>Ga0207705_10001051_pt1 | contig 22448 bp, 32 predicted proteins | sample KBSC13metaG_FD_184314 | JGI IMG/M metagenome (GOLD analysis project Ga0207705, IMG submission 184314) | Corn rhizosphere microbial communities from Kellogg Biological Station, Michigan, USA - KBS C1-3 metaG (SPAdes) (version 2) | ecosystem: Host-associated > Plants > Roots > Rhizosphere > Soil ... | reverse complement strand
ACGGCCGCCGGCCTATTCGGTTGCGCATCTGGCCAACTCGGCCTCGCTGTTGCTGCCGGTGTCCAACCTCACCAACCTGCTCGCGATCGCAGTGGTGCCCATCACGTTCACGCGCTTCGCCGCTCTGATGGCGCTGCCGTGGCTGGCCACGGTAGCGGTGGAGTTCGTCGGCTTCCGGTTGTTCTTCCGACGCGAGTTGGCCCGGCCCGCCGAGGGCGAGGTCGCGGAGTCGGTGCCGGTGCCATGGTTCGCGCTTGCGGTCGTCGCGGCCACGCTCGTCGGATTCGTCGTCACATCGCTGGCCGGGGTGCCGCCGGTGTGGGCAGCCACTGCGGGTGCTGTCGTGCTGGTCGGCAAGCGGCTCGTGCAGCGGCGTACGACGGTGTTTCGCGCGGTGCGCTCGACCGCGCCCGCGTTCTGCGTTTTTGTGTTGGCGCTTGCGGTCGTCGTACGGGCTGTTGCCGACAACGGCCTCGGCACGATCGCGCGTGACGTGATGCCGAGTGGCACGTCGCTGGCGGCGTTGCTTGGCGTGGCGGTCATAGCCGCGGTCATGGCGAACGTGTTCAACAACCTGCCGGCGACGTTGGTGCTCCTGCCGGTCGCGAGCCGCGGCGGTGTCGGTCCGGTGCTCGCCGTCCTCGTCGGCACCGACATCGGCCCGAACCTGACCTACGTCGGCTCGCTCGCCACGTTGCTGTGGCGGCGGGTCGTGCCGGGCTCTGTCGGTGTGCCGCGGTTGGGGGAGTGGACGCGGCTTGGCGTGATGACGGTGCCCGCAGCCGTGGTAGTCGCGACCGTCGCGCTATGGCTGTCGCTGCGGGTGATCGGCCCTTGACATGCGGGTGCGCCAGCGAGCGCCGAGCAACGCGCACCGGGCGGCCAACCAGCAGGTCAGTGCGAGCCAGATCCCGGTGATGCCGAGTTGGTGGTGCGCAAGTGTGGCCGCGGCGAGGGGTGCGAACGCGATCAACGCGAGGAGCATCGCCCGCCTCAACGTTGTGTAGTCGGCGGCGCCGAGCAGCAGTCCGTCGAGCACGAATGCCGTTGCGGCAAATGGTTGTTGGGCGCCGCACCACAGCAGCCCCGTCGTGGCGACGGCGCGGACGTCGGCGTCGCCGGTGAACAGGTAGGGCAGCACCGGCGAGAGCGCCATCGTGAGGGCGGCGACGACGCCGCTCACGAGGAGGCCGATGCGCAGGCACCGTCTCCCGATCGCGGCAGCGTCGGCGACGTCGGCGCGACCGAGCGCCGTGCCGACATAGACCTGCGCAGGGACCGCAAGCGCGTCGAGCGTCAACGCGAGCAGCGTCCACACCTGCAAGGTGATCTGATGGCCGGCCAGTGTCGCCGGACCGATCTGCGCGGCGATGGCCGTTGAGGCCACCAAGGCCGCGCCGAGGGCAATGGTGCGTACGACGAGGGCGAACCCGTTGCGCACCAGCACGAGGTACTCCGACGTGCGGGGCCGCGGCACCGGACGCGCCGTACGACGGAAGCCGGCGCGCAGGAACAGCGTGGCGGCGACAGCCTGCGCGACGACGGTGCCCCAGGCAGAACCGGCAATGCCGAGACCTGCGCCGTAGACGAGCAGCAGCTCGAGCGCAACGTTCGCGGCGTTGGCAACGAGCACGATGCGCAAGGGAGTGCGCGTGTCTTCCCCACCTTGCAGATGACCGGTGCCGGCGAGCGTCAGCAGCAGGAACGGCATCCCGAGAGCGGAGATGCGCAGATAGGTGCTGGCGTCGGCCTGGACCCGGCCGTGGCCGCCGAGCAGGTGCGACAGGGGCGGCCCGGCGACGGCGACGAGCACGGCCACCGCAACGCCGAGGGCGAGGGCGACGACGTAGCCGGTGACGGCCGCGGCGCTGGCTGCGTCGGGATCGTCCTGTCCACGGCGGAATGCGACTTGCGATGTCGTCGCCATCTGCAGGAACCCGGAGGTCCACCCGATCAAGTTCAGGACCGTCGTGGCCAGTGCGAGCCCGCCGAGCGGCGTGCGGCCGAGGTGCCCGACGATCGCGGTATCGGTCAGGTTGTAGAGCGGCTCGACAATGAGGGCGCCGAGTGCGGGGACGGCGAGTCCGATGATGCGCCTGTCCATCGCGGACATCGACGGGCCGGGCACGGGCTGCATTGTCGCGGTTCGTCGTACGCTGAGGGCGCCCGGCGGAGGGGAGTCGTGGATGGCGTCGACGGCCGCACCGGAATCCGCCCCGCGCCAATTCGCGCTCTCGCGGGGCGCGGCTGCAGCGGTGCTGTTGCTGGTCGCCGCTCTGGTCGCCGTCGCGCTCGGTGTCTATGCACGCGCGCATACGCCGGCCGGTCGGCCGATCTTCACGCTGTGGTTCTCCGGCATGTTGCAGATGAAGGCCTGGCTCACCACCGCGGCGCTCTTCCTGGTTCTGCTGCAGTTGCTGACCGCGTTGTGGATGTGGGGCCGCTTGCCGTTCGCAGGACATGCGCCGGGGTGGGCGTCGATGGCGCACCGCTGGACCGGCGCCAGCGCCTTCATCGTCACCGTGCCGGTGGCGGTCCACTGCATGTGGGCGCTGGGGTTTGGCACGCACAGCACGAGGGTGCTGGTGCACAGCGTCGCGGGTTGCCTGTTCTACGGCGCATATGCGGCGAAGATGCTCGGACTGCGCATGCGAGGACTGCCCCGCTGGGTGTTGCCGGTGCTGGGCGGCTCGGTGCTCACGCTGGTGATCGTGCTTTGGCTGACGGCTGCCCTGTGGTTATTCACCCGTTCCGGGCTGCCGCTGACATGACCGAGTTGACCGCCAGCATCGTCGTGTCGCGGCGCACCGTCGTCGGCGGGGCCGTCGCGGCCGTCGTCGGCGGGATCGTGGGCTTCGTCGTTGCCCGCAACAGCGCCGCGGCCAACTCGTCTTCGCCGGCGGCCGCCAACAGCTACGGCTACTCGCCGTCGAAACAGAAGACGAGCCGTCAGCTCGTCGCCCTCGCCAAGGTTCCGGTGGGAGGCGGGGTCATTGTGCACAACGTGGTGGTCACCCGTGACAGCGGCGGCACGGTGCATGCGTTCTCCGCGATCTGCACCCACCAGGGCTGCACCGTGTCGTCGGTGCATGACGGCGTCATCACCTGCCCGTGTCACGGCAGCCGCTTCAACGCCGACACCGGAGCGGTGGTCGCGGGTCCCGCGCCTCGACCGCTGCCGTCGGTGCCGGTGAAGGTGAACGGAGGCGTTGTCTATGCGCAGTGACTGGGTGCGCGCGCTGCCGACGCTGCTGTGGTTGCTCGCCGTCGGCGTAGCGGTGGGGGCCTTGATCGGCCTACGCTGACTCCTACGGCGGACGAGCCGGCCGGGCGGCCGCGTCGATGCCTGCTTCGGCAGGTGTCGCCGAGGAAAGTCCGGGCTCCACAGGGCAGGGTGGTCGGTAACACCGACCCGAGGTGACTCGCGGGAAAGTGCCACAGAAAGCAAACCGCTCGTCGTACGACGGGTAAGGGTGAAACGGTGGTGTAAGAGACCACCAGCGCTCGGGGTGACTCGAGCGGCTCGGCAAACCCCACCTGGAGCAAGGTCAGACAGGGAGCGTTCGAGGGCGGCCCGCCCGAGCTCCCGGGTAGACCGCTGGAGGTTGTCGGCAACGGCAACCCGAGAGGGATGGTCGCCGCTCCGGCGCTTGCGCCGGAGGCACAGAACCCGGCTTACAGGCCGACTCGTCCGCCGCCAAGCCTCTGACCTGCGCGTCGCGGCGTCGGAGTGGGTGTGTTTTGTGGCTGCCTGGCGGACACTGCACGGGTGGGGCCTGCGGATGACGCTGCTGCGCGTGCACGCAAAGCCTTCGTGCACGCCGTCGCACGCGAGCGTCAAGCGCTCGTGACGCACGAACGCGCAGCGCTCATGCACGAGGAGTCGGCTGCCCGGCTCGAGCAGGCGGCGCTGGACGCAAGCGACCCACGGCGCGTCGACCACTTCATCGTCCGCGCGCAGGCCGAACGGCAACGCGCCATCGCGGCGAGGGAACGAGCGGGCGAGGCCCGCCGCCGCCTCAGGGCCGAAGGCGTCGACCCCGACTCCTCGGCCTGACAAGTCCGCGACCACCGGTATCTCCGCGCATGCCCGCTCATCCAAAGGGGGTGATGTGCGTCCCCTGTTGCTGGTGAGGCTGAAACCGTGGTGGGCAGCGTATTGCGCGATGCCTTGCTGGTCGTGGGGCTGTTGCTCGTCGTCGTGTTCGTCGGCGCCTATCTCGTGTTTGGCTTCCTGCATGTTCTGACCCGCCTGGTGCGTTGGCTACTCCCGCATCGCCGCGCGTGAGGACGGCGGTCGAGGAGGAGGACTAGCCGGATTGGCTGTTTTCCTGGTCGACGACAGCCTGCACGTGGCGGGTGAGGGCGTTCGGCTTCCGGAAGGCACCGAGCATCGATACTCCGATGTCGCGCGAGGACCGCAGCCGGAATGTGACGCCCGTCGCGTCCTGCCGCACCTCGCCGATGAGATGGGTGAGTTCGACGGCACGCACTTGCGTGCCGTCGCGGCTTACCTGGAACAGCTGCCGATCCGTGATCGCCCAGTCGTCACGCAGAACCGCGTCGCGTGCAAACGCCTGAACGGCCTCGTCGTCGGACAGGTGCGGGGCCAGCCGCCGCCGGATCCGGCGGCCGTTAGCGTTGAGAGAAGTCAGCATGACGGCGCTTCGTTTCCCCCCTTACTTGCCGCCCGGCAAGCAGCGACGATAGCCGATACGCTGCCCGTTCGGAGCGGAACCCGGGGGACCGATGACGCAACCAACCCATATCGGCACGCGCGACCAGATCCTGGCCACCGCGTTGGAGCTGTTCGACGCCCAGGGCTACGACGCCACCTCGCTTCGGCAGATCGCCGACCGACTGCACATGACGAAAGCCGCGCTCTACTACCACTTCCCGGCCAAGGAGCAGCTGCTGCTCGAGCTGACCCGCCCGCTTCTTGACGGCATGAGCCGGATCGTCACCGAGATGCGCGCCGCCACCCACCGCGACGAGACCGACGTGCTCACTGCCTACCTCGACCTGTTCATCGCCCACGTGGAGGTCGTCGGGCTGCTGAGCCGCGAGCCGGCAACGCAGAACCATCCCGATGTCGGGCAACGGGCCCGCAGCCTTGTCGCCGCGATTCAGCAGATGCTCGCGGGCCCCGACCCGTCGTCGACGCGCGTCGTCCGCACAGCGTGCGCGATGGGCGTTATTCACGCCGTCCCGCAGATCCCGGTGGATCTCCTCGACAGCCAACGAGGAACCGTCCTGGCCGCTGCGCTGCAGGCACTGCAAGACGAGACGGGCACTCGGAAGACGGACGCGCAAGCCTGATGCCGAGCGTCGAGGACAACAAGGCGAATGTGCGGGCCTTCTACGACTTGATGTTCAACCAGTGCCGGCCGGCCGAGGCAATCGAGCGATACGCGGGAGCGAGCTACATCCAGCACAACCCGCACGTCGGCGACGGGAAGCAGGCATTCATCGACTACTTCGAGCGGATGGCTCGCGACTACCCGGGCAAGCACGTGGAGTTCGTCCGTGCGATCGCCGAGGACGACTACGTCGTACTGCACTGCCGACAGACGTGGCCAGGAGATCACGACTACGCCGGCATCGACATCTTCCGGCTCGACGGCGACGGCAAGGTCGTCGAGCACTGGGATGTGTTGCAGGTCGTTCCGGACACGTCCGCCAACGACAACGGGATGTTCTAGCGCTCACCCAGGCTCGTGAGCAGTGCCTGATGGGCCGAAGGCGCGGCCGCGTGTTCGATCAGTTGCAGTGCCTGATCATGCTGGCTCTTTCCCCAGATCGTCGCGACACCGCGCTCCGTCACGACGGCTGAGTGTTGGAACGATGTCGCCGGGCAGCGGAGATGGTCGACGATCGTCGAGGTGTCCGTGGCCGCATGCCACGACGGCAACGCGATGATGGCCTGGCCGTCAGACGCGTGCAGAGCCCCGACGACGAAGTCGGTCTGCCCGCCGAAGCCGGAGTAGATCTGCCCGTTGACGTACGACGCATTCGCCTGCGCGAACAGGTCGACCTGAAGCGCGGCGTTGATCGACGTCATCCTCGACTGCCGGGCGATCACCGACGGGTCGTTGGTTCGTTCGGTGCGACAGAACGCGACGCGGCTGTTGCCGTCGAGCCAGTCGTAGAGCTCCGCCGACCCAGCCGCGAACGAGGTGACGATGACGTCGCCCGCAAGCGCGCCGACTTTCTCGAGGCGGAGCACGCCATCGCTGATCATTTCGCTCCAGACGCGCAGTCCGCGCCGTACCAGCAGCTGGTCAATGGCAGCGTCGGGGATACCGCCGATACCTAGTTGCAGCGTCGCGGCGTCCGGCACCAGCCGGGCGATGTGCTCTCCGATTCGTTGCTGCACCTCGCCCAGCGCCGGCCGGCGCAGCTCATCGAGGGGTGTGTCCACGTCGATCGCGAGATCGACGTCGTCCGCGCGCAGCAGGGCATCGGCGACCGTGTAGGGCATCTGCTGGTTGATCTGAGCGATCACCAGACCGCCGCGCGCTCGTGCCGCCTCCACGGCTGCGGGCAGGATGTTGACCTCGATCCCGAGCGACAGCAGCCCGTCCCGCGGCGGCGCGGTGTGCACGATCACCACGTCCGGTGGCGTGGCCCTGCGCAGCAGCGCCGGCACGAGACTCAGCCGCGACGGGAAGTAGGCCAACGACGGTCGGCCGCGCATCCCGGCTCCGACGAACGGCGTTTCGAGCGTCACGCCGTCGCGGTCCGGCACTCCCGCGGGAGCGTTCAGCACGAACAGGCGGTAGTGCTCCAGGGCCGAGTCGACGGCGGCAAGCGCCGACCAGGGCACGGCATGGTTGCCGCTGACGACGACGCGGGGTGCGCCCGACACCCGGCTCTGCAGATAGTGGGTCAGTCCGGTCGAGTCGGTACGCCGCACACGCTCACTCTCGCCGCCCCGCCGCCGGAGCGGGTAGTGCCGAAGGTCCCGACACCATGACGGACCGTCACCCCTCTTCCCAGAGAGTGATGAAGCCCTTACCATCTGTGAGGTCCAACCCAGCCTCCGAACTCACCCACGGCAAGGCGTCATGTGCCGCGATGCTGAGCTGCTTCTTCCGTCCGTACCGCAGTCGCCCGGCGCTGCCCGCCGATTCGTCCGGGACGCGTGCCTGCGCTGGGATCTCGACGAGGTGGCGTACGAGGTCACCCTGCTCGTCTCGGAGCTGGTGACCAATGCGGTGCTGCACGCCCGAACCGTCGCCACGGTGCGGGTGAGCGTCGCCGACGGAGTCATCGAGGTCACCGTTGCCGACGCCAACGAGGCGCGTCCGGTCGCGCGCCCCGCGCGCAGCGACATGATCGGGGACTTGGACGCCATCGCCGATCTCACCGACACCGTTGATGCCGCCGACGTCGACGCCCGCGATCCACGTCTTGCGGTCGGCGCCTCCGGGGCGGTCACCGCCGGGCGCGGCCTGCTGGTCGTCGATGCCCTGGCGGACGAGTGGGGCACTGTCGGCACCCCGACCGGCAAGGCGGTCTGGTTCACGCTGGCGGCGCCGCCCGAGTGGCAGGCGGCCCAGGCTGCGTGTCCGTGCGGCGGGAAGACCGGCAGACATACGAGCACCGGCCGCAACGTCGTGCAGATGCCGGGACCCTGGGACGTCGAGTCGTCCCGGCTGAACGTCCGCTAGCGCTACCGGAAGACATGGTCCCCTCCGACCGCCTTTCCGATGACGGTCCCGATCGTCGTCTCGTTGGGACGCGGCCCTCACTACCGCATTGCGACTAGCCGACTCGGGTCGCAGTCCACGAAATCACGGTGTCGGGCAGGCTCAACTGACATGTTCGACAGAGCCGACAAACGGGGGGTGAGCATGTCGTCGATGAGCATCGTCGCGTGGGCGGGCGCGGCGTTGCTGCTCGCTGCCGGCGCGATGAAGCTCCGGGACCCGCAACCTCTCGTGCAGGCATCACGGGTGTTGGGCTTGGGGATGTCGACCGGCGCGGTCCGAGCCATCTGTGTCGTCGAAACGGTGGTCGCCACCTCTGCCGTGTTGTTCGGCGGGCGTTCCGCGTGGGCTGTGGTGGCAGGCTCGTACGCCGCTCTCACCGCGTTCGTTGTCCTCGTTCGACGGCACGGCGGAGCGAATGCCTCGTGCGGTTGTTTCGGCCGGACTGCGACGCCGGCCACGAGCAGCCATGCCGTCGTCACCGGTGCTTATTCAGTTGTTGCGATGCTCGCGGCGGTGCAGGCGGCGCCCGGCATTGCTCGGCTGGGCGCTGATCAGGTGGCGTTGGCGGCGCCCTCGGCGTTGGTCGTGACGGGCTTGACCTACTCGGTGCTCGCGGTGCTGCCGCGGCTGCGTCCCAGCCAGGGGTGAGACATGTTGCAAGCGCTGGTGATGGCCGAGACAGTGGCGATCGCGCTGCTGGGTGTGTTGGTCGTCGGGCTCCTGCGCAGCCACGGCGAAGTGCTGCGCACGTTGCACAAGATCGGCGCCGGACTCGACCCGGACTCACGTGATGTGTCGCCGCGGCCCGTCGACATCGGCATCACCACCCGCGACCTGACTGCCGCCGCCCCGATCGTCGGAGTGACACTCGCTGACGAGGCGGTTTCGTGGCCGGTGACCGGCGACCGCGACGTCTTGCTGGCTTTCCTGTCGAGCGGGTGCACGAGCTGCGAGCCGTTCTGGGAAGCCTTCGGTCGTGGCGCACCTGTGCCCGGCGGGGCCGACCTTCTGATCGTCGTCGGTGACGCCGACCGGGAGAGCGAGACGCTGCTGCGTCGGTTGGCGCCACGTGACGTGCCGCTGGTGATGTCGACGCAGGCGTGGCACGACTACGACGTGCCCGGATCACCGCACTTCGTCTACATCGACGGTGCCGCAGGGACGGTCGTGGGGGAGGGCACCGGTCAGAGCTGGGAGCAGGTGGCGGCACTGCTGGAGCGGGCCGCGGGCGACCGGCGGCTAGCCGCCCAGCGACCGTCAGTTGACGCCGAACTTGTTGCCGCCGGAGTCGGGCCCGGCGACGCCCGTCTGTTCGCTGCACCCGGTGGGCCGGTGACGTGACAGACATCGCCCTCGTTCTCGGCGTGGCCCTGGCGGCCATCGCCGCGATCCGGTCGACCTGGTCCCCTTGAGGGGAGTCGATGCTCGCGAGCATCACTCCGCTAGGTGAGCGGAGCAGGGGTCGGAAGTGGAGCCGCACCGTGACGGCGTACGTCGTCGGCGCTGTTGCCGGTGGCGCAGCGCTGGGCGTCGTCGCGGGCGCGGTTGCGGCGCTCGCCGGCGTCCTCGACGTCCGGGTCCGTTGGGCGGTGATCGCGGCCGCGGTGGTGATCACGGTCATCGCTGAGTGGAGGTGGCGGCTGCCGACGGTGCGACGACAGGTCGACGTCCGCTGGCTGGACGCATACCGCGGCTGGGTGGTGGGGCTGGGCTACGGCGCGCAACTCGGCGCCGCGGTCGTGACCATCGTGCCGACGGCCGCGACGTGGGTGATGCTGTGGCTCGGCGTCGCGTCGGGCAGCTTTGCCGTTGCCGTCGTGACCGGTGTCGTCTTCGGGGCCGTCCGCGCCGCTCCGGTGCTCGCCACCTGGCAGGTCACCGACGTAGCAACGTTGCACCAGTGGCACCGTCGGCTGGCCGAATGGGGCCGCCCGGCGGACCGCTTCACCCGGACCACGACCTGGATGTGCGCCGCCGGTGTCGTGGCGCTTGCCGTGGGGGCGGCCCGATGACGCTGCTGCGGCACGGGATCCAGGTGACCCCACCTCGCGGCTGGGACGCCCGCATCTATCTCCGTGACGCGGGCCCCGGCGAGCGGACCCATCCGATCCTGCATGCCGCGACCGTGCGACTGCCCGGTGATCGCGGTGACTACGGCAGCAATGTCGTCACCGCGCTGGGTTCGGACGACGCGTTCGTAGCGCTGCTGGAGTTCGACGCCGAGGCGGCGAGAAGCAACCTGTTTGCCGCCAGCGGCCTCCCACGCGTGTCTGCACGTGACCTCCGACCGCAGACGCTGCACCGCACGTTGCCCGGACAGTCCGGCCTGCAGATGTTCTTCCACGTCAAGGCCCGCGCGTTTTCGCTGTACGTCGTGGTCGGCGCGCACTCCCGCCGTCTGTTCACGATGCCGCGGGTCCAGCAGCTGCTCGGTTCGATCCGGCTGGAGGCCTGACCGTGTGGGTCGACCATCTTGCCGGCGCGCTGGCCGGCCGCACGTCGCGGCGCGGATTCCTGGCGCGAACCGCGGTCGTCGGCGCCGCACTCGCTGCGGATCCGGTCAACTATGTGCTCCGTCCGGCGTCGGCGTACAGCAGCGTGTGTGGTGACGGCGCGTCCTGCTCGTCCGGCTGGACCGCGTTCTGCGTGACGGTCAACAAGGGTGTCAACCAGTGCCCACCGGGAAGTTTCGCGGCCGGGTGGTGGAAGGCCGACCACGCAAGCGTGTGCGGCGGCAGGGCCCGCTACTACGTCGACTGCAACGCCTCGTGCATCCACGGTCAACCCGGGCACTACTCGTGCCACTGTCGCTGTGCACCCGGGACGACCTGCGACAAGCGGCGCACCTGCTGCAACCAGTTCCGCTATGGCCAGTGCCATCAAGAGGTGCATTGCTACGGCCCGGTCGTCTGTCGCGTCGTGTCATGCGTGCCGCCGTGGGTGTGGGCACACTGCTCCAAGTCGGCGGCCACGGACAATCGCACGCTGACGCACAGCGCGCCGGACCTGCCGCACCACTACGACGCGGTGGAAGCCCGCTACGTCGCACTGCACGGACACGCCTCGCCGCTCGGCGCCTCCGTCGGTCCGCGGCAGAGCCTCGCGGGGGGCCTGATGCAGAACTATCAGCACGGCCTCATCGCGTGGTCGCCACACACCATCGCGGCAATGCTGCGCGCTACCGCGGTGGGCTACCTGCATACCGGCGGTCCGGCCGGTTCGTACGGCTTTCCGACGCACGACGAACGTCCGACGACGGACGGGCTGGCGCGTCTTGGACTTCTGCAGCACGGCTGTGTCTACGCAGGCGGTGGCATCGTCGTGCACACTCCGGCCGGCGCGTGGCTGCCCCGCTGGATCTGGTTGTGCGATCACAGCTCGAACGTTGGTCGGCCAACCTCGCACATGATCGCGTCGGTGGGCCAGGGTCATGTAGGCGCGTTCCAGCACGGCGCGCTGTTCTCGGCAGCGGCGACAGGCGTTCGCCTGGTGTCGGGCGACTGCTACACGCACTACGTCAGCCTCGGTCGCGAGTCGTCACCGCTGGGCTACCCCACGAGTGACACGGCGTCGACTCCGGACAACCGCGGAACGTGGACGAGCTACGCCGACGGAGTGATCGTGTCGCGCCCCGACATCGGCACCTGGGAGATTCTCGGCGCCGTTTATGGCTACTGGCGTGACAGCGGCTCATTCAGTTCGCCGCTCGGCTACCCGACCTCGGCTCAACAGGCAACGTCGAAGCCCGACGCGGGAGTCGCGCACTTCGAACACGGTGATGTCTACACGTCGGCGTCCCTGGGCACGCATGCCGTCCTGCCGCCGCTGCTGGACGTCTACGTGCAGAACAACAGGGACTCCGGGCCTCTCGGTCTGCCCATCGGTGATGCGACGACATCGGGTTCGTTGACGGTGCAGCAGTTCGAAGGCGGCTCAATCACCTATGACGCCGGCACCGGCACGACGACGGTGACGCTGTCGACACCGTCGTCGGGCACCGGTTGACTCGGCTGGTGATGGCTACTTGGTGACGCCCTTGGCCGAGTCCTTCACCTTTTCGCCGGCCTGCTTGAGATTGGCACTTGCCTGACGGCCCTTGCCCTTCATCGTCATCGACTTGTTGTCGGTCACGTGGCCGACGCCTTCCTCGATGTTGCCCTTCTGGTTCTTCGCCTGGTTCTTGACCTTGTCCTTCGCGCTCACGTTGCCTCCCTTGTCGTCGCGCAACGCAGGTATGCCCAAGTCACGCCGTCGAACCGTCGGAGAGATACCGCATTCGGCTGAGAACATGTTGGAAATAAAGAACATTTCGGACAGGGGTTAGTGCGTCGTCACCTCGGCGATGGGTAGCCGCAAATGCGTCTGGGCACCCCAAGTCGCGCGAGGGACGGCCGTCAATCACAGGCCGTCACACAACCCAGGAGCAATGCGATGGCTTCGGCGCACCAACGGGTCGGCTCGAGTCGGCCGAACTCCCAGCAACGCATAGGAGCCGGGCTGGTCGGCAAGGAAGCGTTGCGGCAAATTGCTGAACTGACCGGTCGTCCCGCGGACACCGTTTCCGCGATCGAGCGCACTGACAGTGGTTGGCGAGTCGAGGTCGAGCTCGTCGAGCTCGAGCGTGTGCCTGCAACGACGAACATCTTGGCGACGTACGACGTCGAGCTCGATGACCACGGAACATTGCTCGGTTACCGACGGGTGCGCCGCTACTACCGCAACGCTGCCGAGGAGCGGTCGCTGTGACATATCCAACGCCGCTGCACCAGGCGACGGCGTCGCCGGTCGTTCGACGCTCCGGCGAGTCACTCGCCGATGTCCTCGAACGCGTTCTGGACAAGGGCGTCGTGATTGCCGGCGACGTGGTCGTGAACCTGCTCGACATCGAGCTGCTGACCTTGAAGGTCCGCCTGCTGATCGCCTCGGCGGACACCGCGAAGTCGATGGGCATCGACTGGTGGATGAACGACCCATTCTTCTCCAGTCACGCAGCCGAGCTGGAGCGGGAGAACCACGAACTGCGCGAGCGGCTGGACCGACTCGAGCGCATGTTGCCGAGCAGCGAGTCGTCGAGCGGGTCGAGCTCATGAACACACCAGATGACGTCGCCGCCGTGTTCGAGCGGCTGGTAGTGGAAGACGTCGCGTCGTTGCTGGCGGACGTGCGCCGGGAGGGTCTCGATCGCGCCAGAGACCAACTCGCCCAGGCGTACGCAGACGCGCTCGTGCGCGCCGTCGGCCGACGCGGCTGCGAGCCGGCGCCGGCGGACCTCGTTGGGTTGTGTCCGCCGGCGCCGGCGCCGCGAGGCGAAACCGGTTGCTACGTCTACGCCGTCGTCGCCGGCGACGGCACCGGGGCAGGCGCCGATGTCCGCGGGATCCAGCCGGGCGGTCCGGTCGAGGTCGTCGCCCACGACGGCATCGCCGCCGTTGTCAGCCAGGTCGACCTCGACGCGATGCGCGCCGGCGGCGCGGCTCCGGACGTCGACGAACGAGGTTGGTTCGCCAACGCCGTGCGAGCGCACGAGCGAGTGGTGCTGGCCGCGTTTCACAGCGCGCCGACGGTGCCGATGCGTTTCGGCATCGTCCACCCCGACCGGGAAGCGGTGCAGCGAATGCTGGCTGAGCACGCGGACGACCTGCGCTGTGAGCTGATCCGGTTTGACGGTCTGGCCGAGTGGAGCGTGCGCGTTCACGTCGACCAGGAGTTGGTCGCCGCCTCGGTCGGCACCGACCCTGAGCCAGCAGTTGACGACCTGACCGCCGAGCAAGGTGGCCGCGACTACCTGCTACGACGGCGATCGCAACAGGTGGGCCGCGACCGGGTCCGGGCGTTCGTCCAAGGGCGGTTGGACGAGATCGCCCAGGACCTGGCCGCCATCGCTCGCGACTCGGTCCTGACCACAGGCGCTTCTGACGGCAATCCGCCCGCCTTCGGCGCCGCCTACCTCGTCACCCGTCAGGACGAGTCCCGCCTGGTGTCGGTCGTCGAAGCGCTCGGCGCGCAGCTGGGCGGTTCCGGCTTCAGCTTCGAGGTCGGCGGGCCGTGGCCCCCCTACCACTTCACCGATCTGCGTCTCGAGGCCGAGCATGCGTGACACCACGACGTCGCCGAACGGCCTGACCGAAATTCTCGACCGGTTGCTCGATGCCGGCGTGGTTGTCGCCGGCCAGCTGCAGATCTCCTTGGCCGAAATCGAGCTCATCGAGCTCGACCTGCGGCTGTTGCTCACCGGCAGCGCCTCACAGCAGCGACGTTCCGGCGTGCCTCGTCGCCGGCACGACATGCGACCCTCGCGGCCCCTGCCGTCCATCGGTCCTTCACCGTCGTTGCCACGTCGAATCGATGGCGGCAAACGCGGTGAGGACGGCATTGCCCGGCTCGTTCTCGTGCTGGTCGAACTGCTCCGCGAGGTGCTGGCATCCCAGGCCATCGCCCGTGTCGACAGCGGCACATTGACCGACGACGAGGTTGAACGGCTCGGCCGGGCACTGATGTTGCTCGAGCAGCGCTGCGACGCGCTGCGCGACTTTCTTCGCACCGACGAAACGTGGCGGCCCCTTGATCCCCCCACCCAGAGGAGTTCTCGATGACCGTTCAGTCCTATGCCGGCCGAGCGCCCAGACCAAGCAGCCTTGCGGACGTTCTGGAACTCGTCCTCGACAAGGGCCTGGTCATCGACGCCTATGTCCGGGTCTCGCTCGTCGGCATCGAGCTGCTGACCATCGATGCGCGCATCGTTGTCGCCAGCGTCGACACCTACCTGCGCTTCGCCGAAGCGACCAATCGGCTCGACATCCAGGCGGCGTCGAACGCCGAGGGGCTGCCGCAGCTGATCGAGGACATGACCGAGAAGGGCGCCTCGAGCAAGACGCGCGGCGCGCTCTCGGGCGTCGCCGAGGAGGTCTCCGGCTGGTTCGGGCGTGGTGACGAGGACGACGAGGGCGAGGACGAGGACTCGCGCCGCAACGGTGAGCGCCGGCCACGCCGACCGGTGAGGTCAGGCGCGACACGGCGAGGCCGCGACAGCGACCGGGACAACGGCCGCGCGACCACCCGCCGGCGTCGTCAGAACAACGAGGACGAGGAGGACTGATGCTCTGCGTCTACGGCGTCGTGCGCGCCGGTCATCCGCGGATGACTGTCTCAGGGGTGCACGGCGGTCCCACGCGCATCGCGCCACTCGGCGATCTGGGTGTCATCGTCAGCGACGTCGACGACGAGCTGCTGGCGAGACGCAGAGACGTCGAGGCGCACCTGACGGTGCTCGAGGTCGCGATGAAGCACGGCGACGTGCTGCCATTCCGGTTCGGCATGGCCGTCGCGGACGAGGACGCACTGGTCGTGGCGCTCGAGGACTCCGTCCCGCGCTTCCGTGCCCTTCTCGACGCGCTCGGCGGTCGTGTGCAGATGACGCTCAAAGTCGTTCGTGACGACTTCGAGTCGATGCGCGCGGTCATCGCCCGCGATGCGCGGCTGCGCCTCGTCGTCGAACGCGAGCGTGGCTCCGCTGTCATTGCGGATCGGATCGCGTTGGGGGCCGAGGTTGCCAACGCGGTCGACCAGCTCACCGAGCATGACGCGCAGGTGATTCTCGACCGGCTCGAATCGGTCGCGGAAGCGATCAGCCCGAGCCCGCCGGCACCGTCGGTCGTCGCGTCGTTGGCGCTGCTGGTGCGCCCGCACCGCGTGGCCGAGCTCGACAGCCTGGTCGAGGACCTCCGCCGACAGCTCGGGACCCGCGCGACTTTCAACTACGCCGGTCCGATGCCGCCGTACTCATTCGTGGCGTGAGGAGGCGAGACCGATGGGGCTGTTCCGCACCCTGGCGCTGTTGCCGCTCGCGCCCGTGGAGGGCGTGATCTGGTGCGTCGACAAGATCGCGCAGGAGGCGGAGCGTCAACTACCCGACGAAGCGTCGCTCCGCGACGAACTCGCGGAAGCGGCGGACGCGTATGACCGCGGCGAGATCGACGCCGCCACCTACGACGCGATCGAAGAAGAACTTCTGCGGCAGATGCCGCCATCGATAACACGACTCGACCAGGAGAGTGCGCGATGAACAACGCTGCAAGGCTCGGCGCAGGAGTTGCGGGGGGCTACCTGCTGGGCCGCACCAAGAAGCTCAAGCTCGCCATCGGCCTCGGAGCATGGCTTATGGGCAAGCGCCTGAACCTGTCACCGACGCAGCTCGCCATGCAAGGTCTCGGCCAGCTGCGCGACACGCCTGAGTTCCTCGACCTCACCGAGCGACTGCGCGGCGAGGTAGGCGGCGCCGGCCGCCGCGCCCTCGCAGCGGTCGCGATGTCGCGGATGGACTCCCTCGCCGACCGGCTGCACGACCACAACCTCGGAATCGTCGAAGGCACCGTGCTCTCCGACGAGGACGAGTACGACGACGAACGCGACGAGGAAGACGACGGCGACGACGACGCCGCCACCTACGACGAGGAAGACGACTACGACGACCAGCAGGACTTCGACGACGAGGACGACGAGGAAGACGAGGACGAAGACGAAGACGAGGACGGAGGCGAACCTCGGGACGCGGACGCGGACGTGGACGACTTCGACGAGGACGAAGAGGAAGACGAGGACGAGGACTACGACGACGAGCCGAAGTCCCGTCGCGACGACGTGGACGAGCCGTATCCCGAAGAGGAACAGCAGCCCACTCGAAGCCGCTCCGGTTCGCGTAGCCGCGGGCGAGGAGGACAGCGATGACCCAGACGGCCAAGCGAACGGCCGGTAAGACGGCCAAAGGCGCCACCAAGACGGCTCGAGGCACGACGAAGGCGGCCGGGGCGGCCAAGTCGGCGGGCGGTGCACACCAGGGCCTCCGCGACACCTTGAGCAAGAACCCCGCCGCCGAACGGCTGATGGGCGAGTTGCAGTCCTACATGCGCAGCCGGGCCACCGGCCTCGTTGAGTCCCTCGGCGACCGGATCGGCGACACCGCCGGCATGTTGGACGACCTCGCCGCCACCGCCGGCGGCGGAAAGAAGTCGTCGAAGGGCGGGAAGGGCAAGAAGGGCAAGAGCGGCGGAGGTGGCAAGGGCTCGGTGCTCAAGTTGGGCACGAAGATGCTCGGCGGCGCCGTCAAGAACAAGGTCGGCGACCTCTTGCCCGGCGGCGGCAGTGACAGCAGCAGTGCGATCAAGGCCACTGTCATCGAGGAGAGCATCGACATCGGCGTTCCGGTCGGTGTTGCCTACAACCAGTGGACGCAGTTCCAAGAGTTCGGCCGATTCTCCAAGGGCGTCCAGAGCGTGAACCAGGAGGACGAGGTTCACACCAACTGGAAGGCGAAGGTGGCTTTCTCCAACAGGTCCTGGGACGCGACGATCACCGAGCAGATTCCAGACCAGCGGATCGCCTGGACCTCCGACGGAAGCAAGGGCAGCGTCGACGGTGTCGTGACGTTCCACGAACTCGCACCGAACCTGACCCGGGTCCTGCTGGAACTCGAGTATCACCCCAAAGGCGTGCTGGAGAAGACCGGCAACCTGTGGCGGACACAGGGCCGGCGGGCCAGACTCGACCTCAAGAACTTCCGCCACTTCGTGATGGTGGAGGGCGAGGAGACCGGCTCGTGGCGGGGCGAGATTCGCGACTCGGAAGTCGTTCACGGTCCCGAGAGCAACGGTCGGCCTGACCGCGAGCGAGGGCGTTCGTCGCGTCGGCGTGGCCGCCGTGACGAACGAGCCGAGAGCCCCCGCCGCGAACGGAGCGAGCGCAGGGAACGCAGGGACCGCGACGCACGCGACACTGGGTCGTCGAGCCGCGCTACGGCACGACGTCGTCCGTCCGCTCGTGAGCATGGGACTCGACGCAGCCGGGGCGACGGTGCAGACGAGGGCGACAAGTCCACCGCGACCAACGCGGCGGCGCCGGCCACGAAAGAGACGACTTCCCCGCGCAAGAAGGCAACCTCCGCGCGGAAGAAAACAGCCTCTCCGCGCAAGAGCACAACGCCCCGGCGCAAGAGCACAACGTCCCCGCGCAAGAGCACAACGTCGCCAACGAAGAAGACAACGGCTGCGCGTAAGACGACGACCTCTGCACGCAAGACGGCGACGCCTGCGCGCAAGAAGACGAGCGCGCCGGCACGGAAGCGGACGACGCCGACAACCAAGAAGTCATCACCCGCACGGAAGAAGACGACAACCAGGCGCAAGACCACGACTGCCCGGCGTACGTCGGGCAGTGCGCGCAAGACGGCGCCGCGCAGGCGCTGACAGCAGGAAGCAGGCAAGCGGCATGGCTGATGACGGCGAAATTCGCAGGATGCAGCGCGACGTCGAGAGATACCGGCAGGCAGCGCACGACGCACTGGAGCAGCTCGACTGGTGCATCGGGTTCCTGCACGGGTCGAAGAAGGCCAGCATCGCCGCCGCGCTCGGACGCAACCGGGCCTTCATCCGCAGGGCGCTGCTACAGCGCCCGGAGGAGCCCGTCCCCAGCCAAGTGGTTCAAGAGTGAACACAGAGTGAAAGGAGCACGTCGTGGAGGTCACCGGAGTGTTCGGGGCGATCATCGTCGGACTGGTGATCGGAGTGTTGGGACGCCTGGTCGCTCCGGGGAAGCAGAAGATCCCGGTCTGGCTCACCATCGTCGTCGGCATCGTCGCGGCTCTGGTCGGCTCCGCCATCGTGGGCCCGCTGCGTGACACCAAGGGGATCGACTGGATCGAGATCATCGTTCAGGTCGTCCTTGCCGCCATCGGTGTGTCCGCGCTATCCGCCGCGCGCCGTCGCCGGCGCCACTTGGCCTAGCCCGCCGTGGCCGGTGATGCCGAGGCGCGAGGGGAGGCCGAGCGCTACCGCCGCGCTGCTGAGGACGCACTGGAGCAGCTGGACTGGTGCATCGGCTATCTCCATGCGACCAACCACATGCGCATCGCTGCCGCGCTGGCGCGCAACCGCAGCTTCATCCGCGAACGCCTACTCGACCGCCCTGCCGAGCCGAACCCCAGTCATCCGGCCGCACATACGCAGAAAGGTGCCTGAATGCCCGACTCCAGCCCGCGGGACCGCTTGGTCCAGGTCCTGCTCCTACACATCGCCGGCGACCGCTACCCGAGCACGACGATGATGGACCGGATCGAGCAATCGATGACGGCCGGACTCCGTGAGCGCTACATCAACGTGCTGCTGGAGAAGCTCGCCAACGACCGGTTCCGCAGTCCGGACATGGTGCAGCGCATCGCGCGTCTCGTGGCTTAGGTAGTCTTCGCCCACCTGCCGGGGTGGGACGAAGGGCTGAGCCATGAAGCTGCCTCCGTTCGAGTACGCAGCGCCCACGACCGTCGCCGACGCCGTGGCGCTGCTTGCCGAGCATCAGGACGAGGCGAGCGTGCTCGCCGGCGGTCAGAGCCTCATCCCGCTGCTCGCGCTGCGCCTCGCCCGACCGTCGGTGCTGATCGACATCAACGGTGTCGACGAACTCGCCGGCATCTCGGCGACGGACGGGAAGGTGGCCGTCGGCGCGATGACGCGGGAGTACGCCGCGGAGGAGTCCAAGACGCTGGGCGAGAACGTGCCACTGCTGGCGGCCGCGCTGCCGTTCATCGGTCACGAGGCGATCCGCAGCCGTGGCACGATCGGCGGCAGCCTCGCTCATGCCGACCCGGCCGGAGAGCTGCCGGCGGTGGCGCGGGCCCTGGACGGTGAGTTCGTCGTCCGCAGCGCATCGGGCGAGCGCGTCGTCGGCGCGGACGAATGGTTCGAGGGCTACCTCACGACTGCCCGCCAACCGGACGAGTTGCTGGTCGAAGTCCGGCTCCCGGCCGCCTCCGCCGGCACCGGCGTCGCGTTCGACGAGGTCGCTCGCCGGCACGGCGACTTCGCCATCGTCGGCCTCGCGGCGTCACTGACGGTGTCCGACGGCGTGATCAGCGATGCGCGGTTGGCCTTCGCCGGCGCCGCCGACGTGCCGGTGCGCGCGACCGAGGCGGAACAGCTGCTCGTGGGGCAGCAGCCTGCTGCGGCCCTGTTCGAGGAGGCGGCGCAGCGCGCGGCGGCGAGTCTCGACCCGCCGGCCGACCTGCACGGGTCGGCGGACTACCGGAAGAGGATCGCGGCCACGCTGGTGCGTCGCGCGCTGCAGGCGGCCGCTCAGGACGCCGGAGGGAAGCGGTGACGCACGTGGACATCACGGTGACGGTCAACGGCGCGACGCGCAGCGGCGCGCCGGAGGCGCGCAAGACGCTGGCCGACTTCCTGCGCGAGGACCTAGAACTCACCGGCACTCATCTCGGCTGTGAGCACGGTGTGTGCGGCGCGTGCACCGTCATTGTCGACGGCCGCGCCGTTCGCTCCTGTCTCATGCTCGCCGTGCAAGCCAACGGCAGCGAGGTCACCACGGTCGAGGGCCTTGCGGCCGACGGCGAGATGGGGCCGCTGCAGCAGGCGCTGTGGGACTCGCACGGCTTCCAGTGCGGCTTCTGCACCCCCGGGTTCTTGATGCAGGCGACCGCGCTTCTCGAGGCGAATCCCGACGCCGAAGAGCCAGCCATCCGCGAGGCGCTGTCCGGCAACATCTGCCGATGCACCGGTTACCAGAGCATCATCGACGGCGTCCTCCTGGCCGCCGAGCGGATCCGTCAGGGCTGAGCCGGAGGGAACGACATGGCAGAGATCATGGCCGAGCGCTACACCGGCGCCAGCATCAAACGTTCCGAGGACCCGCGCATCCTGACCGGCCGTGGCCGCTACGTCGACGACATCCGGCTGCCGGGAATGCTGCACGCCGCCTTCGTGCGTTCGCCGCTCGCGCACGGGACAGTGCTGTCCGTCGACGTTTCCGCCGCGCAGGAGCTGCCCGGCGTCTTCGGGGTCTACACCGGCGCCGACATCGAGACGATGACCGTGCCCGGACCGGACCTGCTCGCCTCGATGATGGGCGGCGGCGTTCCGATGCCCGAGTTCACGTTGCTCGCCACCGACAAGGTGCGCCTCGTCGGCGATCCCGTCGTACTCGTCGTCGCCGAGAGCAGGTACATCGCCGAGGACGCCTGTGAGCTCGTCGAGGTCGACTACGCGGACCTGCCGCCGGTGGCCAGCGCCGATGTTGCGCTGGACCCCGACAGCCCCCCGGTCTTCGCCAATCTCGGCAACAACATCGCCCGTCCGCACAGCCGCAACGAGTTCGGTGATGTCGCCGGCGTCTTCGCAGCCGCCGACCGGGTGGTCGACTTCCACATCGACGTCCACCGGCACCAGAACGTGCCCATGGAAGGGCGCGGCTGCGTCGCCGACTTTGACGCGGCGACCGGGATGATGACCGTGTACGCCGCCACTCAGAGCGTGCACATCAGCAAGATGGCGACCGCGATGCGTCTCGGGCTCGAACAGGACAAGGTGCGCGTTCTGGCAGGTGACATCGGCGGGTCGTTCGGGCTGAAGATCGGCGCCTCTCGGGAGGAACTGGCTGTCGCCGCCGCATCGCGAGCCCTCGGCCGCCCGGTCCGCTGGATCGAGGACCGCGGCGAGAACCTCACCACGTCGGGGCAGGCCCGCGAGGAGAGCTTCGACGTCCGCGCGGCGGTGAGCAACGACGGCGACCTGCTCGGGCTCGACGTCAAGATGGTCATCGACACCGGCGCCTACCCCGGCATGGGCGGCATGGTGCCCGGCATCATCGAAGGGATGCTGCCAGGGCCCTACAAGATGCAGGCGATGGGCTTCGAGTCCACCGGCGTCATCACCAACAAGGCCACCTACGTCGCCTACCGCGGGCCCTGGGCGTCGGAGACGTTCGTGCGCGAACGCATCATCGACGTGCTCGCCAAGGACCTTGGCCTCGAGCCGCTGGACCTCCGGCTACGCAACGTCGCGGAGATCAGCTACCCGCCCGCGATGATGCTCACCGGTCGGCCGCTGGTCGGTGTGACGTCGAAGGAGTCCATGCAGCGGGTCGCCGAACTCGTCGACATCCCCGCGTTCCGCCGTCGGCAGGCCGACGAACGAGCCCGCGGCCGCCACCTCGGTCTCGGCATCGCGACGTTCATCGAGGCCGCGCCCGGTCCGCGTTCGGCGGAGAGCGGTCAAGGGCTCATGGGCATGGAGCACATGCGACTGCTTCTCGACGAGGACGGCATCGTCGTCCTGTTCACCGGCCAGATGCCACACGGACAGAGCCACCAGACCACGCTGGCCCAGATCGCAGCCGACGAGTTCGGCGTGCCGTTCGAGCAGGTCCGGGTCGTCGTCGGTGACACCAACGTCGTGCCGTTCGGCCTCACCGGCGGCAGCCGGTCGGCCACGATGACGGGCGGTGTCGCACTGCACGGGGCGCGCCAGCTCAAGACCAAGGTGCTCGACTTCGCCGCACACCTGCTCGAGGCCAACGCGCAGGACCTCGACATCAACGACGGCCAGGTCTTCGTCGCCGGTGACCCGTCGAGTGCCATCGCCGTCACCGAGGTCGCGCAGCGCGCGCGGGCGGGTGGGTTCGCAGACGACGTCGACGCCAACCTCGAGGTGCAAGCAGCGTTCGACGGCGGCGAGGGTGGCTGGTCCGGCGGCACGCACTGCGCGATCGTCGAGGTCGACGTCGAGACCGGGCTGGTGAAGATCGAGCGCTACATCGTGGCCGAGGACTGCGGCGCGCTCATCAATCCGGCCGTCGTCGAGGGCCAGATCCGAGGCGGCGTCGCCCAGGGGATCGGCGCGGTGCTGCTGGAGCGATCGGCGTACGACGAGAACGGCAACTACCAGTCCGCCACCTTCA
>Ga0207705_10001047_pt1 | contig 22487 bp, 17 predicted proteins | sample KBSC13metaG_FD_184314 | JGI IMG/M metagenome (GOLD analysis project Ga0207705, IMG submission 184314) | Corn rhizosphere microbial communities from Kellogg Biological Station, Michigan, USA - KBS C1-3 metaG (SPAdes) (version 2) | ecosystem: Host-associated > Plants > Roots > Rhizosphere > Soil ... | reverse complement strand
CGTACCTGTAATCTTCACTTCCTAGGGTAGATAGACATACTTCCTGCTAAGATGGATGGCTTTCTTTGTTGCACCTCCACTTGAAAGACGGCTGTCAACTTCAACTCTTTGAGGGATTTGCTTTCTCACTTTCCCAGAACTGCTACTTTCCTGCTTTTAGTACATTGCTTTTCGTATCATCTATGAGAATTCTCGTTTCAGAAACTCCTCAATATAGTCGTTATGGCAATTCTAACCATGTAGATTTTATTACCAAATTGTCGTTTTTTCTTTGTCTACTGTGCAAGATACCTCAAGTACTGTCCAACTAATACTTTCCAATTCTGCCTTTCATTGCGAAAAAAAGCTGTCCAAGTATAAGTATCTGTCTTTGCTGCAGCACCTTTCCTCCTTCCATGGATCTCTTCTTCGGGTATCTATGTCTTTCTTTGAGTCAGGCGACAAAGGAAGGTACAACTAAACTGTAGCGGTAGGAATAGACCTTGAATCTGCGATCAGAACAGATCCTCGTTTTCTACTTGCTAAAGGGAAGACTAATGCTTGCTGAACGTAGAAAGAATAATGTGAATGGTACCACTAGATAAAACCAATGGAAGGAAAGTTGTAGAATAAGAAGGATAGGGTTTTCTGTATCTATACCGAAAGTGGAATGTGGCTAGTGTGCTTGGATAGGCCTTTGAAGCTTCCATGTTCTCATATATCTGGCCGGGTATTCAGTGTCTGATCCAACAGAAGGGAAAGCCTACCTCATATAGTATTGCCTTGTAGCTTGCATCTTCGCAGCCTGCTCTTGCCGAGTACTAACTCCATCCCTATTCAGCTTACCTAGAGCCTGCCTGTTGGAGTTGCGTTCTCTACTCTAAATGGGTTCATTTTTGATTTTTAGACACCTTCTCTCCAGCTATATACAGCCTGGATTCATCTACTACAGAATCCAAATCAGGTTCGTTGCTATTGCTTATAGCGATTTGCATCCAATATTGGGGAAGAATCAATATACTTACTATTAATGTCGAATCAGGATCAACTAAGAAAGAAATCAAGTTAAGTATTGGGTGGAACCAGAGCGGAGTGAGCGGACGCGGACTTAGTAGTGTCTGTTTGAGCAGACTTATCTGTATCTGTATCTGCTTATGCTTCTGTTTAGGCTAAGGAACACCCAAAGCTAAGAAAGAAGAATGGTTAGACCGGGCAATAAGAACCAACCGTATCCACCCAAACAAACAGTAAGATCCTGGAATGCTTACACCAATAGCCAGCCACCAATCCTTAGACTTGTGAAACCAGAGAGACAGGTATGAATGAATGGAAATATTTAGAGCTAGTATACGCCGCACAGAAAGCCTTGGACGTTTCAATACTAATCCATTGCTACTAGGATGTATGTTTCCATAGCTGATGGGAGAAGAGGATCCGTTCTAGTGAGTCTTGCCACTCCGACTAGTATAGTAATGGCTCCACAAGTTAGCCCTTTCCTTTCTAAATAGACGACCTGGCTTTCTTTTCTTTGGATTTCCAGGCAGGGGCGAAACCGTATCAACCAAGGAAAGCTAACACCCCGGAATGCTAAGGTATTCATCTGTAAAGTATACGAGCACCCCTGAAAGCAAGGAACCAGTCCAGCTTACTACTTTTCCTTTCTTGATATATGCGCAATTGAGAACCAGGAATGACCCTGAGCCTGAAAAGAAACAGGAACTAGAACCTATGAATCAGGAAACTAGTCTAGTTACAGAAACATAGCCCTAACAAATAGACCCGGATACCTCCCTTAAGATAAGGTTCGAACCCAGGAATTCCATCTCGATTCGGAACTCTTCTATGTCCAAGGCAAGGTCAATATGGACATTTTTGCAGAGGTTTTCCCCTACTTTCTCCGTGTCAACAAGCAATTCGAAATACCTCTTTTCAGAACAGGTCCGAGTCAAATAGCAATGATTCGAAGCACTTCTTTTTCCATTACACCTATTTCGCTAAGGATTTCTCAATGTTGCTCCAATACCTGAGAAGAAAGCTTGCTTCCAGCTTACAACTGATCTTTCCTGGCATGAGATCCCGATTTGCATCACTGTTTCAATTTCCCTATACGGTTCCGTTCCCCTTCTTGTCTTGCCTATGAATCCGTAGTTCCCTCAGATAGACAGGCCTGGCCATCAATAGAAGCAATACTAATCCATTGTTGATACTAGGGCGAATCCAAATAATCCCAAATCCTTGACTTGAGGATCTACTGGCTCTGGCTAATCCCAATCCTGCTTTCATGCTTTCTTTCTTTCTAGTCTACTTTCCTGCTTGACTGTTACACTCAGTGTAGTCTCTATTTCCTCTAGATAGCCTATTCCTGGCACCTTTTAGGAAGCAAGCTTTCCAATGACTAGCCGAAAGGAGAGAGAGGTAGGGATCATGGAAGCGCGAGCTCCTATCATTGGAACCGGAGAAATGGCTAGATGAGAACTGGCATCAAACAACTTGACTTGTCTGTCTCGATGGATAAAGCAAAGCCAGGAACCAGGATAGGGATAGTACGGATGCCTTGCCTACTTACTGGAGGAGTGATGATAGGATATATATGGATGGCCACCCAAACCATTCAACCTAAGAATATTTCCAAGCAAAGATCTGGTGAAACAGCTGTGAAGGAATGAATGGGATACTAGTACTTAAGGAAGGAGATAGAGGGTCTAGTATCGTTCTACTACTGCCTACAGGAAGAAAGCAAAGGGAAAGTCACTACTCCAAAAGCTAAAGAGAAGGTCAGATCCAAGGACATGGATTTGTAGAACGGCTTCCAATAACCGATCATCTAGATGAGATTAGACCTGAGTGAGCAGACTTCTCTGTATATGAGTCGCCTTCCGAGATGGTATTGCCTTGACTCATTCCTTGAATTGACAAGAGAAGTATTTCTAGCCTCTAGTGGCACATGTTCCTTCCTCACGGATATGAGAGACGGTAAGTGCAACTCGAAAGTGTGCTAGCTGTTGTGCTAATTCTTGCTGAGTAGCTGGTTGAAGCCCAGAAGTGGAGGCGAGCCCAGTTCAATCGTGAAGTTCCTCCTTTCGTGGCTTGTCGGCATCATAAGTAAATGAGAGATGATTTCCGAGTGACTGGTGGAAAGGGAAGAACCCGAGAGGGCATATAGATTTCGATTCCTCCCCCCGGCACTAGTAGATACGATATTTCGAGATTGCTAGATAATCTCACTACGGTTCGAATCCTCCAGATTGCGAGTTCCAGAAAAAGAATTTATTTTTTGACTAAAACATCCAAGAAAACGGAATAAGAACGCGCTTACAACGCCGATGAAAGGAACCAGAACAAGTGTATGGCAAATTTCCTTTAGTAGATATTCCAGTGGATCAATAAAAAGAAGGTACTCGTCCTGGTGCACCCGTAGGTTTTGCCCTTTCTAGAATTCATCTACCGTTGTAGGAATCCTCATCCGATGTACGAATCCCGTGGAGGAAAGAAGCTGGTATTTATCGCCTTGATCCCGTGGAGGAAGAATGGAGGCACTTGGCCATAGCTCACGCTATGATCCCGAACCCCAAAAGCCAGATGTGTGCGACCGAGGCGTGATATCACTACGGTTCGAAACTGTTGAGCCCCTTCACCACCCCCTATACGGAACTCTCCCTCTGACTTCCTTCAATCCATCAAGTATTGCACATGTGTAGATTCTCGGGTAAAAAACAGCATTTTGGCTTAGAATGACACTTGCTGCTTCCCGGGTTTTGGCATTGACTCGAGTTAAGTAAGAGCTTACCATCTTTTTCAGATGATAAGTAAATAAGGCCCGTTCTGACGGTTCGTTATCCAGTTTCGAAAAAAGGTGCTTACTAGTGTCTCGTCGTTATCCGGGGGGAGGGTTGTCTCCACTCTAAAGAATGTGCATTGATTTTATTGCTCTAAAGCTCGCCTAACTTATTTGACTTGACAAGAACAGTGGAAGAGAAAGATTCTCAACGTCTAACAGCTGCTTTAGCTTGAATCGGGTTGCGCTGAGTTGAGTGAGTGGAAATGAGTTGAAATATGGAAGCGAGAACAGCTCCGCCGCTTGAGAAGAGACCCAGAATTGCTCATAAAACTCTGTTTCAACATTTTCTGGGTTTAGAGCACATTAGAAATATGGAGTAGGTAATCCGCTTGGTTTCCCTGATTTCTCTATCTTAGATCCGCATACCATACCCGGTTCAGATTGGAAAGCCAAGGTAGTGGCGCTGCTCTTTTAAAAAAAGTAGTGCAGGTCCGTTTGTTTCTGTTTGTGGTGTAGACTTATGGTGGGATACAGCCTCCGGGATGGGTGTGCCAGAGTAGAATGAGATCTTGAATAGCTTGCTTCTTACCATGAGCTTGAAGGGCAGGGATGCGTTCTCTAGATGCGAATAGTTAGAACCCGTTCATCTATCTATCTAACCTTGGTAATGTGAATGGGTTAGGGGTGACGGGCAAGCCAAAGCTGGTAAAGAAAAAGAAGTGGGACGTGTTTTTACCTGTCCTCTGGTTAGTGTCTTTCCAGCATTTATAGCTTTGTTAGCGGGTGGTTAGTTAGTGTTTGATTGAGGCCTAAGCTCGTGTAGCAATGCGGGCTCGCTCATTCAATTAATTATCAAGTTGGGTTTGCTTTTCAACAAATAGCTTCAGACTTTAGCTTCTTACTTATTGTGTGTAGTCCCGTTCTTTGCTTATTTATGGTTATTTGTGTAGTCGAGTCGAGTAGTACGTATCTTACTTTGTTTTTTGTTTGGTGGTGTAGCAAATATAGACTTCAGAGAGTATATATAGAAAGTCTGTCTATCTAGGAGGCATAGTTAGATCGTTTTTCCAATGCATGGTAAGTCCAATGGGCTATTATTTTCTTCTTAAAGAAAGGCAATTACCTAAGTAGAAATAGCACAATCCACTCTATAAGGGCAATGCGCATTAAATTACGTCGGCTGTCAAGGCTTTTTCCGCTTTTTCACTAAATAGTCCTCCCTTGCTATTATTGCCACTCTATATAGCAGTTTGTCTGTAGTATCCCTACGTAGGCTTCTATCTATGATAGCTGTCCTTGCTTTAGTTGGCAAGCAGGCGGGAAAGCTAACTGGTGAACTTGCTGAACATGCTCAAACTGATCATCATCAAGTTGAACGAGCGGAGTACTTTACTTTACACAAGTAGTGGTTTACCAGGAACTCGTATAGTATAAGAGCTAGTCATATAAACTAGTAGTAGACGGTTGCTTCGAGGCGCGCCTTCGGCCTTTTATCGAATTTCATCCATCTTCTCTATGTCATACTTGGCCAGTGACTTCCAGAAAGAGAGCGTATTTCCAGGTCTGATGGATGCGAGCTGCAACACTTCCAAGCCGATTATGGGTGGCTCGCTACACTGTGAGTTCCACTCTACTCTAAGGGAAGGGTAGAGTAGTTGCTAAGTTTTCCACATAGGAAAATGCAAGTGATTGTACGAGATCAGTCAACGAGGCAGGCGCGAAGCGGCAAGGCAAGTGAGGAGTCTTGGATTCTCTATGATGGGCATATCTCACTGAAAACGAGGCAGAGGCGCGAAGCGAAATAGTAGGAGTTATCAGCTAGCACATTTCCCTTTGCTATTTCTCTTTTATCAAGAGATATTTGCTCTATGCTCAGTTTAGAACTCACGTTGTCAAATCCAAAAGAGTATGCAAGAATGTGGCCCCTACCCTAAGAGGATAAGCGTTCTTTTGTGTTCCTAGCTTGTTGAACACAGCACGAAATCAGAAGTCTAAGTGATAGACTGAGCTGGGCTGAGAACATCTGAAGTAAGCATGACCACTAGTTACGTGCTACCCAGTGTGCAGTGCTGAATAGGCCTTAGGGATGACCCCATGGGCATGTACGAAGAAGACTAGTGGGGAACAGCATGTCACCAAAGGTGCTAGCTGACCGGCACTTGTATTATTCATATTTTTTATTCTATCAAGCCGATAGCATAATCATTTTCTAACTAATCAAGTTATGTGACATCTACCGATCCCGTGATTCCGAATCAAGAGATGATTTGAGCAACTCGTGAGTCAAGTAGTATAGTAGATTAGCCCTCGTAAGGCCTCCCACTAGTTAAGTATCCGTCCTAACGTCAGGAATAGAGTAAAGGGACGACCTTTTCTCTCCTTTCCAAGTGCTTGCTCTTTCGTTAAGCATAAACTCAGATAGGCGTAGAATTGGTGTCTGTGTGTTTCATTGGTATGGTACGTAGACCCGGCCCTGTATTCATACGCGAAAGAAAGAGTCGATGATCTTCTAGCTCCGCGCAAGAGAAGATACGATTGAGGCGCGCAGCGAGATCCGTGAAAGGCAAAAGCCAGTAGCAATAAAGTATTCTACACCGTATGTATCGTATTTGTTGCATAAAATCCGTACGTAACCTGAGCCCGTGCCTTAAAAAAAGGGGAAGGATAACTTCGTTCCTCATTTCCATCGTCTTCCGAGAAGCATCTTCTCTCCGGATTATTAAGTTGTTCAACAAGGGCTGATATGGCGGATTGGCTTAAAGAATATGGGATTCTCAGCTCGTGGATCTGTTCATTCATAGCATAGGGGTAGATTAAGCTTTAGAACAAGGATTTGCTCTATAACCCGGGAAAGGAAGCTTCTACGTGAAGTTAGCGAGACGGGTGGTGCCATTTATAGAAAAAGATTGGCTACAATAGCACTTTATGCACTTCACTTTTGGCTATTCTACATGGGCAACAACTAGCCTGGGAAATGGGCTTCATTCAAGTCTTGGTCTTTTCGGATTCACTTATTTACGTGCATTTTCTTAAGGAAAGAGCCTACCTACTCAAACCTGATAGATGGATGGAATGAACCTAGCATAGCGAATTCATGAAGTTGAATATAAGAAAGAAAGCCTACAAGTATAGAAAGAAGTGCTAGTATCCTTCGATTTCATTTCTTCGCTTTTATAGAGCTTTTCCTTTTACCTAATGCCGGCTACCGACAACTCTTGCTATCCAATCCTGACCCATGACCAACCTGTAAGGTGTTCCCTAGTGAACTGAATTTCTGGGAACATAAATAGAAAAATGACTGTGCACTCTAATTTGGTATAAAAATATATGACAACATTGTTGAGCTGTCTATACTCTGACTCTGCATTCAAATGGGGGTAAAAATGCTTGGTGTCCAACCAGATATCCACAGAGAATAGTCAGTATTAGTTTACCATTTTTTAATACATATTTCGAAACCAATTGCATCTCTGGTAACTCTGAAATTACTTGAATCAGTATTGCTATGAGATCCCCTCTCCAGTACTGCATGTTTCCTTGCCGCTCCAGTTGGTTTACTCCCAGAGACATGATTAGTACCACCAGAGCTTGAATCAATCATTCCATCCCCAACTCCTACATCAGAAACAACAGGGTCTATTTCAGTAAGCCTCCACCTATAAACCAAACCATGTTCTTTTTCCAGAGACCCCTCCATTACTACCTCCCCCAGGACATGTCCAGTTCAATTACCATCTATATTCAAAGCACCCGTAAAATCTTGGAGTGGTATCAAAGTAGGATCATCGTTAATCACTTATGGATGCCTACAAACAATATGCTAACTATATATAAGACACCAAGGGTTACAAGTATAGTTACTTTTTTTAGATGTTATTCTCAAGTGCATTGAGTGAAAGCTGTAATTCACTCCTCCTGGGTCCATTTACTTTTAATGATTTTTCAATTTCCCCAAAAGAATAGATGGAGATTCATGCTAATAAAGAATAGCTAAGGAAAAGAAAGGATTGAGGCAAAAGCTCTACATCCCGTGTAAAGAAGTCAGAAAATCTTTATGAGTTTTTAGAATGGAAGCTTCTGACTTTAGATTTCTTTAGTCAGGGAGGAGCTTAGAGCCCACAGAAATTATAACAAGAATCCTATTTATCAGCATAAAGCCCCTCACCGAGCCATGAGGCTGATCCACTGGATTCATTGCAACACCACGAACAATGGGGCGTCTGCCTAATCACCGACTTCAAACGAATTTCCCTCGTGAATGCATCGAGGAACTGAGGACAGGACGTTTCCGATTGGCACGTACTAAACACTTTTCCTGATCCGGTTTAGGTGGGTGGGTTAAGTGCACTTCCCAATCGAAGATTCTCGTCTCGTTTCACTTGCATTTAGTTGAACATTTTAAGTAGAGAAGAGGAAGGAGGCAGGGGAGGCAGATAGGGACATAACTAGTTGCTAAGCCCAGTCAGTAGCTGGAAAGGAGAAGTGAACTGGTTGAGAGGAAGAGAGTCTTTCGAGGACAACAGCGAAGGATTTCAATCAAGAATTTACATAGATAAAGAGTTGATAGTTGATGCTAGTGATGCACAGGGGAAAACGCTACTATGCTCCATGAATTTCGTATGAGTTAGTTATTGGCTGGCGGATCCTCAGCTTTAGCGAGTTCACTCGTAGAAATGTCCGTTTGATTGCTCCTCGGGTGCTTCCTTCTTTCAAATCTAGATTTCCTAGAATCATACCTTCGTCCATTCTTGGCAAGCCTTCTTCTCTGATGGTATAGATGAAGACACCGGATCCCCATCCTTAGCCAAACCTTCAATTCAAGCTAGGGCAACAAAGGTTTCATCAGAAAGGGATGGATGGCCTCCACTCGGGCTTGACCTACTAGACTATCGCTCGAGAAAAGGTTGCTAAAGGTCGTTGTATGCTCTAGTGTGCTAAGTTGCTGATTGCCTTCCAACTAATGGGTTGTGGAGTGCTAGGTACTTGAGTAGGCTTGCTTGCCGCTCTTCCGTCTAAGAAGTGCTTTGTAGCCCAACAAGCAACGGCTGCACTGCGGGAATCCCAGTGAGTAACTACTAAGCAAGAAAACGGATGCGCCTAACGCGCACCGGCTTTCGCGCTAGCGCTCAATCCGTTGCTTGTAGGGAAGAGTAGTGCGTTCCCTTAACTTGGCTAAGTTGAACCGGGCGTCTAGTTCTCAGATGGAAATAACGGTAGTAAGAGCTAGGCAAGCAAAGCAATAGAAGGTGGAAATACTGCACCAAGGATGAAAAGCTAGCAGTTGACCGAGATACCTAGTAAGTTAGGTACTATTATATATATTATATGGTGACCCACATACATTTCTTCTTTCAACTCACTCTTTCTTTGCTTTTATTTAGCAACTACCCTATCTGCCGAGAGTTGACCGACCCTCTTATTTCAAAAGTAAGTGAGCCTATTGCTGTCCCCACTATGTAAGTGAGCCTATTGCCCTACTATCTATGAATGTAGATTTCCTTCTTTCAGTTTACCCCGACTGACTGTATTTCTATAGCTAGCTCTTTGGCAGGCTATTTTCTTTGGAAAATCAGGTCTTGAGGACGAAAAACACGATAAAATGGACTTGCCTACTTTTGCACCGAAGAAACTCATAAGTAATCCAATTTCCGAGGACACGAACGGAAGTAAGCTGTTTTTGGTATTCGTATCGGAATTAGCCAGAAGAAGAAACCATTTTCACTGCCCTTCATTCTTTGGCCTGCCTGCCGGGTTAGGGGAGCTCACAAGTCAACTCAGTTAATCGAGATGGCTATGCGAATGAGAAACTAGAGAATCACCTCTCCTCACTAGAAGCCCTAAAGCTGCAGGGAAAGTTCGGATTTAAGAGTTAGTTGGGTTCAAAAGATAGCTCCTCAACACAACTGAAGAAAGCAAAGAAAGAACCGCGAAAGTCAAGGATGGAAACTCCCTACTAAGCAATTGAAGCTAGCCAGGTGGAAAATAAAGTACAAGTAGGAGTGGCGGGTTTAGTGGAAAAGAGGGAGATCCGGACTCACTTCTACCAATCGAAGATTATCGTATTGTAATTCAAGGCAAATGATAGTCAGAAAATCTACTCAAAATGCAGAAGTTAGGCTTCTTCCGGTTCTAGAGTAGTGGCTTCAAGCTCCAGTCTTAGTTTGACTAGAGATCAAATCGAAAAAGGCTCCCCGTGGACTCTACGCAGGACTTTTTTCTAAGCCTTACATAATTTGAATTTCTCTTGCATTTTATTTTGACTTTAGCTCATCATGTCTCGTTTGGAAGTGATCTGTTCTAAATTATTGGGTAAGTTCTTATTGGGTTTTCATTTTCATGACTTACCTAAAGATATCCTTTTCTTCCTCATTCTGATTTTGGTTTTCGTATCACGGATGTTGGTTCGCGCTTTATGGCCGCGTTGCCCAGTTTGGGCTGCTCGCGTTTTCACTCTGTTGAGTGTAACAACAGCACTTTTTTATTATTCTTCTTTGATGACCACAGCGGAATGGGTAACGAACCTGATCAGAATGCGGGGGGGATCCGCTGCGGGCAACCCCGATGGAACCTCTAGCCCGTCCTCGTCGTTTTTCCAGGGGCTTTCTCGGGAGATACCCGGGGCACCTGTGGAACCTGGGCAAGAGGTGCAGCAGCCGGAAATGGCTTTAGCGGCGCCTAATCCATCGATTCAGCCAACTGATCGGGGAGAGCAGAGCCGTCGAGTGCTCCGCTTGGGCCGGACCAGCCAGAGGACAGCAGTGCACCTTCAAGGCCGCTTACCGAGCAAGATATCAGGACTATGGAACAGTTATTCGATATTGAAGAAGAATTGAAACCAATCATTATTGGTTTTTACAATGAATTGGGGTCGAAGAAAGTGGGCGAGTTGCGCCCACTTGGTGGATGATTTAACTGAGCGCCACGGGGCGGAAAAGATGCCCGAAATCTTACAAAGTTTTAGGGACCCTATTTCGCTTAAATTTATAAGGATTTCCGGGACCTCCGGGCTTCTAAAGGGACGGAAGCTAATCTCGAGAGAGAGGAGATGGGAATGAGACACCTCAGAGGTCCTAGACGGAGATAGGACTTGAAGGCGGAAAGTATGGAAAAACATCTTGTAATGTATTTAACCAGAAAACGCCTTTCGTTTTCCCTCCTTCCCTAGCCGCCTTCCTTAACAAGCCCTCGAGCCGTACATTTTAGAAGAGGCGGTTCGTTCCTATCTGGACAAAGGAATGGATAATCTTTCTATTCTCCGGGCAGCTTATCAAGATCTGCGGGAGAATGGGGAAGGATCCATCTTCTTTTTGGAGGTGGTTTCGCACAACCAGGATTACCTGGATGCACAGACCACTTCCAGGAGGTGCCATGAATTGGCGCAAAGGATCCGATGGGATGGAATCGCCCGCAGCCGTGCTCAGCTCGAAAGGGCTGAGTATGAGCATGCGCTACTATTGTTTCAATATGAAGATCTCAAAAGGGGGCGGGGGCATATTTAAGCATTCCTATTTTAGTTTAGCGGCAAGCGCCTTTATGTGACCTAACAGGACTTTTGAATTAACTCAGTGATTTTGCAGGCAGACGGAGGAGAGGAAATGAAAGCAGAAGAAGTTATCGAAACACATGTTCAATCTTTTTTTAGCGGTTTCCCCAGAGATCTTTCTCATTAACGCAACCTTCATTTTGCTCATTCATGGAGTTGTATTTAGTACCTCTAAGAAAGATGATTATCCACCGTTAGTTAGTAATGTGGGTTGGCTTGGATTACTTAGTGTTGCGCGCCTAGGAGGGCAGCGCGCTTGGGATGCGGAGGAGCTATTATCGCCCAGCTCCCTAACCTAATGCGGCCGGACCGCAGGGAACCTTAGCATGGGGGGACGTCCTAATCCTTTTGCCGCCGCAAGGCTGGCTAATCGTACGCAGCAGGAGCAAGGGAACTCCCCTGGTTCAGGAAGGCACATGAGTCCGAACGCTATTATGAATGTGCGACCGACACTACACTACGTAGGTACCTGTGCATGCAGGTGAGGCGTCGGTCGGTCCTAAAAACGGCGGCAGCTAGCGAGGAGTTAACGACCGGACGTGCTGCAACCTAGGGATCACCAGGCAGCTCTTTCGCTCTATAGGGATATCGGGGGGGGGCATAGCACAATTCTTCTTGGAGGAGGGTTGGTTTGCCCAGGTGACTGATCCTGCCATAATATACTCCCGCCAATTCTATTGCACCGGCAACCGAAGTCGAACATACATACGACGATCTTCATGCGTGAAGGGACGGGAGGAAAGAAAGGGCGGTAGATGATAATGCGAAAGGGCGCCGCGTCTGGGCGGGCGGGCTTGATAGTAAAGCCAAAGAAAGACGCCCCAAGACAAGGTACAACTGTTGGGAAGGGGACATGATCAATAGAACCCGGCTGGATCCGGGCTGGGATAGTGGCGCCCATTCCTAACCAGTTCATAAAAGGTTCGCTCATGCTGGAGGTACTAACCACTTAGTGATCGGTCCGCTAGTTCACGCAAATCCGAAGAAGTTATCACGGACGAGCCACATGCAGGGAAACTTGCACGTGTGGTTCTGGCCGGGCTTTCCTTCGGTATCTAATAACCTTGCTTCTGCTCGCCGCTGGCGCACCTCTCCTAACTATTGCCCATTTATTCTGGAATAATTTTTTTAGGAGGGACAATTTTACATATTTCTGCCAAATCCTTCTATTATTAAGTACGGCTGGTACCATTTCGATGTGTTTCGATTCTTTCGAAAAAGAGAGGTTTGATGCTTTTGAATTCATTGTATTAATTCCACTTCCTACTCGCAGTATGCTCTTAATGATCCCGGCTCATGATTTAATTGCCATGTATTTAGCTATTGAGCTTCAAAGTTTATGTTTTTATGTGATCGCAGCATCAAAAAGAAAGTCTGAATTTTCCACGGAAGCCGGCTCAAAATATTTGATCTTAGGTGCATTTCCCTCTGGAATATTATTGTTCGGGTGCGACCGGACTACTACCGATCAATTTTTGGAAACTTCTTTATAGACTTGTAGAGACCCTCTATGTAGTTGTAATTCTTGGGCAATCGATCTACTTTCCCCATAGCCCTAAGGCTGTGTCTCGATCTCCTACGTGCGAAAGATAAGATACGGGAGACGGGGTCCTATGGTATGGGTCTTCGACCCTTGGTCTAATTCCACGACGGAGAGTCGGCGTGGCGTAAAGTGAAGATTGGGGGGAATAGAGCGAAATCCCCGTCTGGGGTATTCCGAAGGTGTAACCTAGGCAACGAAAAAGGGGCCCGATACTTCAACTAAAGGAGCGACCTGTTGGTTCACCAAACCCCGACCCAGTGTCACACGTTCTCCAGGTCCGAAGGGATCCAGTGCCCAACTACCGACTCCTCCCGGAATTGCGTTATCGGAGCCGAGCCAGGAATAGCCGTTAGTGGACACCTACCACTTTTCACCGGTTAGAGAGGCCCTCTTTAATACATTAAGAAAATATGTTCACAGGGGCCAGAAAGACTCGGTCATAGGAACTTCAACCACCTACGCGCTGGTAAACGAAAACCACCTCGACCGGATCTACCGAACGAAGAAGGCCGCCCGAATTAACACGCCAAAAGGGCCACCAGCTTTCCCCAAAAAAAGGGGAGATCCGCTGCTTACTGCTCACGGAAACATCCGACCTTATCGTCAAGTCGTCTGCCTATCTTTCTGATCTCATTCGTTTTCCGATCGCATAAAAAGATCAAAAAAGAAATGTGAGAATGTAGTTACAGATGTGAAAAAAGTAAATATCTCTCTGTCTGTGTTCTTAAATCATTCATTGGATGATGTGCGTTTCATCAAGTATGAACTTCTTTCTTTTTTTTCTATGCAATTTAAGTACCGGATCGACATCCATTTATTTCAGTGCCCTCATCCGCTCCGCGTGTATGTCTGTGTGGCTCTGGAAGGCCTTACTTTACTAATACTAACAGGTAGGGCGCGTTACTTTTTTTCTTTTTTTTCGCATGTTTAGATTATTTACTTGCCCTTTCACTTTTTCTTCGGCTGTCACCAACTTTGTTCAATGCTAGTCCCTAACCCATGAATAAGGGCTCCGCTGGCTACCGGGTTCAGAGAAGTTTGTAAGCTCTTTCTCTTTTTTTGTTTTTCGCCACCTCCTCCGTTTAAGGTCTTTAATTCGATTCGGCATTAGCTTCGTTAGAGAAAGCCATGCGTGAACTACAAAGCACGGGATCCTGAACACCACGAAAGAAAGCGTACTACTTTTCAATAAGGTCCGACTTACTTTTCAGAGAGGAGAGACATGAACTTGTTTTAGGCGTAGAAAAGGTATGAAAGATTTCTTGAAAAGAGGTAGGGACTGGTCTCGCTGCTAAGGGAGAAGGAGACCTCTGTCGGAGCAAGCTAAAGAACCCACTTTAGATCGTCGATTTCAGGTAAGGCACTCGATCAAGCCTATACATCCGGGAATTTCGCTCCAAACCAAAGACGACTTGCTTTGCTGCATTTCTGGCTTTACTTTATTTTTTTTTGCGAAAGAAAGGCCATATGATCTACTTTCTGGTGCCGGTCCCTTCACAAAGATAGCCCCTTCTTGCTCTTATTCTTATTCGGTGGAATACAATAGTTCTGAAGCTCCTTTCTTTCAAGTGAAAGTTGCCTATCTTTGCTTTGGAATCCAATCCAGTTGAAAACAAACAATTGCCCGATGGAAAAGTCAGATGAAAGGCAAGGAGTGTAAACCACGTACGAGCGAGCGCAGAAAGCGAAATGTTTTGCAGCGAGTCAAGCGTAATACGATCAAAAGGAAATGGGGTCAATGCTAAAACTCAAACAGTTCCGCAGAGGGTTGAAAGAGCGAGCTACATTCTTTCATAGAAGACAGAAAAAAAGAGGACTGATGCTTTCTTACTTCATCTTAATATAGGGATGCTTTATGTAGCTTCCAATAAATAGGAAACAAGATGACCCATGGGGCACTCAGTGACGTATCTAAACCGTCTATCCAGTACTGGCTTTTCACACTCGGGAATAGAAACTGTCGGCACTTGAAGATGAACGAAGCGAAATTACCCCCCCAAAAAGCCCTTAGACCCACCTTGGTGGGGACTGACTGCTCTCCCCTACGAAAGTAGCATCGCGATGCAGAGATCAACAACACATATTCGCATACCATGCTTATCTATTGATGTCGCAGATCAGCGGCAACTCCCATACTAAGTATGATGTCGCATATCGGTTGTCTAACTAGAAGGGTGGAACCTTTTCTTTTTAACTAGTCTTAAAGTGGATGTCGCAGCCTTGAGTTCTTTTTATTGAATTCGCGAGATTGAAAATTAGGATTGAATGAATAACCTGGAGATATATTCCTTTTCTCAAATAGTTCTTTAAGGGGCCTCTCTCTATCCTTGGCTTATTCAATAGAGCTTTCCTTCTTTTCATTATTCGATACTGCTGTGAGATACTACGAGAGCTCGTAGGCAATATGAGATAGAGCTGACTAAGAGAAAGAAGTAAGCGGATCTTGCAGCTGTTTTCATTCCTTTATTTAGGTCTTGAACCTATTAAGTATAAGTAGAAGATCAAGCACTGATCTGATGGATCAAATGCTTTCACTACTCGATCAAGGGCTTCCCAAAAGGCCTATTTACTAACTTCTCTTCGTTCCAGATTTCCGAATCGTTTTTTTAGTCATGTTAGCACCACGCTTCGCTTTCCGATATCTGGTATTATGGCTTTGCGCAGACTGACCACTACCTGTATCGGCGACTCAATGTGAGTGTGTCGGTCACAGCCCAATCGAGGGCATACTTTCTAATCTTTCTTTCGGCCATTCATCTTGCACTGCGTATTTGGATCCGATCCCTCCCTTATTTTAGCCAACATCCTATTAAGATTAAGATCTGCAATTTGCAAATATGAGAAAAGTGGACGCTGTACTTGTCTGAAAGCGGAAACTAAGATGAAGAGCTTATTCTCATTACTGGCTTGCTGTCCTTACTTTACTTTACTTAACATAACTTTACTTAACATACGCGTTTTCGTTATGGACAAGCTCTCCTTCTGTGCGCATCGATCGACCGACGTAGGGATTTGCATGGGGCGTTGCGCGTCGCGTCGGAGATTGTCAGACAATAAACGTTTCAATGGGTGTAGGTACAGGGGGAGGGGGTGTGGCGTACGCCACTTACTTTCTGGTGTGCAGGATGCACTTCCCACATGATTGTACAGTAGGCGTTGGAGCCCTCATCTGTAGGTACATGGAGGTGATCGCATATGCGGAGCAGCTTCCTTCGAGATGCCTTTGACCCGGGACCTACGCACGAGAGCGTTAACATCAAGGACGGAAGGATTCCCATGCATGATGCGTACAACTCTAATCGCGAAGCGAAGTAAAAAAAACAAACCGATGAAAGGAGAGAATGCGGGAGACAGAATGATGTCGGGCCAGCACAAGAAGTCAGACTAAACAACCCATTCGACGCGTCGGGGGTACTCGACCACCGGGAGATAGGGATTTAGTGACTTACCAACCAACCAGACATTGAGGGCAAGACATACCATACAAATCACGGCTTCGGCTGCTGTAGTCCTCTAGCCGAGCCAAGCCACTACTAGCGTGTGTGTAATTCATGGCAGTTCACTATTTTTTTTGTTATGGAGCTATTCTCTTTCTTTTATTTTTATATAGTATAGAGAGCGGTAAGTTAGTGCTGTTCTAAGGATAAGGAAAAGGAAAAGGAAGTGGTAGCTGTTCCAGTACACAAAGAAGGGAGATTTGTGTAACCCGAGCTCTTTGATCAAGACGGTGTGGCCAAAGTCAATCCTTTGAGAAAAAAGTCATTTATTTTCGTTGGCTATAGTGATCAGCACAAGGGGTACTGCTGTTATGATCCCCGCACGTCTCAAGACATGTCACATTTGATGAAACACGATTTGCCTCGCTACCCCATGCGCCTCTTCTCGGGGAGAGATACACACACGCGCGATGACTGCTTTGCCACCGCCCACTCTATGTGCTCCGATTAGCGTTCCGACGCCTGGCATGGCAGTGCACACGGCTCAGATTCGGTTGACCACGCTCACATCCGCTTCAGACATAAAGGACCATTGAGGTCCGGCCCTATCGTACTGGAAGTCCCATGCTTTTCGTTTTTCTTCTCGTGCGTTAGGATTGAAACCTAAGCTAATTAAGCTACTATCTCTGGCTCTGGAGAATGGTATCCGTTCATTTCTGCCTGTCCATAAGCGTATATAGGATGAAGTCTAAACGAATCAACGAAAATTACGGTTAAGGCATTTGAGAATATTAGCATTGGGCACTCTAACTCGAAGGAAGAAGCCGAAGCCAGTCCAGTAGCTCGAACTCTGACTATCTACGAAAAAGATGGCATTCTCCCTTAATCTGCCTTGTTTTGAGAAGCGGGGAGGTAGTTTTGTCAAGCTCGTTAAACGCAACGACAGTCAAGGCTAGGAAGATTTCCCAGGCCAGCCAACAAAGTGGGATATTCTTTGGAAGAAAGCCTGTATTGTTTGACAAGATCTTTAGGTCGGTCTCAACACGTTGGCATCTTCTATTCCTGACTCATTGGGGATATTATGCCTTTTGCTTGTCAGAAGTAGACCGACGATACGGACTAAAGTAAGTCAGATCTCCAAATATTTCATCATACTCAGTCCTGAAAGAACAAGCAAGGGATGAGCGCACGCTGGTAGTAGAAGGAAGCGGAGATGGAGGCAGCTAGGCATCAGTTTGAGTTCGAGATCGAGACCAGCTTCAGCCACTATTGCTAGGACGGGCTTACTTAGACTGAGAACAGAGATTCTTTTCTCTGCTATGCTACTTTCCTCTTTCTTCCCTGAGGGCATTCCTTTCCTGAACATAGAGCCAAACAGTCTTGCCCGGAACCCCCGATTCCTTCCCTTCTTGAAGAAAACGATACCGAGAAGGCAATAGCACTTGAAAAAATGAAAATACCGTCAGAAAATATTCTATTGCTATTCGGGAGAACACAGGCTTCGAATACTGCCCGGCCATGCTACTCTGTTTTGGTTGAAGTACCTTCTGACACTGCTGATTCCATCTTTATATCGTTCGAGCTAGCCCCATGACTTCTTGGTCGAGCGCAGCTCTTGTTCGATTTATCTTTCTTTGATCGAGCGCAGCGAGAAGCAAGTCTGGCGAACCTTGTGCTAAAATTCCTTCTTTTCTTTCTTTCTTGGTTTTGGATCGGTTTGTTAAAGGTGGGAAAGGTTTGTTTACAAAGGCATGACTCAACTGCTGCAAACTTATCAGGATTGTACCTACCGTGAAATTCGTGCCGCATGGCAGTCTTGCATGTAAAAGGTGGTGGTGGTTATCTATCAGGCGGGAAGCGCCAAGCCTATCACGCGGGAAAGACCCCTAACCTACCACCAACTTACCTTCCAACCAAGCCCTTCGATCCCGCGCTGCTGCTGGGTATATAATCTCGGTCCTCCCCTTACTTTGAAGCCTACAGCTCCACAATTCGTTTTCCTGTAATTAATGGCAGGAATCCAAAAGATACTGTTTTTTCTTTTTCTTGTCTTTTTTCTGCTTTTTCATGGCATCGAAGCTACGCGAGGGAAAGCGATGCTGCCCACTCTGCCGCAAAAGGGGGCGGCTTTCTTCTTCCCCAAAATGACAGTTCCACCATCACAGCATGCAGCAAAATTCTGTGGAGAGGCTGCACAGCAAAGCGCCTTGTGCCATCCGGCGCTAATCTTCTACATCACTAGGTTAGCGGGACCTGAAGAAAGACTAAGTCCGTCTGTCGAAAGCTCAGTTGTTGGTTTGGTGATACTAGTGCTTTCTAGTGTTTGAGTTGTTCAGGAGTCGTTATAAGTCAGATTACCTCATTGTAACGCAGGTGTCCCCTGCTTTCCTTATTTCCTTTTTTATTGTATGAACTTTGGCTTTCTTAATAAAGCTGGGCGTCTATCCTGAGTGTGAGCATTCATAGTTGTGAACTTGTGATACTATTGTTTAACTTGCTGCAAAGACTACTTTTACTTGCAATTGGTTCATAAAATGGTCTGGTGCTTTAGGAGGTCTGCTCCCACAATTACTTATACTTAAGATCTAGTGCTGTTCTAAAGTCTAAACCAAGGAGCAAATGATATCTGTAGTTAGCAGTTCGTGCGGCTCATTCACCTTGGATGGATCGGCTGGTCCTGGCATTCTTTTGACACTGGACACTCAAGGAGGTGCTTGCCTACTAAGAACTAGTCCCACTGTCTATTACTCGGGTGCTGAGGCAACTAATAAGAAAGAAGCTTGGGGAGGAATCCATTAGCTATCTTCACTAGACGGACACAGATGGCGCAGATTTAGGCAAGGATTTTTTGAGAATGATTATTAGCCTTCTTAGAATATCCGCCTATATTAATAAAGAGTTTGAGATTGACCACCCACAAGACAAGAGTTTGACCACGGGGTAAGGTTACCATTCCCAAAGAAAAGACCAGTTACGGACTCTACAACATAAAAAAAGAGGACTGAATCGGCGATCCTTCGAATAGTTTACTCGACCTTCAATTCAAAGTCTTGTTCATCGCCAAGTAGGCTTCCTGAAAGGCGGACAGGGCAAGCAAAGTAAAGAAGTTAGTACTTCGCTACTGGACAAGGCTATTATTACAAGTCCAAAAAATACGTTACTCACTGGAGCGATGATTGATTCAAATTTGCCTAAAGATCGTGGATTTACATAGGCGGCTCACAAGGGAAAAACAAGGTTAAATGCCCCAGGGATTACAACCAAAGTTTCAGGTGTGATCTTACAACCCCTACTAAAGCAATAGGACTCTATTTCCAACTGATGAACTGTGTAGTGGAACTACGGGAACTAGTAAGCCTATAAGTGAGAGTGATTCTTTCCCCAAAATTCAATAAGCTATAAAACTTCCTTGGTTCCAATCCAATTCATGATAAAAGGAATATCATATCATATCATATATAGTAAAGCAACAATAATGAAACGTGTGCGTTATAGTATAGTATAGTATAGTAAAGGCAAATTCCTTTGCCAACGCCTACGTCTTGCTTTCAGTATCATATATTCAGTAGACTAGACTTTTCTATGTGAATTCAAAGAATATCCTATCTAATAATGATTTCACTCTAGATGAAGGCTATTCCTCCTGTTATAGCTAAAGCAAAGCAACCGTGTCAAGTTTTATTGTCCCGCTATTTCAGCGGAGCCTATCCCTCCTAATGTGTTACATCCTGGCCATCTTTTGCTGTCCAAAATCCTGGCTGAGGTAGGTACAGTGTCTGTTCGGCTCGGCAATCCAAGATTAGCAGAAGTAATAGGTGGGGCTTATATTATAGTAAAGAAAAACTACTTGAATAAGCGCTCAGCCGGCAGAGAGAAAAGGAAAGTAAATGGGATGTTCAAGTAGGTAGCGAGTTCATCACCGGGGATGTCTGTACTAAAGCAAGCAAAGACCTAGTCTGCTTTGAATTAAGCATTTCAGTGTGGAATTCGCCTAACTTTCAATCTAGAAACTAGTGAAAAGCTAGCCGACTATTTCAAACGAGTAAAGATAAGCAGCAAAGCCAGGAAATACAGTAAGCGAGGAGGAGTATTCATGTCTCTTTCTCCCACCAACGTAATACCCGACAGCGCGTAGTCAAGTTCACTTTCTCATAGCCTATTCGTTCACACCAGATCTCGACCGAGTGAATGAGAAGGAGTTTCATCACGCTCGCCCAAAGCGGATTTCCCCCGGTCCGCGTGCACATTGAATTCATAGGGGGCTTCAATATCTCTTCAATTAGCCCATCCCGTCAAGCCCTTATTCTTCCGATGTCTCTCACGGAGAGTATAGAAGTTGGTCCTTTATTAATTAGTAAAAGCAAGCTATCGCACTGGGTAGCTACTCCTTGTTGGGTAGCCCCTCGGATATGGTATATTGTAGGTCTCCAGCGTTGGCGCACTTCTTCTTTCGACAGAATCTCTCTTCTCGAGTGTTGCTGGTACTTTGAATACTTATTTCACCCTTGGTACTGGATAAGAAGGCTATGTATGTAGTCGTACTACACCAGTGTTTAATAACAAATAGCATATCAAATTGATCCGCATCTTAACTCCAATCTTATTATTATTAGTAACGTATCCGTGTTCTTTCTTTACTGCGAACTACTTTATCAAGTCTTGGTAAAGGAGCTACTGTGGAAGTCCCAATCCCAAGTAGGACTCTGTGTCTTTTCTTAAAAGAAAACCAGCGGGTACAATTCCCAATCTAATAGAATATTATAACTCTTGTACAGTGGGGAAGGCTCATCTCAACGGAACCCTACCCTAACCCTAACCCTAACCCTAACCCTAACCCTATAGTACAGTACCCTGTGTATAGAGTAATGCGAAGTCACCTTGGGCAAGTACAAGCATTCATTCTATCCGTAAGCTAAGGTAGTGAAAACCTTTATTGTGTAAGCAGTCGTAAGTCGGTAGGTGTGTGAATCGCAGTATGCTTAACAATGTCAGGACGAAAACTCTAAGAACCAGCCAGAGAATATTAAGTTAGTAAAATAAGAGGAGTGTCCGAAGTTGCCCTCCATTCTAGTGGAACCATCTAAGTTGACTATTCAATTAGTGGGCTTCTTTCACTTGAGTTTCTTCTGTTTACGGAGATCCTTAATCTTGCTGTATCATCGTCCTGGCACATAGCTAGTGCGGCTTCAACGTCTTCTATTCTAAGCCGTGGGAAACTTCAGTCTGAAGCGGAGATACCTAAAAGCGGCGTATGGACGCTTCTTCTAGCGCCGATAGGACAACCATAATTTTGCAAACTGGCAGCTATCAAATTGACCACACCTGATCGGAAGCGCTTGCTCCACGTTCTTTCCTTTCAACATATCGGGGCATAGGAGGCTGGTCATCTTACACACTTTTCGGGAGACGGGTGCCATGCTCTTCTTCTGTTTCAATGCCATGCACCGCGTAGTACTGCGCGTAGCCTCTTATTCTGTTCGTAATTTTCTTCAAACACAGGTTCAAGGTCGAGGGCACCATTCGGTTTTCACGTAACCAAGGTCCCGGGCTCGGTAGGAAGTGTCGGCGTCAATGACATAGAATTTGACCAAGGTCGGAAATGAACCGAATTGCATGGGCAGTGTAATTGCCCCCAGAGCTTTCTGAGAGTTTTGATTGAACCCATGGACCCTATAGACTTGCGCTCACTCAATGTCATTTGTGATTTTCTTCAAAGGGAGAATGTTTATGTTTGTAGACAACCTGGATCCACCAACTTAAGTGAAGTTAAGCTCCGTGACATACAAGGGTTTATTATGATTAGCAGATCCGTTTATCAGGTCCTCATCCTCAAAGGTAATGGTCGCTACTTGGTCGATGTGCATTGTTTCCATCATCTTTCTTTCGGGGCTTTAAATTCCTCTGGTTTTTCTAGTGCTTGAATGAGGACTTCTCGTAATTCCCGCGACAAATGATTTTGCATCGAAAACGCTAAGAAGTGCGGCGAGCACATCCCTCTATTGGCTCTTTGACCTGTTTTATCATCTTTTTCAAATAAAAAAGTCCTTGCTTTGATTCTTAGCCTCTGTATTCGCCTTGGGCCTTTCGGCGTAGAGAACGAATCCTCTGTTGCAAGAAGAAGGGCAATGCCGATTGTAAGGTTAAGTATTACGTACGTCAAAACCAGTCAGTGACTCATTTAAGTGTTGTGCGAAAAGGTAGCCTTTT
>Ga0207705_10001046_pt1 | contig 22488 bp, 24 predicted proteins | sample KBSC13metaG_FD_184314 | JGI IMG/M metagenome (GOLD analysis project Ga0207705, IMG submission 184314) | Corn rhizosphere microbial communities from Kellogg Biological Station, Michigan, USA - KBS C1-3 metaG (SPAdes) (version 2) | ecosystem: Host-associated > Plants > Roots > Rhizosphere > Soil ... | reverse complement strand
ACCTATATTGATACGCTTACGCGGCTTTGCCGAACGCCACGCCCCGGGTCGGCTCATTTCCCTGCACGCGATAGAGCCCCGGTGCATCGGCACCCAGCAGTGCGATCGCCTCGCTCGACTCGATAGCCGTGCAGAATTCGCCATGCATGTTCGCGACGCTCATCGCATGGACCTGCTCGGCGTCGTACATCTGGCCATCTACGCCGGCACGGTTTCCCGCCGCGCAGGCGTCGTGCGCAAGATAGGTGTCGTACCCCAGATTGCCGGCCGCGCGGACAGTCGTCTCGACGCACATGTTGGTGAAATAGCCCGCCACGACCAGCCGGCTGACGCCGCTCCGCCGCAAATCGAGTTCGAGACTGGTCCCCGTGAACCCGCTGTTCACATCCTTGACCACGACGGTCTCGCCCGGCCGCGGTTCCAGCCCGGGAATCGACTTGCCGCTATCGAGCGACAGCTTGAGCGGCGACGCATCCTCGCGGGAGTTGTGGAGGGTGAAAAACACCGTCCGCTGCGCCAGGCGCCATGCGGCGAGAAGCTCCGCGATCCGCTGCTCGGAATGCGGGTTGTTGCGATGACCGCATGAGCCACCCCAATGGTCGTGCATGTTGACGCCGACCTGCGCGTCAATGACCAGCAGCGCCGTCTCGCTTCCGAATTTTTCAATCATGATCTTGCACCCCCGAAAGCCTGATAATCATTCAAAGTTGGGGACAGTGCAAACTGTCCACGGGCGGCTATGATAAGCTAGTCTGAGGTCCTTTCACGCGGAGCCTTCGTGCACTCTGCCTTCGGCGCGTACGCCTTCGCCGCTGCCCTCGTCGCTTCACCGGCGGGCACGGCCGCCAAGTCCAAGTTCGAGCCGCTAGTGATGAACTGGCAGGCAAAGCCGGCGCGGTGCGATGTGACGGCTTCCTTCGCCAGTGTCGGCATGGGCATCGACCAGGCCGCGCGCGGCCGCATCGAAGCGCTGCTCGGTCGCGATCCCGCCGTCGTTCGGGTTCGCCCCTATCTGCGCGGTCGGGAGGGCGAGACCTTTATGCGATCGATGCCTAGTCGCGAATGTCTGCTCTGCGTGCAAAACAGACATTAATCCGTTACGTTCTCACGCAGCTCGCTCAACTTGGCGGAGCCGAAAATGCTTCCGTCGCTGCGAAACACTTCCACCTCGGGCTCGCGACAATCAAAGAACTCAACCTCCCACCGCTCTCCAGGAAGCGCCACTTGAACCATGACAGCGCCTTCCCGAGCTGATGTCAGCGCGTAATGGATCCCGCTCACTTCTAGCTCGCGTATGAAGGCATGGACTGTGGGGGCGCGCATCTGGTCAGCTTACGGCTTCACAGCCAATCATCGCAATGGCTGGAGGCATCTCTATCCGATTCGAGCTGCCGGCAAGTTTGGCCGCTGACGGAGGAGTTCGGGACTTGTCCCCGCGACAGTGGTAGGGTCGCAGTGTCGCCGCATCGCACGGGCAGCGAATAATGCGCCGCCGCTTCAATTTTCGTCATTACGGGGAACCGATGTTGAGTAAGCCCAGCACCCGAGTGCAGTCAGAAACGATTGACGAGCGCACGATCCGGCTGCTGCACGACGAGATTTCGCAACTCCATGGACAGGCGGGGCGCGCCAATGACCGGGAGGTCGATCTAGCGGCTTCCCTGCTCGCCGCTGAAAGCCGACTATTGGACAGCGGGGCGATGCTCCACGAGGTGAACCACCGCGCCAAGAACAGCATCCAGATCGCGATGTCGCTGCTCGGACTGCAAATGCACGCGACGAAAAGCGAAGAGGTGCGTCTTGAGCTTGCGAACGCAATTCGGCGGCTCGGCAATATCGCCGCAGCGCATTTGATGCTCAACAGCCAGTCGTCCGACGAGCAGAGGACGTCCTTCCGCGCGTATCTGACCCTGATCTGCACTGAAACCCACCAGTCACTTGGCGGGGACAGAATTGCGCTGATCATCAACGCGGACGAACTGGCACTCGATACCTCGCGAGCGATCAACCTCGCACTCATCGCCAGCGAGGCGCTGACCAATGCGATGAAATACGCTTTTCCCAACGGGCGTCGCGGAACGATCCGAGTCGATTTTCACCACGACCATCAAGTAGCAGCACTAACCATAGCAGACGACGGCGCAGGGTTCGCAGCAACTTCGCGAGAAGGCGCTCTCGGGCTGCGCCTCGTCCGTACGCTCGCCAGGGCGATTGGGGGCGAAGCAGAAATCGACGGAAGCAGCGGCACGCAGATCAAAGTCCGCTTCAAATTGTGAAGTAAAAAATGACCGCGGGCCTCTGAGCCCCGATGTGTCGTAATAATAGAAATTAAGTCATATTGATGAGGGACCACATTCGGCAAAATATATATCGTACTTGATTAAACCAGGTGATGTAACTATCTAAGTAATGCTACCAGTCGAAATCGACGGTCTTGGGCGCGCAGCCGCACCTTATTCCATCTTTAACGCCTCCTAGCGGCGCGGCGCTAATTTTGGTGCGCGCCAATAAAGGGACTCACCATGAAGTATTTTGGAACCGTCAAGACGTTCGACACGACCCAAGGCTTCGGGGAGATCAAGCAGGAAGCCGGGGGCGATGATCTCCGCTTCGAAAAGAGCGCGATTGCGTGGGACAATGACATTGCCCCGACACTGGGCCAGCGTCTCAGCTACGAGAAGGGCACCTCTGCTGACCACAAGCCCTGCGCGTTGAATCTCATGACCATCTAGGCGGTGGGCGGAGGCTTGCTTCCGCCTCACCTTGTACGCGTTAGGGGGCCGATCCGGACGTCCAACGACTTCGGTCGTCGGGCGTCCGGGTGAGCGCTGCCAAAGGCGGCGAGCGCAGGTCCTGATCCGGTTTAGGCGATCCGCCGGCCCCGTGTTAAAAGAAGCGATCGCGCACGAACGGCCTGTAGGCGTTGCGCGACTAAGAGACCAGCGCTGCGCTCCCGCTTACTGAAAGGAGCAGTCCCCTTGGATTTCAAAACCATTTACGCGCGACGTCAGGGGCTCATGGCATGAGCGCTTACGAACGGCCAATGTCTGAGGACGCGCGCAACAGCGTCGAGCAGACCGAGCTCGACAAGTACGGCGTCACTCGCGTGCCAGCGGACGTCTTCCTGTGGGGTGATTACCGCTACTCCAACGCCCGCGATGCTCTTGCCGCAGCCAAGCGGGCCATCAAACCATGACTCGCGTTGTGCTCCTTTCCATGAACGAGAGCGAAGTCATCGCCAGATGCCATGACGCGAAGGTCGGAGTTTCCGCGATCGAGCGCCTGACAACCGGCGGCGTGCGCCTCGTCTGCATGAGCGTCGAGGGCGCAGGAACGATCCGCAGCAAGCTGAAAACCCACATCATCAAAGGTCAGGTTGTGAGAGAGCGGTTCCGGCCGGTGAGGCCACATTGGTGACCTTGGCTCGCGCGCTTTCGTAAGGTCATCGAAGTCGAGACGGAGGCTGTTGTCGAATACACCATCAAACACTTCGTGAAAGGTCACTGCACCGGCAGCGACTCGTTCCGAGGATTTAGGTTGGACACGGTTACCAGGCACGCTTTTCGAGCAGTCGAAAGTGGGCACACCGATCGCGCCGAAGTGTTGGATGATGCGGGAAACGTCGTAGTCCAATTCCCGCAACTGTAGGGACGGGGGCATTCAACGCGAAAAAGAAATCGGTGACCGTGCACTTGTTGTGCCTTCGTGCCTTCCCTGAAAGAACTTTCCTACGCGCCCTCATCTGTGTTCCAATATGGTTCAAGGAGAGCCATATGGATGAACCATCACCGAGCAAGTTAGTCCGGGGGACTGACGGCGAAGAAGATCAAGTCGCCCCCGTCGAACCCGCGTCGCTCTGTGTCCGCCACGACGGCTGGACCGGCGAGCGCATGGCGACCTTTCTCGAAGTCCTTGCCGACACCGGGATCGTCAGCGAGGCCTGCCGCGCCGCCGGAATGAGTCGCGAGGGGGTCTATTCGCTGCGCAACCGCGACCCCGTCTTCGCCGCCGCCTGGCGCGCTGCGCAGGCCAAGGCGCGCCCGGTGGTGGCCGACGGCCTGATCGAGCGCAGCATCACCGGAACGGTCGAGCACTACTATCGTGACGGCGTGCTGATCGGCGAGCGGCGGCATTATGAGAGTTGGCTCGGACTCGCGGTCCTGAAGCGGCTCGACAAGCAGGCGGAAGAGGACGGGACGGAAGGCAGCCTGTCAGCGCGGATCGCGAACGATTGGCCGGCGATGCTCGAGGCGCTGCGAGGTGGCGGGACCGCGGGCGTCCCCGATCTGCTCGCGCCCAAAGTTGACGAAGTTGACATACCCCCTCCCCCCGGCTGCGATCCGTCCGAGAGTGTCTGGCGGACCGACGACGGCAAGTGGATGACGACCTTTCCGCCTCCGCCGGGCTTCGATGGTTATGAGAGCCGCGCGTGGGACGGCTTCAACGCCTACGAGCGCGAGTGCACGCGCGAGGAAGCGGAACTGCTCGACGCCCACGAGGCGGCCGCCGAGGCCGAGGAGCAAGCCGAGATCATGGCGGAGGCCGAAGCCGAGCGTGACGGCTATTTCGCCAAGCTCGGCGCCGAGCTCGCTTCCTTTCGTCATCCCGGCCCCTTCGACGCCGCCGGCGGCGTCGCTCAGGACAGGCTCGAGCCGGGACCCGCCTTTTCTTTCGAAGCGGGCAAAGGCAGGCAGGCCCCGGATCAAGTGCGGGGTGACCAACTTTGACGACCGCCACGACCAGCGGATCGAAAAGCCGAGGCCTAGGCCTTCTTTTTCGAAGGCGATTGCCAGGCGATGACGGACCAGTGAATGCGCCACATTCCATCCGGATCGCGCCGGAACCCGGCGACGTAATTGCCGCGGTGGGTGAAGGGCACCCCATCGCGCAGGCTGTCTTCGTCATAGGTGCCGCGATAAATCGCCATGTCGCCCGCCTTCGCCACGTCGACCGTGTCGTCGACAAGGCTCAGATGCCAGTTCGGCGCATATTTGAATGTCATGGAGAGCCCGTCGTGGTCGGCCTTGGCGCCGACCGAGGGCTCGCGTCCGCTCTCCATCGACACGAGGTCAGGCGCGTCGAACCTGGTCGCCTTGTCGATGTCCTTCGCGTTGATGCCCGCGACGATCTCGGCAACGTCGGCCCGGATCATCGAAGCGCTTGCCGCCGGCGAACCCTTCGGCGCGGCCAGCGCATTGGCGGACATCGTCCCCAGGAAGCCGGCGGTGAGCAGGAAGCAACCAAGCCTGAACATAGCTCATTCCTTTCGGAAAGCCTGACGGAAGTGCTTATGCAACGGGCCAATACTCTGTGCCGTGCATGACCGTCAAAGGCCTGCGCCAGTTCCTCGACGAAGAGCAGCAGCGGGCCTGGCGCGATGGAAAATCGGCGCTGCAGGACGGGGAGCGCTCCGACTTCCACGAAACGCTCGAGCAGCGCTTCAAATATTCGGACCGGTTCGAGAAGCTGCTCCAGCGCCCGCGAGCACAGGACGTCCTCGACATCCTCCGCCTCTACGCCGAAAGCTGCATCCCCATTCCGCGCGCGACCGAGCGCTTCTATTGGTCGGTCTCCTGCCTCGCCTCGAGCCCCGACAAGCCCCTCGCCCGCGTCAACGCCAGCTGGATGGAGCTGTTCACGCTCCTCCCCGATCGCCCCTCGCCCCTTCTGGGAGAGGGTGCCTCGCGAAGCGAGGTGGGTGAGGGACCGGCCGCGTCCGCGGCCGAGCAGACTCCCTTGCCGGCCTCATCGAGCCTGCGCGCCCGCATCATCCTCCACCTCGCCGACTTCACCACCGACGGATCGCCCGAGCCCGACCATCTCGACACCGCTTTGCTCGAAGCCTGCGCTCGCGGGGCCGACAACCTCGACTATGCGATCTGGCGCAACGGCAGGGACATCCTCATCGCCAGGGTCCGCACCGCCGCGTCGATCCGCGCGTTCCTTGGGCACCCCGACGCGCTCCGCGCCATTCGCCGGTTCAACCTCACCCACATGAACCGCGGCCGCAACGCCTATCAGGCCAGCCACTGCTACAGCCTGGCCGACGCGATGCTCGACGAGTTGCCGCCGAGCGCAGCGACGCCGGCGTGAAGCGCCGCCGGAGCAGCGTCGAAGAGACGGTAACGAGCCGGCCGACGGGTCGCAAAGCGAGCCCGATCGACGTCACGGGATTTACTCCCGTGACGGCCCCGACATTCGGGAACCCCCTAGCGGCCGCCGAGGATCGAGCCGAAGATTCCGCCTCCGCCCGCGCCGGCCGAACCGCCTTCGCGGCGCTTCGTCGCGTAATGCATCGCCACCGCGCCGGCGACGATCGGCAGGAGCTTCTTCAGGATCGAGCTGTCGACTCCGCTCTGCTCGGACGCCTGCGAAGCGACTTCGCGGCTCTTGTCCTTCGATCCGAAGATGTGGCCGAGGATCTGGTTGCCGCCGCCGCCGATCAGGCTGCCGAGGATGCCGCCGGTCCCTGCGCCGGCGCTCATCAATCCGCCGCCGCCCAGGGTCGCGCCAAGGATCCCGCCGAGGGCACCGCCGTGACCCTCGCCTTGGGCCGCTTCCTCGGCCGCGGGCTCTCCTGCGGCGGGCAGGCCCTCATTCTCGATGCCGTTGGCGACATGCGGCGCAAGCGCGCTCGCGCCCCGCTCGACCGTCGCTTCGTCGACGCCCAGCTGCCGGGCGATCGCCCCTGCCCCGCCGGCCTGGTTGAGCAATGATCCAATGTCCATCGTCCCGCCTCCTTTTTTCCGAGTTCTTGCAACCACGACAATGATCCGCGGGGAGGCGCGTTCCCTTGGCGGCGGGCGGCACGAAAAAGGGCGCGAGCACTGCCTGCGCGACACCGGCGCCGGCGTGATCCGCTGGGACCGCGCCTTCTTCCGCCGGCTCCTGCCCTAAGGCCCCGGATAGCTTACCGGCTTGTCGTTGAAGGCCTTTGCCAGCGTGATCGGGCCGCGCGCGATGGTCTGCCAGTGATCGAGGTCGAGGTCGTCGAGCCGCCACGCGCCGACCAGTCCGCAAAGGACCCAGATGAACAGGATAATGCCGACAAGCAGCTTCATCGTCCTCTCGCTTCAGCCGACCGGCGGTGGTTTCGATGTTGCGAACGAGAATCCAGGCGTTGAGGCGGCAGGGCGCGGCGGAGGCAGCCTGACGGTGATCGAGCCGTGCTGCGCGCGCGGCATCCGGCCGTCGCAGGCGCCAGCCGTGACCGCCGCGCCGACCAGCGCCAGTTTCGCTGCGAGGTCGAGCATTGTCCCCTTAGTCCTCGTCGCTACCGATCTCGTCTTCCGGCGTGTCGTCCGCCGAAGCCTCAGGCGCGCCGATCGGGTCGGGCCCGACTTCCGTGAAATCGGACGCGGGCTCGGCCTTGAAGCGGGCGGCGACGGCGCTGAGGCGCGCGGCGGCGACCCGATCCTCGTCGGTCGGTTCGATATGCTTGGTCCCAAATACCCTCATGAGCGGCACTCCCCTTTTCGAGTCCGGCCCACGCCACACCCGCGATGATCCGCGCCAAACCTTGACGAAATGCAAACGCGGCTTCGCAATTGGCGCCGGCGAGCGCAGGCCCTGCCGGAAGGGCGCGACAGGGCCGCGCGCCTCTGGCATGTCTGGCGCATGACGCCCCGGCCGGAAATGTCGCGCGGATCGATGGCGGTCGCGGCCTTTTCGACGGTCGTCGAATGGTACGACTTCACGCTCTACCTCTATTTCGCGACGGTGCTCGGCCGTGTGTTCTTCGGCGGCGGCGGCGCCTCGCTGCTGGCTGCGCTCGGCGGTTTCGCCATTGCCTATCTGATGCGCCCCTTCGGAGCGATCGTGTTCGGCCATATCGGCGACCGCATCGGCCGCAGGCACATGCTGTTGCGCTCGGTCGCCATGATGACCGCCGCGATGCTGGCGACGGCGTTGCTCCCGACGCGGGCGGAGATCGGCGCGGCGGCGGGGTGGCTGCTGATCCTGTTGCGCTGCGTGATGGGCTTCTCGGTCGGCGGCGAATATACCGGCGTCGTTGCTTACCTGCTCGAGGGCGCGCCGGAAGGGCGTCGCGGGCTCATTGCCTCCTCGGCCTCGGCGGCAAGCGAGATCGGCGGGCTGCTCGCGGTCGGCGTTTCGGCAGTGACGGTGGCGTCGATGAGCGAGGCGGACCTGCAAAGCTGGGGCTGGCGCATCCCCTTCTTAGTCGGCGCGGCCCTTGCGGGCAGCGTGTGGATCGCCCGATCGACCATGCAGGAATCGCCGGAGTTCGAGCGCCAGAAGTCGCGAGGCTCGGTGCCAGAGCTTCCGTTGCGGCATGCTCTCACCAGCCACCGCGCCGGAATCGCGCGCGCCTTCGCCATCTCGGCCCTGGGCTCGATCACTTATTATGTCGGGATTACCTACGTCCCCGCCTTTCTCAACTCGGCTGGGAAGCTGTCGGAACGCGATTCCCTGTGGCTGTCGACCATCGCCGCGGTCGTCGTCATCCTGGTCACTCCGCTGGCGGGCGCGTGGTCCGACCGCATCGGCCGCAAACGCGTGCTGATCCTGCTGGCGGTGCTAAGCGCGGCGCTGCCGATCACGATGTTTGCGATGATGGCGAGCGGGGCGCGCGCCCAGGCGCTGGTCGGAGCGCTGGTTCTCGCGGCGGTCGCGGGAATGTTCAGCGCGGTCGGCGCGGTTGCCACGGCGGAGCAGTTCCCGGGCGAAGGCCGGGTCACGGGCCTAGCGCTCGGAGCGACCGGCGCGACGGCGATCTTCGGCGGGCTGACTCCGTGGCTCGCGCAATGGCTGGTCGAGCGCACCGGCTGGACCATGGCCCCCGGCGCGATGATCGCGCTCGTCGCGGTCGCGGCCCTTCCGGTCTTCCTGATGATGCGCGAGACCGCGCCGCGTCGCCCGCGCAGCTGACGATCCGGCGTTTCGGTCAAGCAATCCGGTTCCTCGGTCATGGTTCGCCGGTCGCGGGCGGCGCTAGCGAAGCGATGCGTCTCCCGAACGCCGCGCGCGCAAGGTGTTCGCGCAGCGGGAAACGCGAATTTCAAGGAGAGGAAGAATGAGCTTCAACAGTCGATTGATCTTGCGGGTAACGGCGTCCGCCGCGCTCGCTTTTGCAACGGGCAACGCGGCTTTGGCGCTGCCGCCCGAAAATGCCTCGCCGACCTGTTCGGACACGCTCGGCGTTGTCGTTCACGGTCAGCATATCGTCGCCGACTACGTGACCGGAATCGGCCACGAGACGCTCGATTGGCCGCCGAGCGACCAGAACATCGGGCAGATCGTTTCCGAGAATGGCGGCGCCGCCATCCCGGGCGGACCGGGGCCGGGGTTCCATTTCCCGAACGGCATCGCTCCCGGCGCGTCCTTCTGCAACGATTCGCAGTCGCCCGGTGCGCATTTGTAATTTCGTCTAATGTCTTCGCCGTTCCACCGTGCGGCGAAGGCAGCTTGCGCTAAGCGAAGATATAGTCGCCCGAAGCGACGTGGCTCACCCCGACCAGTGTGATCGTGAAGTCGGCCTTGCCGTTATGGTCGGCATCGACAGAAATGACCGTATTGCCCGCGCTCAGCACCGTCTTGATGTCGGCGCTCGTGATTCCCAACAGATGCAGGTCGATTTTGTCGGTGCCCGAGACAAAGTCGGTGACCTTGTCGTTGCCCCCTCCGTTCTCGAACACGAACAGGTCGGCACCCGCGCCGCCGGTCAGCGTATCGGCGCCGACGCCGCCGCGAAGCGTGTCGCTCCCGCCGCCGCCGACAAGCGTGTCATTCCCGCCCAAACCGTAGAGGAAATTGTCAGAATCATTGCCGGTCAGCATGTTGGCGAGCGTGTTACCGGTTAGGTCAGCGGCCGCAGTTCCATCGAGCACGCCATTCTCAACGTTGGCGCCAAGCGTGTAGCCGATCGTCGAGTGAACGGTGTCAGTGCCCTGGCCGGACAGCTCGGTCACTGCGTCGCCCCCGTTTTCGACGTAATAAACATCGTTGCCGACGCCGCCGTTCATCGCGTCCGCGCCGGCGCCGCCGTCCAGCATGTCATTGCCGCCGAGCCCGTTCAGCGTGTCGTCCCCCGCGCCGCCAATCAGGTTGTCAGCGCCACCCGTGCCGGTGAGTGTGACGGGGGGCGGAAATTCCGCGAATTGCAGGCCTCCCTGCACCGTTGCCACATCGGTGTTCTGGAATGTGATCTGGTCGGCCCCGGAAAGAACAACCACCACGTCAGAGCCGACTTGGGTGATCGATTGCGCGGAATAGTAATCGTCGAGCCTGACGACATCGCCGGCCGCGAAATCCGTGATCACGTCCCGTCCGTCGCCGCTCGCGAACAGGAAGGTGTCATTGCCGCCGCCGCCGGTCAACGTATCGCTTCCGTTACCCCCGATCAGCAAGTCGTCCTTGAGGTTGCCGGTGATTGAGTCACTGCCGGCATCCCCGCTCACGTAGAATCCGGAATAATAACCGTTGGCGATAACGATCGTGTCGTTGCCGTCACCGCCGCTGGCCCAGCCGTTGGCATAGATCGTGTCGTTGCCTGCTCCGCCGTTCGCCGTCTGCGCGTAGGAGGAGCCGGCGTAGATCGTGTCATCGCCGGTACCGCCATCTATGAAACCAATAGCGTCACCGGCGATGAGCGTGTCGTTGCCGCCCAGTCCGAGCAAGTTGCCACCACCAGGCCCAACGAAAACCCCCGTATGCGGGGCCCGCGTGTCGATATAATCGTCGAAGTTGCTACCTTCGACCCAATCGACATACTCGATGCCGGTGATCGTTGCGCCGCCAACCGTCAGCGTGCCAAGGCTAAAGTCGGCATGGACGCCGCTCGTCGCCGCCAGAAAGCTGATCAACAGGCTATCGCCGTTATCCCAATTATCGCCGCCGTCGACGTTGTCCCCGTAGCCTGCAAAAATCACGTCACTGCCCGTGCCGCCATTCAGCGTATCGACCTCGGTCCCATGATCGAGGACGATAACGGGATAAGCGTCGTTGGGTGGGTAATAGCTATACGATTCATTGCCGCTGTAGAGCCTGTCATTGCCGTCACCGCCCTCGAGCAGGTCGGCACCGCTGCCGCCGACCAAATCGTCGTCCCCCGCATTACCGATCAAATGATCGTCTCCGCCAAGTCCGTCGATCACGTCGTCGCCGCTCGTTCCGGTCAGGGTATCGTCGCCTTCGGTTGGGCCGACTTCGACGAAATGGAGCGCTGAGTTCACAACGGAGATTGTGGAATTCGAGATCGTGATCTGATCGCCCGTGGCGAAGACGACGATGACGTTGGCGCCGACCTGCGTAACCGACTGCGCCGATGCAAAGCCGTGGACGTTGATGCTCTCGCCCGCCGCAAAGTCGGAGATCGTGTCCATTCCGTCGCCGGCGCGAAACACGAACGTGTCCAGATCGGCGCCGCCGGCCAGCGTATCGTTACCGATCCCGCCCTCGATCGTGTCACTGCCGGCTCCCCCGGAAAGCAAGTTGTTCCCGGCCGAGCCAGTCAGCGTGTCAACGAATGCAGACCCGTTGGCATTCGAAATGCCGTTGAGCTGGTCGCCATTCGCCTGCGTGAACTTTGAGAGGTCAACCGTCACCCCTGCCGTCGCCAGCCGATAGTCGACGGTGTCGTTGCCTTCGCGGTTCAAGACGAAGTTCGCGGTGCCCTTGAGGATGATCGTGTCGTCGCCGGCGCCTGCATCGACGATCGCGCCGTCGCCGATGACGGTGATCACATCGTTGCCATCGCCTCCATCCACGAAGGCGGAGTTCCCGGTTACGCTGATGACATCGTTGCCGTCGGCGCCTTCAAGGTCGGTGGAGTTTCCGCTGACGGTGATCGTGTCGTTTCCGCCGCCGCCATACACATAGGCGCCCGACTGGTTAGCCAGGGTGATCGTATCGTTGAACGGGGAGCCCTCGAGGTGCGAGAGCCTCTCGAAATTCTGGAGGGTTCCGCCGCCGATCACCAGCTGCTGGCCGGAGGTCAGGACGGACATGTCAAAGGTCACGCCGGCACCGGCATGAGTCAAATTGAGGCGCAGCCAGTCGGTGCCGGTCCCGCCATCCGCATCGTCGCCGTAGCCGACGCTCAGCTGATCGTTGCCATCGCCGCCTGACACCACGTCGTGCTCGAAGCCGTCGTCGCTGGTGTCACCGGAAGCGACGAAATCGTCCCCCGATCCGCCGTCGACCACGTCGGCGCCGTCGCCGCCGTAAACCAGGTCGTTGTCCGCGCCGCCGCTCAGCGTATCGCTGCCGCCGAGCCCTTTGATCGTGTCGGAACCGGCAAGGCCGTCGATCGTGTCACTGTTCGGAGATCCAAGAAGATTGTCGTTTCCAGTTGTCGCGCCGGGAGGCACGATCTGGATATTGAGAGCGGCTTCTATGATCGCCGCGGTCGTGTTCTCAAACGTGATATGATCAGTGTCCGACAGCACGAGCACAAATTCTGAAAAGGTAAGCTGGGTGAGCTGACCCGTCGTATATCCGCTGATCTCCACCTTATCATCGGCTGCCAGATCGAAGATCGCATCGAACCCGCCGCCGCTCTCGAACTTGAACACGTCAGCGCCGGCACCGCCGGTCAGCCAATCGTTACCCGCCCCTCCGTCGATCGAATCATTTCCATCGAGGCCCGAAATATTATCGAAGCCGCCAAGGCCGTTGATGGTGTCAGCGCCATTGGTTCCCGTCAGTTGATCCGCGCCCTCTGTGCCGTTGATCACGGCAGGCGGCGCATCGACGAAATGCAGAGCCGCCTGCACGCTCGCAACGCTCGAGTTCTGGAACGTGATGTGGTCGCCGCCGGACAGGACCATGACCACGCTTCGACCGACCTGGGTGATCGACTGGGCCGCGCCGTAGCCGCGGATCTCGACCGTTTCGCCGGCGGCGAGGTCGCCGATGATGTCCTTGCCGTCGCCCGCCTGGAACTTGAACAGGTCGATGCCCCGACCGCCGCGCAGGGTATCGTCCCCCGCGCCGCCACTTACCACGTCGGCGCCGTCACCCGCATCGATCACATCGTTGCCGCCGGCGCCATCGATGATATCGTTGCCGCGGTCCCCGATGATGCTGTCGGCGCTGCTCGTTCCGGTCAGCGTATCGTTACCGGTCGTGCCTCTGATCGTATTTATCGACATGAATTCCCCTGGCGCTCTCAATCGTCAAATCTGCCCGAGCAGATTCCGGCCGGGGAAACGCCGCCATCCGGAGCAGGGCTCGGCACGCCCCGCAAATCTCCGACGCCAGTAGGCCCCCGAACACAAACGGAGCAACGCCCCGCGGACGGGACGCTAACTCTCGATAATTACAGGTGCAAGTCGCATTCGGGGTTAACGTGGCCGTGCGTCCACTACCGTGCCCCCCACCCCGTCAGCATGGTCTTGACCGTCCGGAACAGGATCAGGAGGTCGAGCCAGGGCGAGAAGTATTTGATGTAGTAGAAGTCGTACTGGAGCTTGCGGTGAACCTCGTCGACCGCGGCGACATGGCCCTGGTTGACCTGCGCCCAGCCCGAGATCCCCGGCTTCACGACATGGCGGTAGCGATAGAAGGGGATTTCGCTGGCGTACCACACCGAGAGCACCTCGGCCTCGGGGCGCGGGCCGATCCAGCTCATCTGCCACATCAGGATGTTGAACATCTGCGGCAGCTCGTCGAGCCGCAGCCAGCGCAGCCATTTGCCGGCGCGGGTGATGCGCTCGTCATTGTCGTTGGTCACGGCCGCGGCGCGGGCGTCATGGTCTTCGCCGGACGCCAGCTGCATGGTGCGGAACTTGTAGACCGTGATCCGCTTGCCGGCGTGGCCGACGCGGTGCTGGCGGAACAGCGCGGGCCCGGAGCTGTCGGCGCGGATGGCGAGCGCGACCAGCGCCATGACCGGCAGAGCCACCGGAAGAAGCGCCAACGCGAACAGGAAGTCGACCAGCCCCTTGAGGTAGAAGTAGCCGCGCGCGGGCAACAACGAACCGAAGCTGTTCTCCGAGAGATGCTCGAGCTCGACCCGGCCGGTCAGCGATTCCGACAATTGCTTGACCTGATAGACGATGCGCCCGTCGAGCGCGGCATCGGCGAGGAATGCCTCCCATTCGTCGGGCAAATCGGCGGCGAAATCAGCGACGATCGCGCTGCAGCCGCGCGCGTCGTGCAGCCGCGGGCGCGACAGAGGGAGCCAGTCGATCCCGTCGATCCGGGTCAGCGCCGCCGTCTCGCCGAAGGGCACGACCGCGATGCGGCGCCGTATCCGCCGCTCGGCATAGACGTAGAGCAGATAGAGCCAGGCGACGTGAAGCACGAAGCCCGCCGCCAGCGCTAGGCGGTCGTAGGGGAAGCGGGTCAGCACGAACCAGACAAGCGTGACGCCATGCCCGGTCAGCGCGGAGGGCAGGATGACATAGCTGCGGCGGATGCCCGGATAGGTCTCGATCGACAACCGGGTCCAGAATGCGAGCATCACCGCGAAGGCATTGGCGGAGAGCGTGTTGAGGCTGGCCGGCTCGAACAGCTCGCCGGCCAGCGGACCGCGCGCCAGCCACGGCTGCAGCGCGCCAATCACCAGCGCGCCGGCAAACTGGAAGCGCTTGCGGGTCAGCAGCGAGCCCTGGGCAAGGCGCGGCAAGCGGTCGTGGCGCAATGGCTTGGTCACGGCGTCACTATACGCGGTCAAACCACTTCGGATGCAATCTGCATCCAATATGGACGATGATTAACCTTGGCTCGTTCGGCCGCGCCCGACCCCGTGATAATCGAGACCGGCGCGCTTCGCCTCCTCGCGGTCATAGACGTTGCGCAAGTCGACCAAAGTCCGGCCGCGCATCGACTGCGCCAGAGTCTCGAGGTCGAGCGCGCGGAACTCGTCCCATTCGGTCACGATCACCAGCGCGTCGGCGTCCTTGACCGCGGCTTCGGCGTCGTCCGAGAACGTGATGCCCTCGAAGATCGGCTCGGCCTGGTGGCGCGCGACCGGGTCATAGGCGTGGATCTCCGCGCCGCGCTCGAGCAACCCCTTGATCAGCGGGATCGACGGCGCCTCGCGCATGTCGTCGGTGTTCGGCTTGAATGCGAGGCCGAGCACGCCGATGCGCTTGCCCCGCACGTCGCCTCCCATAGCGCGGGCGACCCGCTCGGCCATCGCGGCCTTGCGCTCGTCGTTGACCTCGACGGTGGTCCTAACGATCCGCTGCGCCACTCCCGCTTTCTCCGCGGTCTGGAGCAGCGCCACGGTGTCCTTGGGAAAGCAGCTCCCGCCATATCCTGGTCCCGCGTGCAGGAACTTGGGGCCGATGCGATTGTCGAGCCCGATCCCGCGCGCGACGTCCTGCACGTCGGCGTCGACCGCCTCGCACAAATCGGCGATCTCGTTGATGAAGCTGATCTTGACCGCGAGGAATGCGTTCGCGGCATATTTTGTCAGCTCGGCCGCCCGGCGCGCGGTGAACAGGATCGGCGCGCGGTTGAGGAACAGGGGCCGGTAAATTTCGCGCAGCACTTCGCGCGCATGCTCGTCCTCGGCGCCGACGACGATTCGGTCGGGGTGCTTGAAGTCCGCAATCGCCGCGCCTTCGCGCAGGAATTCCGGGTTGGAGGCGACCGCGACCTGGTCCGCGCCCTCTTCGCGCAGGATGCGCTCGATCTCGTCGCCGGTCCCGACCGGCACGGTCGACTTGGTGACGACCACCGTCCCGGGCGCAATCACCTTGGCGAGTTCGCGCACCGCCTCGAACACGTAAGTCAAATCGGCATGGCCGTCGCCGCGCCGCGCCGGGGTGCCGACGGCGATGAACACCGCTTCGGCGCCGCGCACACCGTCCTCGAGCGCGGTCGTGAACTTCAATCGCCCGCGCGCCGCGTTGGCCTTGACCAGCGCCTCCAGCCCGGGTTCCCAGATAGGCATCACGCCGGCGTTGAGGCCATCGATCTTGCCCGAGTCCTTGTCGACGCAGGTCACGTGATGGCCGAAATCGGCGAAGCAGGCACCGGACACGAGCCCGACATAACCGGTGCCGATCATCGCGATGCGCATTCAAAACTCCCGGGGGCAACAGAGGTCGGCGGCTCTTAGCCTCGCTGGCGGCAAGCGAACAAGCGGCGAGCTTATCGAAACCGCGGCGGAATTTATGAGCGCTCCGGCCGCGCTTCGCATAATCTTCGCCACATGACCCTCGATCTCCACCGCGCCGTGCTTCTGCCGATCGACATGCAGCGCGGCTTCGACGAGCCTGGCTGGCCGCGCCGCTGGAACCACCGGGTCGACGCCAACGGCCTCGCGCTGATCGAGCAATGGCGCGCCGCCCGCCGCCCGGTCATCCACGTCCGACACGACAGCATCGAGCCCAATTCGACGCTTCGCCCCGGCCTCTCCGGCAATGCCTTCCGCCCCGGCTTCGGGCCGCAGGGCGACGAGCCGTTGGTCACCAAGAGCGTCAACTCCGCCTTCATCGGAACCGACCTGGACCTCCAGCTCAAGCGCCTCGGCGCGAAGCACGTCGTCGCCTTCGGCATCTCGACCGACATGTGCGTCTCGACCACCATCCGCACCGGCGCCAACATGGGCTGGGACATGATCCTCGTCCCCGACGCCTGCGACTGCTTCGACCTGCCCGACGGCATGGGCGGCACCATCCCCGCCGAGCAGGTCCAGGCGGTCCATGTCGCGACGCTCGGCTTCGAGTTCTGCCGCGTCATGCCGACCGAAGAGCTGATTGAAAGCCTCTCCCTTGGGAGAGGGAGGGAGCAGCAGAAAGCTGCGGCAGGGTGAGGTCGGCCTCACCCGGCTCCCCCGGCTCACGGCCGGGGTCGCCACCCTCTCCCAAGGGAGAGGGTTAAACGCCTAGTTTTCGCCGCAAAATGCCTATATTGGCGCGGCCCTTCCGATGAACGTCACCACGCTCCCCAAGCCCCCGCGCGTCGGGCTGGTCTCGCTCGGCTGTCCCAAGGCCCTGGTCGACAGCGAGCGGATCATGACCAAGCTGCGCGCCGACGGCTATGACATGTCGCCCGACTACGCCGGCGCCGACGTCGTGCTGGTCAACACCTGCGGCTTCCTCGATTCCGCGAAGGAAGAGAGCCTCGAAGCGATCGGCGAGGCCATCGCCGAGAACGGCCGCGTCGTCGTCACCGGCTGCATGGGCAAGGAAGCCGACGTCATCCGCAACCGCTTTCCGCAAGTGCTCGCGGTCACCGGGCCGCAGCAATATGAGGAAGTCGTCGCGGCGGTCCACGAGGCCGCGCCGCCGGTGCCTTCGCCGTTCATCGACCTGGTGCCGACAGAGCATTTGGGGCCCGGGCTCAAGCTCACCCCGCGCCACTACAGCTATGTGAAGATCTCCGAGGGCTGCAACCACCGTTGCGCCTTTTGCATCATCCCGCATTTGCGCGGCGACCTCGTCAGCCGCCGCCCCGACGCCATCCTGCGCGAGGCGGAGAAGCTGGTCGCCGCAGGCACCAGGGAACTGCTGGTCATCAGCCAGGACACGTCGGCCTATGGCGTCGACCTCCGGCACAAGAGCTTCCCGCTGAAGAGCGGCGGGGAAGTGCGCGCCCACATGACCGACCTGGCGCGCGAGCTTGGCAAGCTGGGCCAGCCCGAGAACAATGTTTGGGTCCGGCTCCACTACGTCTACCCCTATCCGCACGTCGACAACGTCATCCCGCTGATGGCCGAGGGGCTGGTGCTGCCGTACCTCGACATCCCGTTCCAGCACGCGAGCCCCGACGTCCTCCGCCGCATGCGCCGTCCCGCCAACGACGCCAAAGTGCTGCAGCGCATCCGAAGCTGGCGCGAAATGGTCCCCGAGCTCGCGATCCGCTCGACCTTCGTCGTCGGCTTTCCCGGTGAGACCGAGGAGGACGTCGCCTATCTCCTCGGCTGGCTCGAGGAGGCGCAACTCGACCGCGTCGGCGCGTTCAAGTTCGAGCCCGTCGAAGGCGCTCCGGCGACGAGCATGGCCGATCAGGTTCCCGAGGACGTGAAGCAGGAGCGCTACGAGGCGGTCATGGCGCTCAGCGCCCGCATCAGCGCCGAGAAGCTTGCCGCCAAGGTCGGTTCAACGCTCGACGTGCTGATCGACGCGGTCGACGCCGAAACCGGCGGCGCGACCGGCCGCTCGAAGGCGGACGCGCCCGAGATCGACGGCGAGGTTCAGTTGCGCGACGCCGGTGGCCTCAAGCCCGGCGACATCGTCGCGGCGAAAATCGAAGATTCAGACGAGCACGACCTTTACGGCGTGCCGGCCTGAGCCGGCCGGCTCAAACGATCGAGCAGGTCGAATTTTTGTGACAGGCCCCTGAGCTCCGCGTTGTTGACGCTGTAGGGCCCCATGAAGGGCCGGTCGACGATCAGGATGAACAGGAACACCAGCCCGAGCGCGATCGAGATTCCGGAGACCATCAAGAGGTTGGTCCGCGTGCGCGGGAATGTCGCGGTGTAGGCGACGATCAGCATGGAGCCGACCAGGCCGACGATCCACAGGATCATCGGCATTCCGGATTCGCTGTGGATCAGCCGGTCGCGCCTGAGGCCGACGAGATCGTTCAAATTGCGGAAGACCTCGGCGAAGATCGCCGTGTCGCGGGCGTCGACCGGATGGATCTGGCCGACCGCGTTGAACAGGCCGTAAAGCTCGACTTCGGTTCGTGGGCTCGGCCTGCCCTCGGCAAGCAACGGCCATTCGTCGCGCACGATGCTGTCGGTGTAGTCGCGGACCTGGCGCCGCGCGGGCAAGGTCTCGTCGCCATAGACCGCGAGGTCGCGATAAAGCTGGGACGCGCCGGCCGCCTCGCGGTGAACCGCTTTGGCGGCGTCGGAGAATTCCTGCCACACCTGCACTCCGGCGAAGGCGATGAGGATGCCGATATAGGCCGCGACGACCTGCATCAGGCTGACCGCGGCTTCCATCTCGTCGTCGGAGGAATGCAGGCGGAAGGCGTGGCGGATGCCAAAGCTGCTCGCCAGCCCGACCGCGAGCGACAGCCCGAGCACGAACACCGTCGCAGCCCAGATCGGCAAGCCGTAGAAGAATTGGACCATGTCACCCCCCGCCCGAGCGGCGAGCCTAACAGCGGGTCCGCGCCTCTCCAAGCCGGGTTACGGGCTTGGGCGACACCGGAGTAGGCGCTAGAGCCGTGCCATGACCGATTTCGCTTCGCTCCTCGTCGCCGACCGCGGGCAGAAGGCCCGGCCGATCCACCTCGTCGACAAGGAGGGCTTTGCCGCCTGGGCCAAGACGCGGCCGGCGGAGGACCGCGCGATCATGGACGCGCATCGCTTCGACGGGAAAACCGGCTTCGTGATCCTGCCGCGCGGCGGCGACTTCGAGGTCGTGGCCGCCGCCAAGGAAGCACAGGCGCTCTCGCCATGGTGTCTCGCCGGGCTCGCCGAGAAGCTGCCCGAGGGGACTTACAAGCTCGATGATGCCGAGGCCGGCGTGGCGGGGCTCGGCTGGCTGCTCGCCCAGCACCGTTTCGACCGGTATCGCGCCGAGCCCGACGATGCGGAGCGCGGGCCGCGCGTGCTGGTCACCGGCGAAGCGGCGCGGATCGAGGCGGCCGTGCGGCTGGCCGAAGCGACCGGCCTCGTCCGCGACCTGGTCAACACGCCCGCCGCCGATATGGGCCCGGCCGAGATCGAGGCGGCGGTAAGCGACGAAGCCAAGCGCTCGGGCGGGCACGTCCGCGTCACTGCGGGCGCGGAGCTCACCGCAGGCTACCCGCTGATCGAAGCAGTCGGCCGAGCTGCGATCCCCGAGCGCGCGCCGCGGCTGATCGAGCTCGAATGGGGCAAGGCCGGCAACCCGCGCATCGCCATCGTCGGCAAGGGCGTGTGCTTCGACAGCGGCGGGCTCGACCTCAAGCAGCCCGCGTGGATGCGCAACATGAAGAAGGACATGGGCGGCGCGGCGCATGCTCTGGCGCTCGCCCGGCTGGTTAGCATGGCGCGACTTCCGGTGCGACTGCACCTGCTGATCCCGGCGGTCGAGAATGCCGTGTCAGGCGCGGCTTATCGGCCCGGCGACGTCATCAAATCGCGCAAGGGCGAGTTCGTCGAGATCGACAACACCGACGCCGAAGGCCGGCTGATCCTCGCCGATGCGCTTGCCCGCGCGGGGGAGGATGAGCCCGAGCTGATCGTCGACTTCGCGACCCTGACCGGCGCCGCGCGGACGGCGCTCGGGCCCGACCTTCCCGCCACCTTCGTCAACCGCGACGACCTCGCCGACGACCTCCAAAGCGCGTCACGAGAGGTCGAGGATCCGCTGTGGCGGATGCCTTTGTGGGATCCCTATGACGCGGACCTCAAGAGCGACGTCGCCGATCTGTCGCACACTTCGGGCAACGCAATGGCCGGTGCGATTTACGCCGCTTTGTTCCTGAGGCGCTTTGTTCCGAAGGACATCCCCTGGGCGCATCTCGACACCTATGCCTGGCGGGATTCGGCTAAGGCCGGGCGGCCCAAGGGCGGCGACGCGCTGGGCCTGCGCGCGGTTTTTGCAATGCTCGAAGCGCGATATCCGCCACGCTGAAACCGCCGTTCGCCGAAGGTTCCGGCCTTTTTCGGTGATTTCCCTGCAACATTTCGCGTCCTTACCGGTTTACTGGGGCACTACGCGGCATGGATGGAGAAGAGCAGCTATGGGCGAGGTATCGCTGATTGGCTGGATGAAGGCGCTTATCGCCTACGTCCGCTCGGGCGAGCCCGATCTGACCAACCGTCAGATGGCGCTTCTCATGCTCGTTTACTTGACCCCCGGCCCGCACACCGTGCGCGGCCTGGCGCGGTTGCTTGGCGTTTCCAAGCCCGTGGTCACTCGCGCCTTGAACACGCTCGGCGCGCTCGGCTATCTGCGCCGTGAACGGGACCAGGACGACCGGCGCAACGTGTTCGTCGTCCGCACCAGCAGCGGGACAGATTTCCTTGAAGGCTTCAAGCGCAACCTCCGCGACAGCGACGGCGGACAATCGGCCGCGCACCGGCCCATCATCGGCCAGGCGCACGCATACGCTCACCAGCGCTGAGGCCGCGCTGACCGGGCCGTCCGACCCGCCCGACCCCGCATTCAACGCCTTTCGCAAGGACCTCGCCGACGTCGCGCTGGTCGATCGGGTGATTGCCTCGCATTATGCCGAGCCGGTCGCGCGCCGGGTCACCCGGGCTGCGACCCTGCGGGCCGGGCCGGCGGAGGATGCGGAGGCGATCCGCGATCTTGGCGTTGGCGATCCGTTTTCGATGCTCGACGATAGCGTGGGCTGGGCCTGGGGCTATGCGGGCGAGGACCGCCGCGTCGGCTATGTGCCGAGCGAAATGCTTGGAGCCTAGAGCGCGGTCCGCAGCCAGATGAGCTGGTAGAGGCTCGATCCGACGAGGATCGCGAGGACCGCGGCGATCACTCGGTCGCGCCACGGCTTGATCGGGCGGCGCGCCGGGAACAGCAGCCAGCCGGCCAATGCCGACAGGACGAGCGTGCCGATCGCGCTGTTGCGCATGAAAACCACGACGGTCGTGCGGACATGCTCGGTGCCGCGGGCAACGGTCGCTTCGCTATGCGGGCTCATCATCAGCGCGACGCCCCAGGCGATGACTGCGGCGAACAGGATGAGGCCGCCGAGGAACAGCCGCCCGCGACCGATCCCGCGGTTGCTCACATCTGCCCCCGCGCGCGGCGGAGAGCGAACCATTTCGCGACATTCGCCTGCTGCTCGGCCAGAGTCTGCGCGAAGACATGCCCGCCCGTGCCGTCGGCGACGAAATAGAGCGCCTTGGTGGCGGCCGGATGCAGCACCGCCTCAATGCTCGCCTTGCCGGGGTTGGCGATCGGTCCGTCGGGAAGGCCGGCCCGGCGATACGTGTTGTAGCCGTTCTGGGCGTTAAGCTCGGACTTGAGGATCCGGCGTCCGAGCGGCTTCCCCTTGGTCACGGGGTAGATAACGGTCGGATCGGCATCGAGCTTCATGCCGATCCTCAGGCGATTGCAATAGACCCCCGCGATTGTTGGCCGCTCGCTCGCCTTGCCGGTCTCCTTCTCGACGATCGAGGCGAGGATCACGGCCTGGTAAGGATTCGCGACCGGGCAGTCGCTGCTGCGCTTCGGCCACAACTGGTTGAGGGCCCTGCTCATGGCCGCCTGCATCCGTTTGACGACCGCCGCCCGCGCTTCGCCGCGCTCGAAGCCGTAGCTGTCGGGAAGCAGCGAGCCTTCCGCGATCGGCGGAACCGCGCCGGTCAGATACGGGCTCGCGGCGAGCTTCTCGGCGACGATGATCGCCGGCATGCCTTCGGTCACCGTGATCAGGCGCTGCACCGGCCTGCCATGCTGCAGCAGATCGAGCAAAGCGCCGCCGCCGGTCCCGGCCGGGACCTCGAACTCGCCCGCCTGGATCGGGTCGCGCGAGCCGAACAGCCGCGCCATCGCCCGGTAGGTGGTGCAATTCCCAGGGATCAGATGCTTGCGATCAAGGCCTGGGCAAAGCCGGCCGAGGGTCGCGCCCTCCTCAACCATGATGGTGGTCGCTCTCTCCGCT
>Ga0207705_10001044_pt1 | contig 22523 bp, 24 predicted proteins | sample KBSC13metaG_FD_184314 | JGI IMG/M metagenome (GOLD analysis project Ga0207705, IMG submission 184314) | Corn rhizosphere microbial communities from Kellogg Biological Station, Michigan, USA - KBS C1-3 metaG (SPAdes) (version 2) | ecosystem: Host-associated > Plants > Roots > Rhizosphere > Soil ... | reverse complement strand
GGTCTCGGCTCATGGTAGCGACGCCCATAACGACAGTATCGCCTACGGTAAGCCAGACAGCGCCTCCGGCCTGTTTCGCGATTTTGCCTGTTTCCAGACGCAGTGTCTTTCCGGCAATTTCGCGTTCAACGGATTGTGACAAGTTCATCTCCTGAATTCGGTGGTTGCGCCGCGCCCCGCTCTTCGCATCAGGCCTCCCGGAATGAAGACGAATCTAACCAGTGTCTTCGCGGGCGGGCGTGAATCCGAACCGTAGCCAGGGTTGGCGGCAGATGTGCAGAAGCAGTCGGCAGGCCGAAGGGGATTGGGAGTGTTGAAGGGAAGAAGAGGGGTCAGGGAAAACGGACGGTGAAATCCGCTTACCCTGAACCCTGAGAACTCCGGGGGTCAACACGCCATTGCTTCGGTTCAAGCCGACTGCTGTACGACGTATGGTCGTCGTAGTCGAGTGAAGTGAGACAAGAGAACGTCTATATTTTGCTGCGGATGTTCAGTCGTCCGACGAGCGTACGATAGCGCTCGATGTCCGTTTTGACGAGGTAAGCGAGCATTCGCTTGCGGCGACCGACCATCATATAGAGTCCACGTCGAGAGTGGTGGTCGTGCTTGTGTTCGCGAAGATGTTCGGTTAGCTGGTTGATGCGCGCCGTCAACAGTGCAACCTGCACCTCGGGCGACCCCGTGTCACCCTCATGGGTGGCGTTCTCAACGATGACATTCAGTTTTAGTTCGGTCTTAAGCGGCACTGCCGGGTATCCCTCCTTCAATCCAGTTCGCGAACAATATAGCACAGTTCAGGCAAAAAGTCAATGTCGTTGACAGGCAAGAGGTTGGCGGCTATAATGTTCCCTGTGAACTCTCCCAGCCCCCAATCAGGTCCCCCGGCACGTGGCGGCGCACCTCTGCCCCCGCATACCTCTTCCCCAGGCGACCTGACACTCTCGGTGGCGATCGTCAACTGGAACACGCGGCAGATGCTGTTGGATGCCCTCGACAGCATCTATTCCGCCCCACCCTCCTTCCCCTTTGAAGTCATCGTTGTGGACAACGCTTCGGCAGATGGCAGCGCCGCTGCGGTCGCCGAACAGTTCCCACAGGTCGTCCTGATCGCCAACACCGACAACACCGGTTACGCCGAAGGCAACAATCAGGCGATAAAAACCGCGAAATCTGCGTATATACTGCTGTTGAACCCTGATGTGCTGCTGCCTGCCGGCGGCCTGGAAAAAGCGGTCGAATTCATGGAGGCGCATTCCGACACCGGCGCACTCGGCGTACGACAGGTACATCCGGACGGCAAACTGCAGCGCTCCGTGCGCGGCTTTCCCACTCCGGTGACAGTTCTCTGGGAGCTTCTTGCCCTCAGCCGGTTCTTCCCGAATAGCCGCCTGTTCGGCGCCTATCGCATGACGTGGTTCGACTACGCGCATGTCGCCGAAGTCGATCAACCGATGGGCACCTTTCTTTTGATGCGCCGCACCGTCGTCGAACAGGTCGGGATGCTGGACGAGGCGTTCCCGATCTTCTTTAATGAAGTGGACTGGTGCCTGCGCTGCAAACGCGCAGGCTGGAAAATCTATTTCACTCCCGATGTCCAGATCGTTCACTACGGAGGTGCAAGCACCACGCAAGTCGGCGCCGCGATGGCCTGGGAGTCTCGGCGCGGCCTGTTAAAGTTCTACGCCAAGCACTACGACGCCATCTGGTTCTGGCCGCTTCGAGCCTTGATTGCTCTTGTTTCGTGGCCACACGCCTGGCTGCAGGCACAGCGTAGAGGACAATAGATTATTCGCGGACGGGAGAGCGTGTGGACTTATCGGTCATTATTTTGAACTGGAATACGAAGGATCTGCTGGAGAAATGCCTTCGATCGTTGGAGTGTCCGCAGCCTCACCTCGATTTCGAGGTGATCGTGGTGGACAATGCCAGCGAGGACCGAAGCCGGGAGGTGGTGCGCGAACTCTTTCCGGAGGTGATCCTGCATGAGAATCCTATCAATATCGGCTTTGGCGCGGGTAACAATACGGCGCTACCTATCGCCAAGGGCCGCTATGTGCTCTTTCTCAATTCCGATACGGTGGTGCTGGAGGGAGCGTTGGCGGCGCTGGTGGGATATGCGGATGCCAACCCGGATGTCGGCATCGTCGGGCCGAAACTGCTCAATGCAGACGGTTCGCTGCAGTACTCCTGCCGGCGCTATCCCAATCTGGGCACCGGCTTCTTTCGAAATACACCGCTCGGCAGGCTCTTCCCCAACAATCGCTTCAACACCAACTATCTGATGACCGACTGGCACCACGCCACTCCCCGCGATGTGGAGTGGGTTTCGGGAGCCGCATTGATGATGCGCCGCAGCCTCCTGGATGAGATCGGGAGTTTCGACGAGGATTTCTATATGTACTGTGAGGATGTGGACCTCTGCTGGCGCGTCAACCACACGCAGCGCGAAGAGGGAAAGACCTGGAGAGTGGCCTACTATCCGGATTCTGTCATCTATCATCTGATCGGAAAGAGTTCGGACAAGGTGCCCACACGCATGACCTATGAGTTTCATCGCAGCCAGTATCTGTTCTATAAGAAGCACTATCGCGCTACCACGCCCTGGCTGATAAGGCCCTTGATTCCGATCGGGATCGGCCTGCGCGCCAGCGGACAGATGATCCGCTACCGTCTGCGCTACTGGCGCAAGCGCCTCACCGGCGAACAGCCGCCTCCCAAATCCAGACCGCCACGCTCCGGAGGACGCTTATGAGTCGGAACGAAAAACCATCCTTAACCCTTTCGGAAGTGGAGGAGGAATCGCAGCCTTCCGGCGCGGAGACGCCTCTGCGCGATCCGCGCGCGTTGAAACGTCCGGACTGGCTGGCCCTGGTTCTGCTGGCGGCTGTCATCGTGTTTGCACCGCTCTGGGCCGGAACCTTTGCCAATATTCCGCACGCCAGTTCTACCTACCCGACCGGCAATCCCTTCAGTTTCGGAGGGCCGGTCGGGATGCCGCTTGCGCTGGCTCTCATCGCGCTGGCAGGGGGGATCACGGCGCTGCGGGAGTGGAAGCGCCCGGTCGCCATCGGCGCGGTTCCGGGCCTGGCGGGCGCCTGCGTCCTGATGGGCGGATGGGCGACGCTCTCGCTGATCCACAGTTTTACGCTCGCCTTCAGTCTCAATGCGCTGGCTGTTCTGTTCGGCTGCCTTCTGCTCGGAGGGCTGGTCTCTCGTCTGTCGCGGGACCGTAATGCGCTGTTCGCGCTGCTCGGGGCCGTTCTGATCGGGGGCACTCTCGTCGCCACCTTCGGCATCCGCGAGTATCTGGAAGCCTTCAAGCAGCACGACATCGCCCACCGCACCTTCTCCAGTTTCGCCAATCCGGACTTTCTGGCAGGCTTTCTGCTGCTGGCTCTGCCGATCACCCTGGCCGCCTTTGTCACGGCGCGTGAGCGGATGCTGCGTCTGCTGCTCGGCCTGGGCCTGACGTTTCAGAGCGCCTGTCTGCTGCTGACGGGGTCGCGGGCCGGGATCGGAATGCTTCTGGTTGCGCTCGTTGCTTGGCTCGGGCTGGTCGCCCTGGCAGGCAGCCTGCGCCGACAGGGCCGGGCGATCGCGATCGGGCTGGCGGTATTCGGTCTGGGCGCTGTCCTGGGTTTCACGCCGACCCTGAAACGCTTTCAGGGCAACGTCGATGTCACGAACAGGGCGACCGGACAGGTCGCGAAGGTCAACGTCGCGGAAGCGCAGGGCTACTCAGGCGCCTTTCGGCGCCTGACGTGGGACGGCACGGTCCATATGGCGCTCGCCAATCCTCTCATTGGAACCGGCATCGGCACCTATGAGTTCGCCTATCCGCGCTATGCCGAAACCGCCTTTACCCTGCATGCCCACAACGGCTATCTCCAGTGGATGGCCGAGACCGGGATCCCCAGCGGCTTCTTTCTGCTCGCCGTTCTCGCCGCCTCCACCGCGTTTGCCACCCATACGATCCGCCTGCAGCGCTTCCGTTCGAAAGAAGACCTGGAAGAGGAGACCTCCGACAACGCCCTGTTCGGGGATCGCTCCCTGCTGCTGGCCGGGCTGCTGGCAGGCGTGCTGGCCGCGCTGCTGCACAATCTCTTCGACTCGGACTTCTATCTGGTGGGCACCGCGATCAATCTCGCGGCGACCATCGGCCTGATGGTCGGCCTCTCCCGCGATCTTGCGCCCCTGGGCACGCAGAGGCCGCGCCCGCTCGGCAAGGAGATGCTCGGGTTTACGCTCCTCCTCGCTGGCTTCCTTCTCTGGCGCAGTTCGGCGGCTCTGAACGTTCGGAGTCATATCGCCACCGGCGAAGACCTGAACACCACGGCCGCTGCCATCGAGGCCTACCGTACCGCCGCCGCGGCAGACCCTCTGGATGGAGACCCGTATCTCTATATGGCCGAGCAGCGACTGAACATGCGCCCGCCCGACACCGCCGAGGCGCTGACAGCGCTCCAGCAGGCCGTCCATATCGCTCCGACCGGGAAGGCGCTCTATCGGCTCGGCCAGCTCTATGCGGCCATTGGGGATACCGCCAATGCCATTTCGACGCTGGAGCGCGCCCGCCAGCGCGAGCCGCACAACCCGCAGATGCTCCGCGCCCTGGCGAAAGCGCTGTTGAGCGCAGGCAAGACCGACCAGGCGGCGGCGGTCTATCATCAGATCACCGTGCTGGAGCTGCAGCCCTATGGGAAGGTGCGCGCCATGCCGGAGATGGTCGAGACGGAGTTCGCCTACGCGCACGCCGCCCTGGGCGACATCGCCTCGGATGCCGGGAAGTGGAGCGAGGCCGTGGCCGAATATACGGATGCGGACGTAGTCATGGCCGAATACTGGGAGAAGCGTAACTTGCTGGTCAACCTCACCAGCCGCTCCAAAAATAAACGGGCCGATCTTGCGCGGCTCTACGACGACATCTTTACCCGGTGGCAGGCGGCGCTCACCCATCTCAACCAGCCTGAGGAGGCCGCGCAGATCGCCGCCAGACAGGCAACCTTTCGAGCGGAGCGCGATGCGGATAAGGCGGAAGCCGAGAAGGCCGCTGCTGCCGCCGCACCGACACCATGATAGAGACCACCGAACATACCGTCGCCGTCCCGCATCTGCCATCCGCCCTGCAGGGGCTGCGGGTGGCGCATCTGACCGATTTCCACCGCAGTCGGCATACCTCCGACATTCTGCTGCGTCATGCCGTTTCGGCGGCGAACTCCGCCCAGCCCGATCTGATTCTGCTGACCGGCGACTTCGTGACGAACGATGCGAAGGACATCGCGCCCTGTGCGCAGATCCTTGCGCCGCTCAAAGCGCGCCTCGGAGTCTTCGCGATCCTGGGCAATCACGACTACTACACCGATGGCCCCGCGGTCAGACGGCATCTGGACGGGCTGGGCTTCCAGGTCCTGCTCAACCGCAGCCTGCTGCTCCCCAATGGCCTCCGAATCGTCGGACTGGACGACGACCGCTATCACCACACCGACGTCCCCCAGTCTTTCCGGGAGGTTCAGCCCACCGACCCGACGCTGGTCATGGCGCACAATCCGGCGCTGATCGAGAAGATGGCGGATCGAGAGTGCGTCGTCTTTTCCGGGCACACGCATGGCGGACAGGTGCGGGTGCCGATCCTGACCAAGCGGGAGATCCGGCGCATCGGGGCGAAACACTACGCCCAGGGCTGGTACACGGTGGGCAAGGCGAGTCTCTATGTCAACCGGGGCCTGGGCAGGGTCGGCATCCCCCTCCGCCTCTTCTGCCGCCCGGAACTCGCGCTCTTCACCCTCACCGCTCCCGCATAGCCCTCCCCACATCATCGCGACCGCATGGCAATTTAAAGCCGCACAAGAGAACCGAAAACCATGAGAACGTTAAAGCAACGGAAGCGCCTGGTACATAAGCATCAATACCTGAGAATGCTGGCGGAAAAGAGCGGGTTGTATTCTTTCTCTCTGTTCTTTGGAGGCACGGGAATCGTGTGCCTGCTGATTGCCGCATTCTGCTTCGCCCTTGTGCCCGACGCATGGCGTAACCGAGCGGACTGGGATGAGCCTTCCTACGTGGGGTTGCTTCTTTTCAGTGGTCTCTTCAGCCTATTCTGTTTCGGTACGATGTGGGGCGCGCTGACACTGTTCAAGGCGGCTCGGGCGGTAGAAAAGGTTACTCCTATAACTCCGCACAATACCGGACTGCTCCCTGAGGTCGAGACGTTGGTGCGCAGTTCTGAACGCCCCGCAATCGATCCACAAGCCGTCCTGCTCCGCGCTGTCAGTCAGAGTCCACAGCCTCCCCCGGAGCAACTCTTGCGTGCTGCGAATAGGGTCGATAAAGACATTTGAATAGCCCAACGACACGTCCGAGAGGATTCCGGCATTTAATAGAGAATGGTAGACATGCAGGTTAAATGTCAAGGTATCTTCTTGAATGACAAGGCTTATGGAACCGTCAAGAGCGGGGATGCGGTAACGGTAAAGGAGACGGGCACGGTTTTCGTCAACGATGTGCAGAGGAATCCACAGTAAGGCGATCCGGAGACGATCGATTCGAATGGCTTCAGGAGGTTGGGGTGATGGGCATGGAAAAACCGCCGAAGCGGTTGGTGCACCTGGAACAGTATCTCACTACCATCGGTAAGAAGTCCGCGCTCTACTCGTCTGCCACCGCACTCGGGGGCATAGGAGTGGCCCTTCTGTTGACGGCGGTGCTGCTCTCCTGGTCCAGTTTGCATGCGGCAATAGCCGAGATTCCCCGGTTTCTGCTGAGTCTGCTCAACGCCGCCGTTGCCGCGTCGGGCTGCGCCTCCGTCTGGGCTGCCTTTCGAGTCTTCTACAGGGCCAGGGAGATCGAGCCTGTGGCTCCGATCACGAAATACAATGCCGACCAGCTTCCGGTCTCGGAAACCCTGGTGCGCGCTTCTGCCCGCCCCCTCACCGAGCAGGAAGATGAACTGCTCCGCCCCGTCACCCACTCACAAGAGACTCCTCCCGACCAACTTCTGCGCGCCAATCACGGAGAGGGATGGGATGGCTGAGGAAGGCTGCGGAACTCCATGACAAAGCGATCGGGCGTCCGATGGAAAATCCTGACCGCCCTCTCGACCGCGCTGATTGTGGCGGGGGCCTGCCTTGCTATCCGTAAAGCGCACACGCGACAGGATATCCTCGGTAAAATCGATCCGGAGTCCGGGCTGCGGTGCCGCTATACGATCGCCGCCGGGTGGGGACACAATATCGGACAGCTTAGCAGCGGCGGCTCTGGCACCTGGACAAAGGAGAAGTCCCGCTCCGGTGCATCGATCTCGGTGCTGGACGGGGACTGGTTTGAGCCGCCTCCGCCACTTCCGATACAGGAGTGGATCACTACCCATCTGGGCCATCGCCCGTTTGCCGGTTCACCCTCTATCTCCCAGACAACGTTCAAAGCCGGCGATCTTTCCAAAGAGATACCGATCCGAAACGGATTTCCGGAGCCTGTCCCTCCGCCTCGCGCTCGCCTCATTATGCGCCGCCACCTGCGGATCGATGGCTATCCCGTCACCGTGGATACGATGGAGGTGCCGCACTATCAGGTCAAGAGGATGGCTGCCTATCTCTATACGCCGGACCAGGGAAATCTGTATATGGTAGATGTCGCCACTCCCGCTTCGGAGTTCGCCCCCTTCGATCACGAGATGCAGGTGATCCTCGCCTCTTTTCACATCGAGAAGGTCGCGATACCCCTGAATAGCAAGCGGTGAGGACGCGACGAAGGGAAGGACATCAATGCGCTCTTGTGCATCGCAATGGGCATATCGTACACAAGAAAACGAGGAAACTCATGCTGCAAAGAACGGAACCTGCGGAAACCCTTCCGACAGATGCGCTCACCATCGTCGCCACGACTGCAGACGAGGAACGGATAGAGAAAGCACTCCCTGCGCAGGATCTGGACAGAGAGTTGGCGGAACTGACGGCCTGCATCGACGCCGGCGTCACACGCAGCAAAAAGCACTTGGCGACCTTTCAGAAGACCACCATGAAGAGGACTCTGCTCTTCGCCGTCCCCACCTTGATCGTGCTGCTAGCCTGCTACTTAGCCTTGTTGCAGGGACTGTTAAAATTCCAGATTGCGATAGGCGTCGATATAGCAAGCCCCTTTGTGATGGCGATAGCCAGCGTATTCATAGTTCGATGGAGCAGGCGCGCTTACCCAACTCCGGCGAAGCAGGTCCTTCTTGCGGCGCAAAGACTGACGGAGATCGATGATGTCCGCGCCGCGGCGCCCCTGCTCGATGCTTTACGCTGGAGTTCGGACAAAACGGTGGCTCCGCAAATCTGGCAGGCTTTAGGGCGGCTCCTACCACGGCTTACGGCGGAGCAGGCTCGCGAACTTGGGCCGGAGCGACATAGTATGCTGGCTTCCTGGCTCCAGACCTGGGATATGCGTATCAATCACAGCCACTTTGCTAAGATAGGAAATCGACCGGCGTTAGGAATGCTGCACGTTCTCAGCCAGGTGGGGCAGCGTTCGTACCTGATAGTACAGCCGCCTATGAAGGTCCGCGTGTCTCTCCTATCCCTGTCAGGAAAGTGGGCACAGGGCCAGAAACTGGGTCGGGATCCGGAAATACAGCAGGCGGCAGCAGCCTGCTATGAAGCCATAAAAAACCAGTCCGCCCTGGCGTATTCCGGCGAACAACTCTTGCGCGCCTCTGCCCCCAGCCCCTCCAGTCCGGAAAACCTGTTACGTCCGGCGCAGGGCGCGTCGCAAACAGCCCCGCAGGAACTTCTCCGGTCTACATCTCCCAACACATCTGACGATGCTCATGAGGAACCTCATGCTACAAAAAACTGAGATCGCAGAGACACCTTCGACAGAAGTACGTGCCACCGCCATCGACAAGGTTCTCCCAGGGAACACCTCCGCTACGCAGGATCTGGACACCGAGCTGGCAGAGTTGACGGCCTGCATCGAGGCAGGCGCTACGCGCCGCAAGAGCAAACTCGCAACCGATATGAAGACCATCAAGAAGCGAGGACTCGCATACTTCGCCCCGATCGCGATCGTCCTTCTCGGCAACCTTTTCGCAATGCGGCAGGGCCTGATAAGTCCGACGATCGCAAATTGCGTAACGATTGTCAGCCTTATTGCGTGGCTGCCAACCTTAAAATACCAGTCTCGATGGCGTGCGGACGCTCTCCCTGCTCCTCCTGAACAAGAGCGTCTTGCGGCGCAAAGACTGGCCGAGATCGACGACGTCCGCGCCGTGCCTCTCATCTTCGATGCCCTGGGCAGCAGCGACGACAAAACCCTGGCTACGCAACTCTGGAAGGCTTTAGGGCGCCTCTTACCACGCCTCACTCTGGAGCAGGCCCGCGCTCTCGGCCCGGAACGGCATGGCAGAATGGCCCTCTGGCTAAATGGATGGGACATGTACCCTGATCACAGTCACAATGCGGAGATAGGAACTCAGCCGGTTCTGGGAACGCTGCACGTTCTTGCCCAACTCGGTCAGCGTTCCCTTCCAACCTATCACCCGGTGCTCAAGACAGATGTAGCTGTGCTGGATATATTGGGAACCTGGGCTGCCGGCCAGAATCGGGGAAAGGATCCGGAGTTGCAGCGCGCCGCTGCCGCCGCTTATGAAGCGATCCAGGACAGGATGGCCCTGGCCAAATCCAGCGCACAACTCTTGCGCGCCTCTGATGCCACCGCGCCCAACCCGGAAATCCTGCTGCGGCCCGCACAGGGCGCACAGCAGACGGACCCGCAGGAACTCCTCCGGGCCACGCCTACCAACACACGCGAAGATGACAGCGCCTAGACACAACCCTCTCAAAGCCGTAGAGCGCTTCTATTTCCGTGTATGAAACATCTCCGCGTTGAGCGGGATGAAATGCTGCCACTGCCGGGGAACATCCATATCGTAAAAGATCGCTCCGACCGGACACTCCGATTCGCACATTCCACAGTCGATGCACTCGTCCGGGTTGATAAACAGCATATCGTAGGTTCTGCCCTCTCTCTCCTGGATGCCTTCACGAATGCAGTCACAGGGGCAGATGGCGACACAACCCTTATCTTTCACGCCGATACACGGCTCCGTAATCACATAGGCCATTTCCGTTCTCCTTTGCACTTCCAAATAGTGGGCAGTCACTTGAGTACCCACCGTGAGCATAACAGAGCGATGCCGGGGATGGCGATGACTTTTGTCACGAGAGGAGAATCCTTCATGGAGCCTGCTGAGGCGCTGCAGCGTGTCTCTTTTTTGAAGACGCTGCCGCAGACCACGTTGGATGCGATCGCGGCGGCAGGCAGAGTGAAACGCCTGGACAAAGGTGAGGTGCTGTTTATGGAGCACGAGAAGTGTCTGGGACTGGTGGTCGTGCTGGCCGGTGCGGTCAAGGTCTACTCGCTCGACAGGCGCGGCAGGGAGTTGACCCTGGATCGGGAAGGGCCGGGAGAGAGCGTGGTGGAGCTGCCGCTCTTCGATGGCGGCAACTACCCTGCCAGTGCGGAGGCAGTGGAAGAGAGTACGCAGGTGCTGATCGTCCCGCGTGCTGCCTTTCAGCGGCTGATGGCGGAGCATCCGGAGATCGCGGCACAGGGGCTGCGGGCCGTAGCCATACGGATGCGGCGGCTGATGAAGATGCTGGAGGCGCAGACCCTGCACACCGTCCAGGCACGGTTGGCAGACTATCTGCTGCGCGCGGCGGCAGGCAGAGAATCCTTTCCGCTCGAAGAGACCAATGAAGCGATCGGCAGCCGTATTGGGACCGTGCGGGAGGTCATCTCGCGCACCCTGCACAGCCTCAAGGAGCGGGGTGCGATCGACTTGATCGGGCGCAGCGTCCGCATTCTAGATCACTCTCTGCTGGCGCGGATTGCGGGCCGAGAAGAAAGCGAGTAGCGCCCCAGGAGCAAAACGCAATGGGTCGAGAAATGGAACGCCTACCGGACACGTATTCGGGAGGAGGACTACCACCTACAATGGATGCGGGGTGACGGCTAGCTTCGATTTTCATCAGGACCAACCCTGAGATTTTCCCGTTTCACCTGTCCGCCGAATCCCATCCGGCTATGGATCGACAGCCACATTCTGCACAAAAAGGCTTCTCTCCCGCCAATCATCACTTTCCACGATGGCTATTTCGCAGCCTCGACAGGGAGAGACGCTTCAGATCGGTATCCTGAGCCGATGCTGCCGGATACCGAACACGCCGAAACCCTCCGCCATCTCGAAATTGATGGCTGCCCCGCGACTGTTTTTACCGTCAGGGCCGGTTCCGTTCCCAGAACAGAACTGGTCGTCTCGGTGCCTGGCCGGTCTCTCCAGTACACCGTGACAGGCAACGCAGAGGCTGCCAACTTCGCGCTTATAGACCGCGAAATGCAAGCCCTCATTTCCTCTTTCCATGTCGAGAAGGTTCCGACCCCTAAGAGCGGTAAGAGGTGAAAAACCCAGAACAAGGATCAGCCCCCATACGACGAGCAACAACGGAGGTTGATTACCTGGAATCAGCGCCTCGAAGATACGCTGATAAGATGAAACCGGTAACGAAGCCATACGTCAACCTCAACATCAAGCCACCTCTTGCGAGACAGGGAAGATGCCCTGAGAAAGTTTTACAACCGCTTCAAAAGCGGTGCTGTTCTCAGAGGCAGCACAGGCTGAGGAGGTCGTCATGCTTTTACTTCTGGCCGCTGTATTCGGATTTATTCTTCTGATGGGCTTCACGGTCTTTGGCATGACCGTAGAGCAATGTCCAGTTGAGAGTTGGAAACTGCGCGATATAGGGCAGGGAATCCTCGTGCTCTTCGGTTTTGGCATCGTCGGCATATTGCTACTCGGCATGATGTTTATGCCCTCGCTCATCTTGCTTCGTCTCCACCTGCCTTATTTCGTAAGCGTCGGGATCGGCCTGCCTCTGGGGTTTCTCGTCCTTCTTTTCGGCGGGCATTTCCTACTCGAAAGACTGAGCCAGTCCTAAAAACCTGATGCCCTTCTCATTTCAATCTGTGACACCCTTGCCACCATGCCCCAGCGATCTTGACTGTCCTGAGCGGCATCCTCGCCGAAAAGGATTCTAACGGAATTTGGTGAATGGTACTCTCGGGAGGAAATAACCGATGCACACGGAGAAGCCACAAAAACGGCTGGTGGGCTGGACGCGATACTTGATGGCGCTCGCGAACAGGTGCCTCATGTGGGGAAGGTCGCGACACAGACAGACAGCAGAGGAGGAATACGATGAGCAAAGGGAAGCGTCTGGTGTTGAAGCAACTCTATATCAAGACACTACTGGCGAAAGGCGGACTATACTCAGCTTCTTTTTTGCTGTGTGTCGGCGCACTGGTGTTTCTGGTCACAGCACTGCTTCTCATCTTGACAGCCGTACTTTTTGGTGGCGACGGTTCGGACGCTGTTGCCAGGACCGGGGTATTCCTCTACGCCGGAGGCTTCGGCGCACTCTGCTTGGCCTCAATATGGCTCGCGGTAAAGATGTTCAACAAAGCCGAGAAGATCGAAGAGGTCGCCCTGATCTCCCGGCACAACATCGGTGACCTTCCTGAAGTAGAAACGCTGGTGCGTGGTTCCGCCCCTTCCGCCACCGCCCAACAAAACGAACTGCTCCGCGCCGCAGGCCCGAGCACACAGACACCTCCCCAAATACTCCTGAGAGCTACTGTGGAGAACAGATAACATGCTCAACCGAGTCCGGCGGAAAACTGTAGTATCCTTCCTCGCGGTGCTGCTGACCTCTGGGGTAGCCATATGCCTTTTTGTCGGCAAAATACACGAGCGCAGAGCGTTTGTGAGCCGTGTCACGGCCGGCTACCGCTATCGATGCACGCTCTCTTCCGACTGGAAACTTACCCAACACGATACGAGTCCCCCACCCGGTAACAAGGACGAATACACATATGCTTCCGCTCCCAGCCCGATACGAGAGTGGATCACCGTGCACATTCTCCACCACCCCGCTCCCAACAAGAATATCAAGAACTTCATCTTATGCGCCGTCTGCGCAAAGCGATTCGATCGACCATGAAATGCAGGCAATCCTCTCTTCCTTCCACGTGGAGAAAGTCGCAAAAAGCGCGAACGGCAAACTGTGAGAAGCAAGAGAGGCGGTTGATCTATAAGGGACCTGGTGCGGTGAAAAGTTGGCGGATTATCGTTCCAAGACAACACCACTTCCGTTCCTGGAGTTCTTGATGAAAACTTGATGATATATTGATGATTGGATCCGCTCACAGACCTACATCCTGATGCCTGTTTCGAATGCCGCCCTCCACCACATACTTCGCGCAGGGGACGAGTTACCGTCCCCGCGCACTCGAACGCTACTTGGCGACCAGTCGCTCCTGGATCGACTTCGGAACCTCCGCATACGTTTTGGGCGTCAGCGTAAAGTGTGCGCGCCCCTGGGTCATTCCATGCAGGTCGGACGCATAGCCGAAGGTCTCTGCCAGCGGGACGAGCGCCCGCACGGTTGTGCCCTCTGTCTCCTGCACCTGTCCCCGACGACGGTTGATGTCACCCACCACCGCACCGATATACTCACCAGGCATCGAGACTTCCAACTCTGCGATAGGCTCCAAAATCACCATCGGAGCACGCTTACAGGCGTCCTTGAACGCCTGTGCTCCGGCCTGACGGAACGCCAGGGAATTGGAATCGACCTCATGGTAGGAGCCGTCTATGACGGTCACCTTGAGATCGACCACCGGAAAACCGGCCAGGATGCCGGAGCGCATCGCATCGGCCACACCCGCCTTGATGTCTGAAATATAGTTGCCAGGGATCGCCCCGCCGACAACGTGGTTCTCAAAGACAAAACCCGATCCGATGCCGGTCGCCTCAACTTCAAGGACACAATGTCCATACATGCCGGGTCCGCCGTTACGACGGAGAGTGCGCCCTTCCCCTCGGTAGGTGTTCTCATTCATCTTCGTCTCCTCTATCTCATCGAACGCCGTGTTGTCGGTTCGATACAGCGCAACACACCTCATGTTGCGTTCCGCCTCTACCCTTGATCGATCTCGGACCCATTAAGTTGCACCACAGGAAGACCATTTTTTATCGGCCCGATGTTTCTGCCGAACTAAGGTTATCCCATTCAGATTCCGCAGCTATGGTATAATCGAGACGTCTCATTTGAACTACGGTGGTCACCGTGAGAAGTGGCCGGAAGTGACGAGGAATATCATGGCCCAAGCCATACTTAACCGCGTTTTAGAGGATATTGGCGACCTGGAATTGAGCGAGTTGGAATCAGTCGAGCGTGCGGTCAGGAACCGCCTGGAGACAGCAGGATACTCGGCTGAAGAGTGGACGGCGATGCAGGCGCTGATAGACGCAGGCTTACTAAAAGAGATAAAGCCGCGCTCGAAAAAGAGCCACACAGACTATGTGCCTGTTCCGATCCAGGGTAAACCGCTCTCAGAGACAGTGATCGAGGAGCGCCGTTAAGTGACGCAGGTCTACTTTGCCGATACAAGCGCCCTTTCTAAACGCTATGTCATGGAGACAGGGACAATCTGGCTGCAAACCCTCCTGAATCCTGCTGCGGGATGCTCTATCTATATCGCCCGCATCACAACTGTCGAACTCATCGCCGCCATCACGCCGTGAACGTGCCCGAACGATCTTGCCCCCGGATGCGGCGACAGTACGCGCGGCATTTCGCGCCCACATCGCAGGGGAGTATCAAGTGGTCGAAGTGACAGAATCCCTCGCGGATCGGGCAATGCTGCTGGCGGAAGCGCACGCATTACGCGGCTACGATGCCGTGCAACTGGCCGCCGCACTGACAGTCGACGCCAGTTACCGTGCTGCGGGGCTTCCGCCCATCACTCTCCTTTCGGCCGACACCGAACTCAATGTCGCTGCGACCGCAGAAGGATTGACAGTAGATAACCCGAACTCCCATCCCTGACAGACTATAGACGAACATTTCGGTCTCCGCCTGCCCTTGTCTGTATGCTGCAAGTTTCCAATCACCAACCGCTGTCCAGACACGTTACTTCATCGCATGGGATTGTCTTCTAAAGGGAGTGAGTTGATTAAGAGACAGGTAACAAAGCGCCCACCTGGAAGAGATCTTCCAGGTGGGCGCGAAGTTTCGCAAATATACTTAACGGGGATGACGGGACTTGAACCCGCGGCTTCCTGCGTGACAGGCAGGCACTCTGACCACTGAGCTACACCCCCAATTGCGGCGAACTGTTCGCCGGGTCTTTCCGGGAGGATCGACGAGAGAATTATACTCTGCCTCGGCCTATCTGTCAAGGGGAAATTTTGGCAGGCAGGCCGCACCGGGCACGAAGGCCCGGCTCCGGACACAGGGAAGCGTGTGCCGGAGCCGGAGGAGAGTGAGTTCAGGACTTCGTGGGGAAGTCGGCGGGCATCCAGGCGGGTAGGTCGGCGATCGATTGTCGTGCCGCTTCGGAGGTCGGGACGCCCCACGCCTGGAAGAACGGTCCCAGGTTTTTGCCGACGGCGTGAGAGAACCGCACCATCCACTGATCGTGCTTCTGCATCTCGGTTCTCGGGCGCTCGGAGGAGGGCAGCGCCCGGTACTCGGCGAACACCTTCTTATAGGCGTCCCAACCGAACGCCTGTTGCAGCTCGATATACATCGTGAGCGCCAGGAAGGGATCGTTCTTCCACTGCTGGAAGTCCGCGCCGCCCACGATGTACTTGCGCAGACGATCCTGCATCTTCCCCGGAACCAGGGCGGGATGCTGCGACTGCGTGATGTGGAACTCCTTCTCGAAGACGTAGACCGCGAACATGTTGTTGGTCACCTCGCCGGTGCCGTCAAAGGTCCAGTCCGAGACCTGATGGTTGTGCCCGACCTCATGGAAGAAGCCCCATACCCCCGCGTGGCCGTTCGCCGTCATCGTTTTGGTGTTGACGGTCGCCTCCGCGACATCCAGGCCCATCATGATCGGGTAGCCGGAGTGCATATAGCCCGCGCTGATCTGGCGGTCGGTGACATAGCGCTCAGGCCGCAGGCGGTGGCGCGGAATGGTCGCAAGGTCGGCGACATCGTCGATCGCCCGATCCCAGAGAGCCATCAACTCCTCCGGATTGTCCAGCGTGCGCACGACACGAGACGGCACCGTTAGAATGACATTGTGGCCCTCCAGCTCGGCCCAGGGCGCGGGCGCTTTGCGGATCTTCTCCCGCCAGGTCGCCGGATCGGTCTTTCCACGCACAAAGAGCGGTGCTTCCACCCCACCCTGAATGGTGACCTGGATCGTGCCGAGCCGCAAGCCTCCCGGCACCACCACATAGACCGGCCCGCCGAACGCGTTCGCAGCGATCGTGCGCGTCGTTCGCAGCGGAAAGACGCGTGTGATCTCCGGCGCGCGATCCCACTCCGGCAGGCTCCAGAGCGCGTCGGTATGCGCCCCGATCCGCACCTGCAACCCATTCCCGGCCAGTTCCGCCCCCACTTCGACGGTAAGATGCTCTCCGGGCGCCGCGTAAAGCCCCGTGCTGTGCCACTCGGGAACGCTGGTATCGACACTGACCGTGCGCGTGACACGAGGCGCATCCGCCGGAACCTCCCCTGGAAACGCAACGGCTGCAGGCGAGGCCGTCACCTGCGCCGCAGGCAGGTTCAGGTTCTCCTGCAGTTGCAGGGTGAAGAGCAGTCGGGCCAGCGGATCGCTCGCCTTAATCGGTTTGGTCGCAATCGCCGCCAGTTCGCCCTGGTGCTGCTGCTGCAGAGCGCGCAGGCGCGGGCGCAGCAGACGGTCGTTGTCCGGCACCGCCAGCGCCGCGCCGGAGATCGTCCAGACCGCCTGCGCGACATCCGCCGCCGGACGCTGCGCTTTGCCCTCCGACTGCGCGACCACCAGATCGAGCGCCGCCGTGGCCTGCGTCAGTTCCGAGGGCACGACCGTCGCATCGAAACCCTGCTTCGAACCGCGCTCCAGCGTGCCGTCCGTCCAGCCGATGCCCGCCGCCGCCAGGACCCGATTGCCCGGATCCTGCGTCAGACTCTTGCCGGGATGCAGTTGTAACCACCCCCACCCCGTATCCGACGCGATCAGCCCGCCTCCCCCCTTCAGGTAGGCCGTCAGCGCCGTCACTTCACTCCCCGAGAGGCTATCCATCGGACACGCGACGACCGCATACCCCTTCGCCGCTGCAACCCAGTCCGGCCCCTCCAGCGCCTCCGCCTGCACCCCACTCTTCTGCAAAAACTCCCGCAGATGCGCCAATCCGTGCACTCCCACCCGCAGCGTATGTGTCCCCGCCGCCCAGCGCACCGAGTTCAGCACCAGACGCCCCGAGTCCCCACTGCTCAGCGCGCCATCCAGATAGTCGGTATGCCCGAACGCCACCGCGCGCCCCGCCCCGGCCTTCCCCGCCGCTACCACCGCCCCCGTCAGCCTCCGGCTCACATTCCCAACCACCACCGCAAACGCATCCGGCCCAAACGCATCGACCGTCCCCGGCAGGCCCGGCGCTGCGATCTCCTTCACACCCTCCACCAACGCCGCCCGCCCCATCTCCTGGGCGTGTCCCCTGCTGCCCCCGGTGAGCAACGCCAGACAGAGAACCACCAGGCTTTTATATCTATTTAGTTTCATTGTCGATTCCGATCTGTTCTGTTTGTTGACCTGTATCTACTATGTGCTCGCTTCGCTCGCATACCTAACCCCCGTCCCTTTCCCGAAACGGGAAGGGGTGCCCTAACAAGCAACGACCACGCAGCACTTGACCTTGTTCTGCGACCCTTGCTTGTTTTGCACTCACCAAGTAAGGAATCGGATAGAGTGGGACGCTGTATGTCGGGTACTTGTTGGGGCACCCCTTCCCTGTGAGCGCAGCGAACGAAATTCATTGCGCGGAAGCGATGAATTTGGGGTGCCCGAAGGGCGACCTTTTCAGGGAAGGGGACGGGGGTTAGGTCATCGTGATTTTTTGTAGAGAATGAGTTGGGATTCCACCCAGTGCGTCGGGGGATTGGTCTTGCCGCGCTCGGTGTTCAGGTAGGGCGAGACGTCGTAACTCATGGGGCCGGACTGTCCTGCGGGGATCAGGCCGGTGATGTCGATCTCCCAGGGGCGCACTACGTCGCCGGGAGCCCAGCCGGCACGGTCGTATTTCCAGGTTCCGCCCTGGGGACGGCAGGGGTTGAGGTAGTTGTCGGTCTTCCAGAGCAGATTCTCGAAACTGCGGCCGCCGATGGTGACGGTGCGCTTGCTGGGCATAAACTCGGCGGCGTTGTCCGTATTCGGCGACATCCCGTGCCCGGTGACCATGAATCGAAGTTTGGCGTAGTCGGTCTTCGGGTCGATGGTGACTGTCTTTGGGGTGAAAAAGGTGGTGACCGGTTTGTCCGGGTTGCCGATCTCGGCGGTGCCGGACCAGAGATTGACGACGCGAACCGCCTTGCGATCCGTCTTGCCGGGATAGAAGTCGAAGCGTACGGAGGTCTTCCAGCCGTTGGCGTAGGTCACGCACCAGGCCTCCACCTTCTTTTTGCCGCGCAGCAAGGGGCGATAGTCGCTGACGTCCATCTGCCAAGTGTAGCCGCGCCGATACGGGGTGATGAAGCGCAGGATCTCGAACTTCTGCCCGGTCTCATCGTAGAGATAGATCGCCGCCGCGCGGTCCCACGGGTCGATCGGGCCGCTGTCGGGCTTGTCGAGGGTGAGCGTACAGATGATGCGCCCGTAGGAGTCGGTCTTGTCGGGAAAGGTGACGAGATTGGACTGGGTGCTGTGTTTGGAGTCGAGCGGCAGCGCGTCGATGGCGGTAACGCTGCGGGGCAGAGGCGGAGCGCCGAATCGATCGTGATAGGTGACCGCGACTTTGCCGATACCGAGGTGGGTCGTCGCGGCCGAGGTGGTGCCACCGAAGGCCGCGCGGCTCTCGTAGGGCTGCATTCCGGGGATAAAGGTATGCGTGTAGACATCGGTGCCGGCCACGTTCAGACTCAGTTCCGCGCCGCCGCAGACGAAATCGAGGTCCGCCTGAATGGTCAGCGGCTTGCCGGTCCGAAACTCGACGGGCGACAGCTTCCGAACGATCTCCACGCCGTCCCAGTAGAGCGCGATCTCACGCTGCGGGCGGTCGTAGATATTGCCGTCTTTGTTGAAGGGGTCGGTGGTGGGCGGGTTGTGAATATCGAACAGGATCGCGAAAGTACTCTTGAGTTTCGGCTCGCCCCAGGGAATTGCGGTGGTCGGCGCGCCCTTCAGACCTGCGGTGGCGGTGTTCAGCAGGATGCAGGAGGCGCTGTCTCCTCCCGTTCCGATCGTCATGTTCCAGCGCAGATCGATATGGCGATAGAGGCCGGAGGCGGTGCGGTCCAGGACCAGAGCGTTCTTCTGGTTCGGCTCTCCATCCAGAAGGAGCAGATCGCCGGACACCACTTGTGACGGCTTACCAGCCCCCTCTTTGACCAGCGTGTAGTGGTTCGCGCCCTTCAGAGAGGTAAAATCCGGGCGGTCGACCGTATCCGCCCTGCTCATCGACGCCAGCAACAACCATCCCACGATCAGCCCAAACTGCAGCCTTTTCACCACCGTATCGTCCTCCCTCTCAGCAGAATTATACCATTTTTGTCCTGAAGGCACAACCGAAATCCAGGAAGCGGCCTTTTCGCAAGAGCGGGGGGACTGTTTCTGTCACGAACCGAACTTCTCCAGGACAAGGGTGACATTGTGCCCGCCAAATCCGAAGGAGTTGGATAGGGCGACACGCACCTCGGCTTTGCGCGCGACGTTCGGCACATAGTCGAGATCGCAGTCCGGGTCGGGCGTGGTGTAGTTGATGGTCGGCGGGATGACGCTGTCGCGCATCGCGAGGGCGCAGAAGATGGCTTCCACGGCTCCGGCCGCGCCGTTGAGGTGCCCGGTCATGGATTTGGTGGAGCTGACGGCGATCCGATAGGCGTCCGCGCCCAGCGCCGCTTTGATGGCGGCGGTCTCGTTGCGGTCGTTGTGGCCCGTCGAGGTGCCGTGCGCGTTGACATAGTCTACATCGGCAGGCGTCAGTCCAGCCGTACGCAAAGCCTCGCGCATCGAACGGGTCGCGCCTTCACCCCCCGGCGCCGGGGCCGTGACATGATAGGCATCTCCCGCCATTCCGTAACCGACGATCTCCGCGTAGATCTGCGCTCCGCGCGCCTGCGCCGACTCCAGCGACTCCAGGAGCAGCATACCGCTGCCCTCCGCCATCACGAAGCCGTCCCGGTCCTTATCGAACGGGCGGCTGGCGCCTTCCGGATCGTCGTTGCGTGTCGTCATGGCCCGCGCAGCGCAGAAGCCCGCCATCGCGAGCGGGGTGATCGCCGCCTCCGAGCCGCCCGCCATCATCGCGTCGGCATCCCCGCGCCGGATGACATGGTAGGCATCTCCGACACTGTTGCCGCCTGTCGCGCAGGCGGAGACGACACAGGAGTTCGGACCGCGCAGTCCCAGCGCGATCGAGACGAAGCCAGCGCCCATATCCGCGATCATGCCGGGTACGAGTAACGGACTGACGCGCCCCGGCCCCTTCTCCAACAGCACCCGGTGATTCTCTTCCAGCGTCTCCAGTCCGCCGATGCCCGAGCCGATCTGCACGCCGATGCGGTCCCTGTTATCGTTATCGACGACCAGGCCGCTGTCTGCCAGCGCCATCTGCGCCGCGGCGACCGCAAACTGCACGAAGCGGTCCATGCGGCGGATCTCTTTTTTATCCATCCAGGGCGACGCGTCCCACTCCTTGATCTCGGCGGCGATCCGCGTCGGGTAGGCGGAGACATCGAACAGCGTGATCGGCGACACTGCCGAACACCCGGAGAGACAGGCTTTCCAAATCGTCTCGATGTCGCGTCCCTGCGCCGTCACCGCACCGATCCCGGTAATCACGACACGATGCGAGGCCCGCTCCGGCGCGAACATTGATTGCTCCATTCCCAGCCATCCTTTCCAACAGCGCCATCAGAGCGCCTTCCCACACTCCTGAATAATCAGTACTTCGGATCGCTCGGCGTTGGAAGGCACGTGCAGCTATGCCTGAAAGCGCACGTCCCATCCCTTCGAACCGTTTCTCACCATTCGGTTTATTGCCACCATACGGATTAGTTTGTAAAACGTTCACCAGGAAGATATAACCTTGGGTATAGTACCCTACTGCGACGATACGCACCGGAACAGTCTTCGGTTGGCAGTTGACGAAATGGCCTTGAGAGCGTATAATACTAGAGTGAACTCGTGTCGAAAACTATCCGCAGGAATCCCCTGCAAAAGGCTGGTCTTCCCATGCAGCATGCTTTTGTAACAATGCAGGGCGCTCCGATCTCCACCCCGTTCAGCACACTCCTTCTTGCTGGCCTTAGCCTCACGCCTGCCTGTTCCTGAGTGGTTGCCTGCCCTGTTTTTCTGAATCTTTACGACCTGGCGACCGCAGCGACGGCAGCCGGTTTTTTTGTTTCTGTTTTCTCCGTACTTCCTACGAAGGGGTTGTGACAATGTCCGACGAACGCATCGAAAACCGTTATGAATTCCGCATCATCGAGAAGAAGTGGCAGCAGCGCTGGGAGCAGGCCGACCTGTTCCGGGTGCATCTCGACTCCGAGAAGCCGAAGTTCTATGGCCTCGTCATGTTCCCCTATCCGAGCGGGGCGGGAATCAGCGTCGGGCACTGTAAGAACTACATTCCCCCGGACGTCGCCTGCCGCCTGAAGCGGATGCAGGGCTTCAATGTGCTGCAGCCGATGGGCTGGGACGCCTTCGGACAGCCCGCGGAGAACGAGGCCATCAAAAAGAAGCGCAACCCCCGCGAGATGGTGCCCGAATACGCCGAGAACTATCGCCGCCAGTTGAAGCTGGTCGGGCTTTCTTACGACTGGTCGCGCGAGATCAACTCCAGCCTGCCCAACTACTACAAGTGGACCCAGTGGTTCTTCCTGCTGCTGCACGAGCGCGGGCTGGCCTATCGCGCCAACACGGCGATCAACTGGTGCCCGTTCGACAAGACCGGCCTGGCGAACGAAGAGGTCGTCAACGGCCGCTGCTGGCGCTGCGGCACGCTGGTCGAAAAGCGCCCCATGCCACAGTGGTTCTTCAAGATCACCGACTATGCCGAGCGGCTGATCCAGGATCTCGACACCATCCAGTGGCCCGAAGGCGTCAAGATGCTCCAGACGAACTGGATCGGACGCAGCGAAGGCGCGGAGGTCGTATTCAAGGTCGCCGACAGCACGGAAGAGTTGCGGGTCTTTACCACGCGTCCGGACACGCTGTGGGGCGCGACCTTTATGGTGCTGGCTCCCGAGCATCCGCTGGTGGCAACCCTGACTACGGCGGAGCAGCAGAGCGAAGTCGATGAGTATAGAGAGCGCGCGCAGCGGCTCTCCGAGATCGACCGCCAGAGCACCGAGCGAACCAAGACAGGCGTCTTTACCGGCGCGTATGCGGTCAATCCGGTCAACGGCGAGAACATTCCGATCTATATCGCCGACTACGTCCTGATGGGCTACGGCACGGGCGCGATCATGGCGGTCCCCGCGCACGACGAACGC
>Ga0207705_10001042_pt1 | contig 22539 bp, 21 predicted proteins | sample KBSC13metaG_FD_184314 | JGI IMG/M metagenome (GOLD analysis project Ga0207705, IMG submission 184314) | Corn rhizosphere microbial communities from Kellogg Biological Station, Michigan, USA - KBS C1-3 metaG (SPAdes) (version 2) | ecosystem: Host-associated > Plants > Roots > Rhizosphere > Soil ... | reverse complement strand
GACGTTGGGAAGTCCTACGATGCCGAGCTTTAACATTTGATCACTGAGAATATTGTGTTACGAGACTCGTCATCCCCGCTGTAGGGCGCGGATGCATCCGCGCCTTGGGGATCCATGTTATCGATCTCTGGCTGCGATGACGGCAGGCGGATTCTCGGCAACAGATGGATTCCCGCTTTCGCGGGAATGACGATTGACAGCTGGCTCCTTCATCTCCTGGTGGTAACAAAACCCTTCGGAGTCCGTCCCCACTCCGTCCCCACTCCGTCCCCACTCCGTCCCCGCTTTCTCAATTATTCAACCGCATCGCAGCTTCGATATCACCCTTCGCCCATATCTCACACACGTCCGTGAGCGAGGGCATGAGTGCCATTATCTCCTCGCGCTCCATCTTGCCAAATGGCGCCAGAACAAAATCTGCGAGGTCTCCGCTTATCTGACGGTCTGCCGGCGGCCCGACGCCGATGCGGAGACGCGCATAGTCGCGAGTCTTCAGCACATGCTCGATGCTCTTCAGTCCGTTGTGTCCGCCTGCACTGCCTTTCGCGCGCGTGCGATATCGCCCGACCGGCAGCGCAACTTCATCCGAGATTACCAGCAGATCCGTTGCCGGCGCCCAGAACGGACGGCGTGTGTAGGGTCGCAGTGCGTCGCCGCTCAGGTTCATGAACGTCTGCGGCTTCAGCAGACGAACCTTCACATTTCCGAGCATCCCGCTCGATACCTGGGCATCACCGTCCTTGCGCCATCCGTCGAAATGCCAGCGCTGGGCGAGATGATCCACGAGCCACCACCCTACATTGTGGCGCGTCGCTGCGTATTCGCGACCGGGATTGCCGAGTCCGACGATGAGTTTCACGATTGATTACTGGTACGAAAAAGGGCGGGCGAGTTGCCCGCCCTCTGACGTTGCACGAGTGAGTTACTTCTTCTCGGGCTCTGCACCCTCTTCCGGCTTCTTGGCGCGAATGACTTCCGGCTCGGCAGCGGTCGGCTCGACTTCCGCCGCGACAGCTTCCACCGCTGCGCGTGGTGTTGCGATGACGACGACGGCTGCGCCGGGCTCGTCCAGCACGGTGACGCCGTCAGGAACCTTGACGCCGCTCACGTGAATCGAGTCGCCGAGGTCGAGGTCGGTGATGTCGATTTCGATCTGGTTCGGCATCCTGGCCGGATCGACCGAGATCGTGAGCTCGCGAAGCGGGTGGTCGATGATGCCGCCGCTCAGGCGCACTCCGACCGGCGTACCGATGAGACGCAGCGGAACGCGCACGGTCATCTTCTCGCCGGCGACGATCTCCTGGAAATCGATGTGCAGGATCGCGCGCTTGAAGGGATGGCGCTGAATCTCGCGAATGAGTGCGCGGGAAGTCGTTCCGTCCACCGCCAGCTCGACAACTGTGTTGTCGGCCGAGATGCGCGACAGCAGCTTCTCGAGATCGCGCGCCGAGACGGCGAGCGGCAGCGATTCGCGCGCATGTCCGTAGATGACCGCAGGGACCTGGCCGTCGCGGCGAAGCGAGCGCGCGTTGCCCTTTCCGGTGCCGGTGCGGCGAGTTGCGGTGAGTGATGCTGTTGCCATGCTGGACCCCTATTCAAATAGCGAGCTGACCGACTGCTCGGAGTGGATGTAACGAATCGCCTTGGAGAGAAGCTCGCCGACCGAAAGAATCTTCAGCGTCGGGAACGTCCGCTCCGGCGGAATGCACACGGTATCGGTCACCGCTACCTCCGCTATAGGCGCACTGCTGAGCCGTTCGACGGCGGGGCCGGAGAACAGCGCGTGAGTTGCGCAGACATACACGTCACGCGCGCCAAGAGCCTTGAGCGCGCGCGCCGCTTCACACATGGTACCCGCCGTGTCGATCATGTCGTCGACCAGGAGACAATCCCGCCCGCCGACCTCGCCAACGACGTTGACGACTTCGGCCACGTTGGCCTTGGGTCGTCGCTTGTCGATTATCGCGAAGGTGGCGTTGAGCCGCTTCGCGAAACCACGGGCCATCTTTGCGCTCCCGACATCGGGCGCGACGACGACCGGATCCACCAACTGCTTCTTTCTGTAGTGTGCGGTAAACACCGGCGCGGCGTACAGGTGATCGACGGGGATGTCGAAGAACCCCTGAAGCTGATGCTGGTGAAAATCCACTCCCACAACTCTGTCGGCGCCGGCCTTCTGGATCATGTTGGCCAGAAGCTTTGCGCCGATCGCCACTCGCGGCTGGTCCTTGCGGTCCTGTCGCGAATACCCGTAGTACGGCATGACCACCGTCACCCGAGCCGCGGAGGCGCGAAGGGCTGCATCGATCATGAGCAGCAGCTCCATGATGTTGTCAGCCGGCGGATTCGTGGGTTGAACGATGAACACATCGTTGCCACGAACGTTTTCATCGATCCGGACAAAAAGCTCGCCGTCCGCGAATCGCGTCGACGTGTTCTTGCACAGCTCGATCCCCATGTAACGCGCAATCTCTTCTGCGAGCGCCTTGTTGGCGGTTCCGGAGAGTAGCTTGGCGCCGTGACTCGGTACGGACAGGCCGTCCATTTTTGTACAGCCTTTAAGGTTAATGACGCCTGGGGCGCCGGTCAATAAGAGGTGCTATTTGGGGGTACCCCCGACTGCATTGCCCCCGGTGGATTCGAACCACCATTCTCGGATCCAAAGACCGATGTCCTGCCATTGGACGAGGGGGCAGAAAAAGAACAGCCTTGAAAGCTAGTCTAACCGGCGCACGCCTTCAACGTCGAGAGCGGTCCGGGTGAGTACGACCCGGCAGCCCGTGGCCCTCGCCAGGGCATCCGCGTCGGGCTCGGAGTCGAAGATCCCGAAGAGTACCGAGCCCGACCCGGTCATCTCGGCGATCGTCGCTCCCGCGGCGCGGAGAGTCTTCGTGACTTCACTTAGCAGGGGATAACGCCGCGCCACCAGCGATCGCGACAGATCGTTGTGTGCCAGCCGTGACACCGCAGACCAGTCCGCCAGATCGCCCATCGTGATCTGTCCGGGCCGAGGGTCCCTCAACAGAGGTGACGCGTACGCCTCGGCCGTGCTGATTCCGAATGAAGGAATCACCAGCGCAACGTGCCGCTGAGGAAGCGGAGGCAGTGCCAGCATTCGGTCGCCGCGTCCCCACGCGAGCGCCCTGAGCGCGCCAGTCACCAGAAACGTGACGTCCGCGCCGAGTCGGGAGCCGAGCGCGGCGAGCTCCGCCGTAGTGAGCTTGCGTGGTGACATCTCATTTAGCGCCAGCAACGTGGCAGCCGCGTCGGCACTCCCGCCCCCGAGCCCGCCGCCGGCAGGAATTCGCTTGGTGATATCTATGCGAAAGCCTGTGGTCCATTCGAGCGGACCGCAATACGCCAGCGCGGCACGATATGCGAGATTCTCATGCGCTGGCCCGACGTCTTCACTGCAGGAGATGCTGCGCTCGCCCTGCGGGGCGAGAGTTACGACCACGTCGTCCGCAAGCTCGATCCTGTGGAACAGCGTTTCGATTGTGTGATATCCGTTGTCCTCTCGCGCCATGACGTGCAGCCAGAGATTCAGCTTCGCCTGTGCGCGCACTGCAACACGCGTCGTCACGGGACTCTCATGCGGAGGCCGGCTCGGTGTCCTGCTGCGATTGCAGGTCCTTGAGATTGAGATTCAGACGCGCTGCGTACACCGCGCCGAAGACCGTGATCGGAATGAATGACAGGATATGGAAGCCCAGAGCCCAGCTGGTCGCGAGCGATCGATCCACAGAGTAGATCGCGAGCCCGATCACCGCCACCTTCTCGAACACGCCGAAATATCCCGGCGCGGCCGGAACTGCGACGCCGAGTGCGACCATTGCCTGCAGCAGCAGCGCGGCTGAGAACGGTGCGTGGATTCCGACGGCGAGCATCGCAATCCACCAGCCGAGCGCGTTCATCAGCCAGTGCGCTATCGTCCATGCGAGCACGGCCGCGAAGTGAGTCGGACTGCGCAGTACGCTCAGCCCGTGACTGAACGTGGCGAGTGCAGCCTTGCCGCGCTCTTCCAGCTTTGGCGAGAGTCGCCGCGCAAACAACTCGAACAGCCGAATCAGCCGTGCGGGGAAGAACACCAGTGCGTAGAGGATGAGGATCGCAACTCCGACCAGCAGCGCTCCGGCCAGCGCCCAGCGCACGATAGACTGTCCGCCCACGTGAACGTTTGCCGGAAAGCGCGGATCCAGTACCGAGAGAAACGCGAGCAGCAACAGAACTATCGCGTCGAAGACGCGATCCACCGCGAGCGATGCAATGGACGTCGAGAACGGCACTTGTGTCTCGCGCGTGAGCACGTACGCGCGTGCGACCTCGCCGGCACGCGCGGGAACGACGTTGTTCACCATCATTCCGATCGCAGTTGCGCGCCATAGCGGACCGAATGGAAGCCTGGGGTATATCGGATCGAGAATGGTGCGCCAGCGCCGCGCCCGCAGTGGGAAGATCAGCGTCGCGCACACGACTGCGATCGCGAACAACCACGGATTCGATTGTGATAGTTCGTGAATGACGGTTGCAAGACTCACTTCGCGCAGCACCCACCACAACAGCGCGGCGCTGATGGCGACGCCGAGCAGCGCGCGGAAGTGTTTCTTCAACGAACAGAGTCCATCGCGGTCCGAATTTCACCGACGGCCGCTGCGAGTCCTATGAATATCGCGCGGCTGATTATCGAATGCCCGATGTTGAGTTCCTCTATCTCGGGAATCTGGGCGACCGGGCCGAGGTTTCGCGCCGTGAGGCCGTGGCCTGCGTGCACTGCGAGCTCGAGCTCGGCGGCGAGCGTGGCGGCTTCGCGCAACGCCGCGAGCGGCTCAGGATCACCAGGGTGGTTGGCGAAGTCGCCGGTATGAAGCTCGATCGCGTCCGCCCCGACCTGCCTGGACATGCGAACGGCCGCTTCATCCGGACCGATGAACAGACTTGTCCGGATGCCGGCCTCCCGCAGCGAGGAAACAGCGCGCTCGACTCGCGTCGCGTGCTTCACCACGTCCAGTCCTCCTTCGGTGGTGACTTCCTCGCGTCGCTCCGGGACGAGGGTCACCTGATCGGGCCGGCTGGCGATTGCAATCGCGACCATTTCGTCGGTGCAGGCCAGCTCGAGGTTGAAATAGGTCCGGATCGCGGCCCGCAATACTCCCACGTCGGCGTCCTGGATGTGGCGGCGGTCTTCCCTGAGGTGGGCGGTGATCCCGTCCACGCCAACTTCCTCGCAGACAAGGGCGGCTTCGACCGGGTCGGGCTCATATCCACGTCGCGCCTGCCTGAGCGTCGCAACGTGGTCGATGTTCACATAAAGGCGCTGGTAGCTTGCTCGCATATTCGGCCAGAGTATAACTTCTTCCCAATGAAGAAGTTACTGCTTGCATTTGTGGTGGTGGGAGCCCTCGCGTGTCATACCGCGGCGCCACCATCGACGTCCACGGTCGACAACACGCCCGGCGCGAAAACATCCACTGCGGCGGTGGAGCGCTTCTTCACCGCGGTTCACGCGCAGGATCTCCAGGCGATGTCGCTCGTCTGGGGTACGTCCAAGGGGTCGGCGCGCGACAACATGGAGCGTGCGCAGCTGGAGAAGCGTGAAGTGATTCTGCAGTGCTACTTCAATTACGACACGTTCCGGGTTCTGGGCGAGAGTCCAACGTCGGAAATTCGCCGCATGGTGCGCGTCGAGCTGCAGCGCGACGGACGGACGCGGACGCCAACGGTCTATACCGTCCTCGGACCGAACGGGCGGTGGTACGTCGAGAACCTGGACATCGCCGCGGTCAAGGATTTCTGCGGGATGGCGCCGCCTGCCCCTGGCAACATGTAGCGCCACGCCGATTCACGCGTAGCTTAAGCGGTTGATGCGCTCCGGCAAGACGTGAACCTCACCCCCCACTGCCCGCATGGAAAAGAACAAATCGCTGGCGCACGCCGGCTACCTCATAGGTGCACTGCTGTTCGTAATTCCTCTGTGCGACGCTCTGATGCGCGTCTGGCCGATGCAACTCGGCAACCAGAACTGGCGATTCCAGATCGTCGGTGGCCTGAGCAGCATCACCCTTGTTCCGCTCCTCGGTCTGCTCGTTGGACTGGTGGCCACGGGTTACGTCGGCAACGAACGCGCTCGGCGATCCATAGGGGTCTTCTGCTTTGCGCTGGTCGTCGTGCTTGTGATCCTCGCGGCGCTGTTCATTGCGGACTACTTCCAGATGCGAGCATCCTTTCCGCCGCGGTTCCAGCACGCGGCGATGATCGCTTCGACTACGGCGGTCCTCAAGTTCGTCGCGACTATCGTAGTGCTCGCGTTGTTCGGGCTCGCCGGGTTGGATCGGGCCGGTTTCCGTCGGGCGTAGGGGGGCTACTATGCCGCGGAACTGTCCGCGCCATACCGTTCCGTCATTCCGATAACTCCACCAGCACTCCGCCTGTCGAAGCCGGGTGCAGAAATGCGATCAATTTCCCCTCCGCCCCGCGCCTCGGCGTCTCATCGATAATTCGGACGCCGGCAGCGCGGCATCGGTCGAGTGCAATGTGGATATCGGGTACAGCGATACAAATGTGATGTATCCCCGGACCCCGGCGCGCGAGGTATTTGCCGATCGGGGTATCTGGAGCAGCCGGCTCCAGGAACTCGATGAGCGACTCGCCACTCTCGACGGCCGCTATGCGCGCTCCGTCCGAATCGGCCAGCGGCACCTCCGGCATCTGCAACACGTCGCGGAAAAAGGGCACAATGGCCGACAGGGATTCCACCGCGATTCCGACGTGCGCTATGTGGGCGGTCCTGCCGGATTTCGGGGTCGAGGCGTCGGCGTCGGGCATTGCTTGCACGATTAGATTAGAAGATGAGCACGTGAACGCGTTTTGCACTCACGATAAGCGGCCTGGTTGCCGCGGAGAAAGATAAGATGTCGAATTCAGTGGAGCTTACGGACGCCACCTTCTCGAGCGAGATCGAGAAGCACGACGGCCTCGCAGTGGTGGATTTCTGGGCTCCGTGGTGTGGGCCGTGCCGCATGGTCGGTCCGGTTCTCGAGGAGCTGGCCGGGGAGTATGCCGGCAAGGCAAAAGTCGCAAAGGTTGATGTTGATCAGAATCAGAGTCTCGCGCAGCGCTTCGGCGTTCGCTCGATCCCCTTGATTCTCTTCTTTAAGAATGGGAAGGTCGTCGATCAGGTGCTGGGCGCGGTTCCCAAGGCCCAGCTCGCGGCGAAGTTCCAGCAGCACGCGGCGTAGTCACAGGGCAACGCGGTCGCGTTGCAACTGTGTCGCCGTTCAGTCCAGGGGCGTTCGTTCGATTTGACCGCGATCTTATCGTGGTGATCGAATGAGCGCCCCTTCTGCGTCCCCGGGATCCCTCTACATAGTCGCCACTCCGATCGGGAATCTGGGCGATATGACGAACCGCGGTACCGAGGTACTCAAGTCGGTGAGTGTCGTCGTCGCCGAGGACACGCGGCACTCGCGGACGCTGATGAACCATCTCGGCGTCACGACGCCGATGATCGCTTACCACGAACACAACGAAGCGCGCGAATCGCCGCGGCTGGTCAGGCGCATGATCGAAGGCGAGTCGATCGCGCTCATCTCCGACGCCGGCACGCCGCTGCTGTCCGATCCCGGCGCGCGACTGGTTGCGGCTGCACTCGCAGCGGACTTGCGTGTGATACCCATTCCCGGCGCGTCCGCGCTGCTGTCCGCGCTGGTGGCGTCGGGAATCTCAGCTGAACAGTTCACGTTCCTTGGATTTCTTCCGCGCAAGGGCGGTGAGCGCGAGGCAATGCTGCGTACGATTCTGCGCTCTCCGTTCACCACGATTCTGTACGAATCGCCGCAGCGTATCGCGGCTACGCTGCTGGATCTGGTCGATGCCGGTTGTGGCGACCGCGCAGCCGCGCTCGCACGCGAGCTCACGAAGCGGTTCGAGGAGGTGCGTCGCGGAACCATCGCGTCACTCAGCGAGAGCATCGGTGAGGGTATCAAGGGCGAGATAGTGCTCGTGATCGCCGGTGCGACGGAGCGCGCTCCAACGGAGATAGAGGCGCGTGATACGGTCTCCCGGATGCGCTCCGAAGGAGCGTCGTCGCGCGACATAATAGAGCGGCTCACGGGTGAGCTTGGAGTGCCGAGAAACATCGCATACAAGCTGGCGCATTCTCCGCCCGATTCCACGCCGGCCGGTTAAGTTCCCAGGGTGGCTCTGAACCCGAAAAAAGACCGATGATCGCCCCGCTGGATCTCGTCGCCGAGGCGACGCGAATGCTGCTGGACGACTACGCCGAAACGGAAACGCAGAGTGGAGCGACCGCCAACACGCGTGAGCTTCGCGTGCTGGATCCGTCGCTGGTGTCCGCCGATCTCGGTCCGCACGGGCCCGTCGCGAGGGCGATGCAGCGGGTCAACCAGCGATTCGAGGACAGGCCCACTCAGCGCGCGATGGCGGAGGCTGTCGTCGGTCTGTACAACAGTGGCGGCGTAGGTCTGCTGGAAGCGGGAACCGGCGTTGGAAAATCGCTTGGATATCTGATCCCCGCACTCCGCTGGGCCGCGGCGAACGGAGAGCGCACCGTAGTCTCGACCAACACGATCAATCTGCAGGAGCAGCTCGTCCGGAAGGACCTGCCGTTTCTGCACGACGCGCTGGCATCCGAGCAGAACGTGCGATTCGCCCTGCTCAAGGGCTGGCGCAACTATCTCTGCAAGCTGCGTCTCGCGCAGGCAACGTTGCTCGGACCGAGTCTCGTCGACGACGAGGCGAGTGAGGCACTTGAGGAGATTCGCGTCTGGAGCGAGACGACGGAAGATGGATCGCTGAGCGATCTCGCAACACCGCCACGCGGCGAGGTGTGGGACGAAGTTGCCGCCGAGCCGGATCTGTGCACGCGCAACGCATGTCCGCACTATCAGGACTGCTTCCTGTTCAAGGCGCGACGTGAAGCTGCGCAGGCGGACGTCGTCGTGGTGAATCATCATCTTTTAATGTCGGACGTCGCGGTACGTCGCGCAGCGGGAAATTGGGAAGACGCTGCCGTGATTCCCTCGTACACGCGGCTGGTGATAGACGAGGGGCATCATCTCGAAGACGCCGCGTCGGCGCACCTCGGCGTCACGACGTCGCGGCGCACCTTGCAACGACTCTTCAACCGTCTGGACCGTCGCGGCCGTGGGCTCGTCACAACGCTGGTCGAGCGTCTTTCCGCGTCGCGAGATCTGCTTGGCACCGCGAGTCTCGACGTCGTGACACAGCGCATCGTACCTGCGGTGCGCGCGTCGCGCGAGAAGAGCGATCTGGTGTTCGATCTGCTGCTCGCGGTACTGCAGAATGACGCCGCGCCGGTGATGCGGATGAGTGACGACTTCACACAGCACCCCGTGTGGAAGGGCGGCCTGCACATCGCGCTGACGGATCTGTTGCGCGAGCTGCGGGTGCTGGGCGAGAGTCTCACACTCGTCGGCGATCGGTTGCAGGGTGGCGATCGGCGCGACGATACGCTGCTCATGCTCGTCAACGAGCTGCGCGCGGTCGCGCGCAGACTCGATGCTTCTGCCGACGGATTGCTGCTCGCGCTGCGTCCTCCGGCCACGGTCGAGCCGATGGTGCGCTGGCTCGAGGTAAAGGGACGGGAAGGGAATATTGCGGTGACCGCGGTGCCGCTCGATCTCGCCCCCATTCTGCGCGACGATCTCTTTACGCGCGTGAAGACCGCAGTGGTGACGAGCGCCACGCTCGGCACTGAGGGCGATTTTGCATTCGTCGCGCGGCGCTTCGGACTTGACGGCAGCGAGATCACACCGGTGACCGCAGCATTCGCTTCGCCGTTCGACTACCAGTCACAGGCGTTGCTCATCGTTCCGACCGACGTGCCGGCACCGAACGAAGATGCAGCGCGCCACTTCAGCGCCGTCCTGCGCATCATCGCCGACGTTGCGCGCGCGTCGGGTGGCGGGATGTTCGTACTGTTCACAAGCCATCGCGACGTTCGCGCGGCTGGAGAGGCACTTCGACGGAATGATCTTGCGGATGAGTTCACGCTTCTCGTTCACGGAGAGGACGGCCGCGATGCGTTGCTGCAGCGCTTCCGCAACTCCGGCAACGCAATACTGCTTGGCACGTCGTCGTACTGGGAAGGCGTCGACGTGCCGGGCGATGCGCTGCGTGCTCTGGTAATCGCGCGACTGCCGTTCCGGGTTCCGTCGGAGCCGGTGACGGCGGCGCAGTGCGAGGCGATCACAGCGCGCGGTGGCGACGCGTTCGGCGAGTACATGCTGCCGCATGCGTCTCTTCGGCTCAAGCAGGGCTTCGGCCGGCTGATACGCACGGGCACCGACCGCGGCGCCATCATTATTGCGGATCCGCGCGTAATCACCAAGAGATACGGCCGTGAGCTTTTACGCGACCTTCCCCCCGCCAGGCGCATGAGTGGAGCGTGGAGTGCGCTTGAGCGTCAACTTCAACGCTTCTACGGCAAGACCTGAACAGCATGACTCAAACAGCCACTGGCCGGCCCGGCAAGATCGTATGCGTCGGCCGAAATTACTCCGAACACGCGAAGGAGCTCGGCAACCCGGTCCCCAAGGAGCCCCTTCTTTTTCTCAAGCCGCCCTCCAGCGTGATCCACGAGGGTGAGTCGATTGTCCTGCCACCGCAGTCGAAACAGGTGGAGTTCGAGGGCGAGATCGGCGTGGTGATCGGGTCGAGGCTCTCGCACGCAGACGCTGCGGCCGCCGCCAAGGCGATTCGGGGCATTTGCGCCCTCAACGACGTCACCGCGCGAGACCTGCAGAAGAGCGACGGGCAGTGGACCCGCGCCAAGGGCTTCGACACTTTCTGCGCGCTCGGGCCCGAATCCGCCGCCCCGAGCGACCTGAAAACCCTCGTGGTACTAACCCGGGTGAACGGGGTAGAACGCCAACGCGGTGCGGCTTCCGACATGGTCTTCCCGATTCCGGATTTGCTATCCTACATATCGGGAATCATGACTCTGGAGCCAGGCGACGTGGTTGCAACGGGCACCCCGGCGGGTGTCGGTAAGCTCGTCGCTGGCGATGTGGTGGAAATAGAGATTCCCGGAGTCAGTAAAGTACGCAACCCTGTCACCAACACCGTCTGAGTGCCTCCCTACAACGAACGCATCACAAAACTTCCGCCGTACCCGCTGGCCGACATTCCGCACAAGAAGCGTGCGTTGATCGAGCGCGGCGTGGACCTCATAGATCTGGGCGCTGGCGACGCAATCCTGCCGCCGCCCGAAGCAGCACTCGAGCGAATGACGCGAGCCATCCGTGAGCCGGCCATGGGCCGCTACGGATTCGAGATGGGACTCGTGGAATACCGCGAAGCGATAGTTCGCTTCATGAAAAAGCGGTTCGGCGTCACATTCGATCCGCTCAAGGAAGTAGTTCCGCTCATCGGCTCCAAGGAAGGTCTCGCACATCTCGCGCTCGCCTATCTCGACAAGGGCGACTACGCCATCATGCCGGAGCCGGGCTATAACGCGTACATGGGCGGAACGATCCTGTCCAACGGAACGCCGTACCGCTACGAGCTGCGCGCCGACAACAACTTCCTCGTCGAGCTCGACGAAGTCCCGAGCGACGTGCTCGCGCGGACAAAGATTCTCTATCTGAACTATCCGGGGAATCCAACCGCTGCAATCGCTCCGATGGAATATCTCGCGCGCGTCGTGAAGCAGTGCAAGGAGCACGACATCGTGCTGGTGTACGACAACGCATACTCGGAAATGGCATACGATGGATATGTGCCGCCGAGCATCTTCGAGGTGGAGGGAGCTCGTGACGTCGCCCTCGAATTCCATTCGATGTCCAAGACGTACAACATGACCGGCTGGCGTTGTGGCTGGGCATGCGGACGCGAAGAGTTGGTGCACGCGCTGGCGACCGTGAAGTCGTTCATCGATACCGGCTCGTATCTCGCGATTCAGGCCGCGGCAGCTGCTGCGCTGGACGTGCACGACGAGTTCGTTCCAAAGAACGTGGCGATCTTCACGGAGCGCCGCGACGCAGCTGTTGCCGCGTTCCGTGAGAACGGCTTCCAGTGCGACGTTCCGAAAGCTGCGATGTATCTCTGGATTCCACTGCCGCCGCACATTCCGAGCAAGGTGTTCGCCGACAAGTTGATGGAGCAGGAAGGTGTGGTCGTGCTGGCTGGCGCAGCGTTCGGCGCTGGCGGCGAGGGTTTCTTCCGTATCTCGTTCATCACGTCGCCCGAGCGCATCCGCGAAGCTGCGAAGCGTGCAGGACGCGTACTTGCCTCGTTCAACGACTAGGCTCGCCCAGACATGCAATTCCGCCGTCCGTCAGGTGCCTGGATCACCTCGATCGCCATTCACGTGGTGGTCGCGGTTCTGTTCATTCAGGCGATCCTGTCGCGGCATCCGGACTTCCTTTCGTTCGGCCACGCGGTACCAGCGCCGGTGGTCGAGCGAGTAGGGTTCCTCGCGTTACCTCAGCCCAGGAATCACCTGCCGCCGACACCTGGCAGGAGCGGCGGAGACGGGCTGGCAAGGAAACCGAGCGCGGCTCAGATGCCGACCGCTCCGACCACGGTCCCACAGACCATCACGGCACCGCCAAAGGGGCCACCGGTCAATTCCATCGGTCCTTCCAGCGGTCCGCTCATTGGCGGCGGCGGGCAGCTACGCGGTGTTCAGCCACGCTATGAGGACCCGCGCGTCTGGGTTGCGCCGGGCGAGGTCGCGAGTGCGCCCAAGACCGACGCTCAGCGACTCGACAGCGTCATCAAGAACGACATCGGCGCCTTCAACGACTCAGTCCGGGTCGCCAACAGCGGTAGAAAACCTGGCGACTGGACGTTCGAGAAGGGCGGGCAGAAGTACGGCGTCGATAGCAAGTACATTCACCTCGGACCATTCTCGATTCCGACAGCGGTCCTCGCGATGTTGCCGCTCAACATTACCGGCAACCCTACTACATATCAGCGTAACAAGACGCTCACCGCGAACCACGACGAGATCTTCGAGCAGGCTCAGCGCGGAATCAACGACGCTGACTTCGAGAAGGCTGTGCGAAGCATCCGCGAGCGCAAGGAGCGCGAGCGGAAGGAAGCCGAGGAGATCAAGAAAAAGGCTGCGCAGGACGCGACGTCGCAGCCGTAATAGTTACACGGCTGTCATTCCCGCGAACGCGGGAACCCATGTTATCGATCGTCGAGTGCGACGGTACCAGGAAGCTGGTCGGCAGCAGATGGATCCCCGCTTTCGCGGGGATGACGAAGCCCCCGCGTTACGAAACCAATCCCGACGACGCTGTCTGCGCGCTATCCGTCTCGAGTACGGTGAACGGCCTGAACACGCCGCATACCACTCCCAGCACGCCGAAACTGTCGCGTGGATTTACGACGATGTCGCGGTCGGCCGGGTTCGCGGCCTTGAGCACCACCGTCTGTCCATCATGCGACAGCGTCTTGATCGTCGCCTCTTCACCAATGCGCGCAGCGACCATGTCGCCATCCTTGGGCGAAGCTGCAGCGTCGACCATCACGAAGTCGCCGCTCTCGATTGCACGCCCGATCATGCTGTCTCCCTTCACCTTCAGAAAGAAGACGCGCTCCGATGGCAGGAATCGCCGGTCCATCGTGATGAATCCTTCGCGATGCTCCGGAAGCAGCGCAGGCTCACCCGCGTGAATACGTCCGTAGTACGGAACCGGAGTCGATTGCGCGGCACCGCTGAAGCCGAGCAGCCGCACTCCGCGCGAGCGTGATGGGTCGCGCTCGATGTATCCCTTGCGTGCAAGCGACTGCAGGAGATCCGAGACAGTCTTGGTCGACTTGATCTCGAACTTCTTGCCGATGTCGCGAATACTTGGCTGATATGTATGTTCAGCCGTGAAATCGAGCAGGTACTGATAGACTGAGCTTTCGAGACGCGTCAATTGCTCAGACATAAGCACTCCGTGAGGGTTCGGGTTGTACGCTGTAGCACAAAAAATGCGGCGCGGTTCTCGACCGGTCAACCATTGTTTCGATTATTAAGGTAATCGATCGCTCGTTCGAGACGGGCGACCGCACGGTCCTGACCCTGCATCACGAGTACATCGAAGATCCCGGGACTGACAGTCAGGCCGGTCAATGCGACTCTGAGCGGCTGGAACAACTTTCCGCCGCCAATTCCGTGCCGTTCCGCGAGTCCTCTCAGTTCGGCCTCGAGGGTAGTCGCGTCCCACGAAGTAACAGCTGCCAGTGCGTCGCGCGTGGAGCCGAGGATTTCCAGCGTTGCCGGGCCGTTCTTCCATTGCTTGGCGACCGCTTCGGGATCATACGTGATCTGATCCACGAAGTAGGGAGCCGCCTGGCGGACTATGTCGTCCACGACGCGCGCGCGCACCCGCAGCAGATCCACGAGCTGGAGATACCAGCCGTGGCGCGCGGCCAACTCCTCGCCAGTCGCAAGGCCGGCTGCGATTATTGCGCGCGTTACCACAGGCTCCAGCTCGGTGAGCGGCATCATGGACATGTGCTGGCCGTTCATCCACTCGAGCTTCTTGGGGTCGAAGATCGCGGCCTTGCGCTGCAGGCCTTCCGGTGAGAACAGCTCGACCATCTCGGCGAGCGTCATCACCTCGCGGTCGCCGCCTGGCGACCAGCCCAGCAACGCGAGGAAATTGAGCATCGCCTGTGGCAGAAGTCCCTCGTGCTGGTAGTCTCCGACGGCAGTCGCTCCGTGACGCTTGCTCAACTTCTTTCCGTCCAGACCATGGATCATCGGAAGGTGCGCGAAGCGCGGAAGATCCTTGCCGAGCGCGCGGTAGAGCATGATCTGCTTGGGCGTGTTGGAGATGTGATCGTCGCCGCGCATGACGAGCGTGACACCCATCGCGACGTCATCCGACACGACCGCGAAGTTGTAGATGGGTGTACGATCGGAGCGCAGTATCACGAAGTCGTCGACATCCTTGTTCGGGAAGGCGATGCGCTCGTGCACGAGATCATCCCATTCCGTGACACCGTGCTCGTCCGGCACGCGAAAGCGCACGACGTACGGGTCGCCGCGCTCGAGTCGCTGTTCCTCTTCGTGCAGTGGAATCTCCGCCCACTCGCGCTTGTACTTGTAGATCTCGCCGCGCGCCTGCGCCGCCGAGCGTCGCTCCTCGAGCACACTCTGCGGCGTGAAGTCGCGATATGCGAGACCGGCATCGAGCAGTTGCCTGACATCCGCGCGATGCCGTTCCAGGTTCGCGCCCTGATATACGACGGGCTCGTCCCAGTCGAGGCCAAGCCACTCGAGTCCGTCGAAAATTGCGCGCGTGCTCTCGTCGGTACTGCGGACCTTGTCGGTGTCCTCGATGCGGAGGAGGAACTGGCCGCCGAAGCGGCGCACGTACAGCCAGTTGAAGAGTGCGGTGCGTGCGCCGCCCACGTGCAGGTATCCCGTGGGTGATGGTGCGAAGCGAACGCGTGCTGGCGGGTGAGAGCTCATGTCACAAAGATGATGGATACGCAAACGGGCCCGTCATCGAGGACCGAGCCCGCCGTAGCGTGGAATATACGGAGAGGGAGGGATTCGAACCCTCGATAGAGGTTGACCCCCTATGCCGGTTTAGCAAACCGGTGCCTTCAGCCTCTCGGCCACCCCTCCTGGAGCCGGTGTAAGTTAGTGCTGCGCGGCGGACTGTACAAGCCGAGAGAAATCCAACAGGAGCGACATTGACGAGTGATTTGATTGCGCAGCCGACGGATGGCCGGCTGGTGCGGGCATACCATTATCCCGCAACACACCTTCTCATTGCGATCCTGTGGGTCGGCGGATGGTTCGCTGCCCTGATCGCGCTGAAGATCAAGCCGGCGTTGTTGTCCGAAGCGATTGGCGCAGTCGTGGTTACGCTTGCGTATGTCGTGTACGTGCGAGTGGTGGAGCGGCGGCGGATCTCGGAGCTCGCACTGGGACCGGCGCCGAAGGAGTTCGGATCCGGCTTCGTTCTCGGTGCTGCGTTGTTCACGACGACGATTGGAATCATCTGGGCACTGGGCGACTATTCGGTAATCGGGTTCAATCACTGGACGGCGATCCTGTCGCCGCTTGCCTTCGGTCTCGCTGCGGGAGTTCTGGAAGAGGTGCTGTTTCGCGGCGTCATCTTCAGAATCACCGAGGACTGGGTCGGAAGCTGGGGTGCGCTCGCGTTTTCGTCGCTGCTGTTTGGTGCCGGCCATCTCGCAAATCCGCATGCGACGCTTACTTCGGCGCTCGCAATTGCATTGGAGGCAGGTCTGTTGCTCGGCGCCGCATTCATGATCACGCGACGACTGTGGTTGCCGATTGGTCTGCACGCGGCGTGGAATTTCACGCAGTCCGGTATCTTTGGCGCACCGGTTTCGGGAACCACTCCACACGGGCTGTTCGTGTCTACGTTGTCGGGTCCAGCGTGGGCGACCGGGGGAGGATTCGGGCCCGAGGCTTCGCTGCCGGCGGTGCTCGTTTCTCTCGTATCCATCTGGTTGCTGGTCTACGCGGTTCGATCGGGGCGCGTGGTGCAGCCGATCTGGCTGCGTCGCGATCGCGACAGCAACGGCACGCCCCTGTAAATTCCCTCGCATGATCGACTTTGCCAAGGCGAGAGTACTGGTCACGGGCGGCGCTGGTTTCATCGGGAGCGCGCTCGTGTGGGAGCTCAACAGACGCGGTTGCGAGCGCATCGTCATCGCGGATTTTCTGGAGACGAGCGAGAAGTGGCGCAATCTCGCGCCGCTCGCGTTCGAGGATTATCTGGAAGCGGATGATCTGCTGCCGAGGCTTGGCGCGGGCACGCTTGGACGCTTTGATGTGGTGCTGCACATGGGTGCTTGCTCATCGACGACCGAGCTCGACGCTGCGTATCTGGCGCGGAACAATTACCAGTTCACAAAGGATCTCGCCGCGTGGACGTTGTCATCGAACGGGCGGTTCGTGTACGCGTCGTCCGCTGCGACCTACGGCGACGGCGGAGCGGGGATGCGCGACGACGCGTCGCTGCCGTATCTGCATACGTTGCGTCCGCTCAATATGTACGGCTACTCCAAGCAGATGTTCGATCTGTACGCAGCGCAGCGCGGAATACTCGGCAAGATCGCGGGCGTCAAGTTCTTCAACATCTTCGGGCCGAACGAGGATCACAAGGGCGACATGCGCAGCCTCGTGAACAAGGCGTACGGGCAGATCGCGGAGGCAGGTGAGATAAGGTTGTTCAAGAGCTATCGGTCCGAATACGCGGACGGCGAGCAGAAGCGGGACTTTCTGTATGTGAAGGATGCGGTCAACATGACGCTGCACCTTGCGGCAAATGAAAGCGCCAACGGACTGTTCAATGTCGGCAGTGGTGACGCGAATACATGGACCGATCTTGCGAACGCTGTATTTGCCGCGCTCGGGAAGCCGGCGAATATTCGATTCATCGATATGCCGGAAGATCTACGAGCCAGATATCAGTACTTCACGCAGGCTGATATCGGGCGTGTACGGAAGAGCGGCTATGCGGCGCCGATAACTCCGCTTGCGGATGCGGTCGGGGATTACGTGAAGAACTATCTCGTTCCACGGGTGCATCTGGGCGACGTTTAGCACGCTGTGGAATCGCGCGGCAAATCGTCTTTCTCCCCGCGCGGATGATGCAACGAAAAAGGAGGCGGTGGGATTCGAACCCACGGTCCCTTACGGGACTCTGGTTTTCAAGACCAGCTCATTAAACCGCTCTGACACGCCTCCGGTACGTCGGGCGCGGGTGTGCCCGCGCCACAACAAGGCGCGGATATATCCGCGCCCTACGAAATTTACTGCTGCTGCGCCGTCAAAAGGTCCGCCAGACCGGTGCCGTTGGCGACGCGCTGCGTCGTCGCCATCACTTTCTGCGCATCGGCCTGACGGCCGACCTGGAGCAACGCTTCGGAGAGCACTGCACCGGTCCGAACGTACACGTACGGAATCCCGACGGACGGCCGGTCCACCCAACCGTGACGTGCGGCGAGTGACTTGGGCGCGTCAAAGCTCTTGGTCCAGAGAGAGTACGTCGTCGCGATGTCGAACCATCCGTCGCCCGGCAGATGCACGATCGTCGGAGACGCGACTGGCGGAGTCGCTACGAGCTTCCGCGCCAGCCCGGTCGTCAGGAGATTGTTGCCGAAGCCCATCTCGTCCGGATAGCTGCCATCGGTACGACTGAAGTACACCGGAGTCGACGGAAATGCATCGCGAATGATGTATAACACGAAGAGATCGGCACGCTCGAGGCCGTGAAAGCCGCCCCCGAGGTCGCGTGGATGCACGGAGAAGTGAAATCCGCTCTTGGTGTTGAGATCCTGCGGTGCATCGAGCGCAACAGCGGGTGGTACCGAATCCGATTGCGTGTAGGTGAGATCTATTATCGGCTTGGTCGGACGTGTCCACGTGCGACCGGCGTATGCGGGCGGACCGTTTGCGACGTCGTACGGCCGGATAGGATTACGGATCAGCTGGCGCGTGTACCAGTCGGTGTTGAGCAGCGACGTGCACAGTACGGTGACGTCAGGCCTTATGTGCTCCACTTCCTGAGCGTACCAGAGAGGGAAGGTATCGTTGTCGCCCACGGTGATGAGCACGCCGTAAGGCTCGACGGATTCGAGCAGATCGTGCGCGAAGTCACGCGTGTCCGTCTGCCCATGCCGCGATGCGGAACTCCAGTTGCCCCACAGCGGAATCACGGCAAGCAGCAGCAGTGGGGACGCCGCCATCCAGCTGGACTGGCGGGGAACTTCCACCGTCTCGGTTCCCATGCGCACCGGATCCGACCCGAACATCTGGGCGAGTCGCTCCCAGACGTTGAACAGTCCGAGCGCTACCCACACGCTCCACGCACTGAAGCTCCACAGATAGAAGTAATCTCGATCACGAACTTCCCGCGGTACGGCGTCGCCAAGCTCGGGCGCCTGCGAATAGCCGTACTTGAAGTTCATGTAGTAGATCAGCACCAGCGTCACGGTGAAGATCAGCGGGCCGAAGAACCAGAAACTTCGTCGGTCTCGTTGCCAGTGCACCCAGCCGCCAAGCAATCCCAATAGCAGGAATACCCACGCGAGCGCCTCCTGAGCAGCTGCATGCGTACCATTGGCGTCCCGCAGCCACTGCCACCGGAAATACGTCCACCACATGCCGATCTGCGCCGTGAACGGAATCTGCCTGTCCGTCAGGGCGGGCTTGCCGTACTGAGTGCGGTTGAAGTTGTACATGAACCGGTCGTACGTCAGCTTGCTGAACGTACAATCCGCGGCGATCTTCGTTACGCAGCCGGTAGTCTCGCCTTCATTGATTCTTGGGAAGTATGCGGATCTGATCGGCTGCGTGAGGAACGGTGTCATTCCGAGCACGATTGCGAACAATCCGGCCAGCAGGAGCTTCCAGCGCAGAAAGGTGCGCGGACGGATCACGAGCACTGCAACGAACACCGCTGGCAACGCCAGGAAGCCGGCCATGTGATTCGCGTAGCCGAGTCCGCTCAGATATGCTACGAGCACGAGCAAGCGATCGGCCCTGGGTCCGTCGGGATCGTCACACCAGCGCACGGTGAGCCACGCAACGATCGCCATTCCGACGAGCGAGACGGTGTACACTTTTTCGTTGACGACCGATTGCGCCCACACGGTAAAAGCGGTAGAGCCGATGAGCGCGGCGAGCGCGCCGCCCGCGAGCCGTTGCCATTTACGCGGCAGCCAGCCGGCAAGCACACGCTCCGCGATCAGGAACCACATTCCCGCCGACACCGCGCTGCACAGCGCAGCGAGGATATTGATTCGCATCGCCACGTTTGGCGCGATGGGGAGGATCGAGAAGAACCGCCCGAGAATCACGAAGAACGGGTTGCCGGGGGGGTGCGGAAGGCCGAACGTGAAGGCCGCGGCGATGTACTCGCTCGTGTCCCACATCGCAGTGGATGGCGACAGGGTGACGAGGTACAGAACGAAGACCAGCGTTGCGGCGATCGCGGCCGCCCCGTAGGACGGGCGGTAATCGGCTTCCGCGGTTGTTGTGGCTGTGGTTGCAGACATGGGCAGAAAGATAGGCTAGTGGCGGAACTGGCGTTGACCGGTAAATACCATCGCGATCCCGTGCTCGTTCGCCGCCGCAATGACTTCCGCGTCTCTAATGGAACCGCCGGGCTGGACGATCGCCGTGACACCGGCCTCGGCGGCATGATCCACGCCGTCGCGGAAGGGGAAGTACGCGTCGGAGCCAAGCGCCGCTCCGGCGGTTTCATGGCCGGCGTTGTGCGCCTTGTGAACCGAGAGGAACGATGCGTCTACGCGCGACATCTGGCCGGCTCCGATCCCAATGGTGGCGCCGTCTCGCACGAGCACTATGGCGTTCGACTTGACGCTCGCGACAGCCTGCCAGGCGAACGCGAGGTCGTCGCGCTCGCGATCGGTCGGTGTCCGGTCGGTGACGACTCGCCAGTGAGCGTAGGGGATGGGCTCCGGTGCGCGGTCCTGCACCAGGAGACCGCCGCGCACACGCTTGAAGTCGTACGAGCCGCGCGGCCAGGCCGCGGTTCCTTCGAGCACGCGAAGGTTCTTCTTCTTGCCGAGTATGCTGAGGGCATCGGGCGAGAACGAAGGGGCGACGATGCACTCGACGAACAGACTGGACAGCGCTTCGGCTGCTGCCGTATCGACGGGCGCGGTGAAGGCGATCACGGATCCGAACGCCGATTGCGGATCGCAGGCGAGCGCCTTCTGATATGCCTCGAGCGGTGACGCGCCGATCGCGAGGCCGCACGGCGTTGTGTGTTTGATGATCGCGCAACAGATCTGTCCCGAAAATGCGTCGGCTGCGAGCAGCGCGCCTTCGAGGTCGAGCAGATTGTTGAAGCTCAACTCCTTGCCGCCATGCTGCACCAGGGCGTCGAGGCCCCGGCCCTTGGATTCGACGTAGAACGCCGCGCGTTGCCCTGGATTCTCGCCGTATCTCAAAGTCTGCGATCGCTCGAGCGCGATTACGAGAGAGTCGGCGAACCGGTCGCCGCGCTCGGACGCAAACCAGGCCGCTATCGCTCCGTCGTATGCAGCCGTGTGCTCGAATACTTTTGCAGCGAGACGCTTGCGCAGATCCCTGTCGTCGTCCTTGGCCTGCAAGGCTGCCAGGACGCGAGTGTAATCGGCGGGATCGCAAATCACCGTCACCGCGTCGAAATTCTTGGCCGCCGATCGAAGCATTGCAGGGCCGCCTATGTCGATCTGCTCGACGACGTCGTCGGCACTCACGTCGGCACGCGCCGCGGTTTCTCTGAACGGATAGAGATTGACTGCTACGAGATCGATCCACGGGATCGCGTGAATGCGAACGGTTTCAGCGTGTTCGTCGGAATCACGACGCGCCAGCAGTCCGCCGTGAATCATAGGATGCAGCGTCTTGACGCGGCCGTCCAGCATTTCGGGAAACTGTGTGAGATCGCTCACGTCGCGAACGGTGAGGCCTGCGGTTCGCAGGGCGCGCGACGTTCCGCCGGTCGACGCGAGATCCCAGCCGAGCTCGACGAGTCCACGCGCGAATTCCACGAGGCCGGTCTTATCGGAGACTGATAGTAAGGCGAGAGGCATGATGTATGTCCGTATTCAGCGCGTGCTACCGTCGGCGACGACTGTAGCGGCAAGCGCATCGATGATTCGGGGGAAGATGATGTGCTCGACGCGCAGCACCCGTGCCGCAAGGACATCGGGGGTGTCGTTTTCGAGCACGGGGACGGGCCACGTCGCGAGCGGGTGGCCGTCGTCGTATAGTTCAGTGACCAGGTGTACAGTTACGGCGGACTCGCGCAGGCCTGCTGCAAGCACCGCTTCGTGCACGCGCACACCGTACATGCCGGCCCCGCCAAAGGCGGGAAGTGGGCCAGGGTGCACGTTTACGATCCGGCCGCTGTAGTGCGCGATCACGCCGGGTGGCACGAGACGCAGATATCCGGCGAGCGCAATCAACTGGACGTTGTGTCCGGTGAGGATGCGCATGAGATCGTCTTCAGAACGCGCATCGAACACCAGCGCCTCGATTCCGGCAGCACGCGCTCGATCGAGCGCGCCAGCGCTGGCCCGGTTTGACGCGACGACTACCACTTCACCGCACGCAGCGTCACCCAGCGCTGCAAAGTGGTCCAGTATCGCCTGCAGGTTGGTACCGCCGCCGGATGCAAGAACCGCGATGCGCGTCTTCACAGTTGATCAGGCCCAAGCAGCACGTCGATCGCATCGGCAAGCGATGCAACGATGGTGACCTTCTCGTCCCTCGCGCATTGGACGTCTTCTGGCGGCGTGGTGGGTCCGCTGATCAGCACCGGCGTACCGCCAAGCTGATGAAACGGCTCGACGTCACGCCACCGATCGCCAATGTAACTCGGCGCACTCATGTCGAGCGCGTGCTCGGCGACGGCGCGCTCGAACAGCGCGATGCCGGGCTTGCGGCAACTGCACGGTCCTGTGAAAGAGGGATGATCGGGGCAGAAATAAGTTGCGTCGATCATCGCGCCACTGTCGCGCAGCAGTTCGTCGAGGCGCCGCTGTGTGAGGAGA
>Ga0207705_10001041_pt1 | contig 22563 bp, 22 predicted proteins | sample KBSC13metaG_FD_184314 | JGI IMG/M metagenome (GOLD analysis project Ga0207705, IMG submission 184314) | Corn rhizosphere microbial communities from Kellogg Biological Station, Michigan, USA - KBS C1-3 metaG (SPAdes) (version 2) | ecosystem: Host-associated > Plants > Roots > Rhizosphere > Soil ... | reverse complement strand
CAAGTCGGAACTGTCGAAACTGCACGGCCTCGGTTGCGCCGGCGGTCTGGCGGGCGCCACACTCGGCAGCGTGATGGCCAGCCTGCACATCGCACCGGTGACCCATTTCGTGATGCTGGCCGGTCCGCTGGCCCTGGCGCTTTACTTCGGCTACTCCCAGCTGGAAGCCGATGATGCCGGTGAAGCCGTGGAGAAGAAGTCGTTCTCGCTGCCGCGCGGTCCGCTGCTGTTCCTGGGCGCCATCGGTTTTCTCGGCTCGATGGCCGAGGGCAGCATTGCCGACTGGAGCGGCGTGTTCCTGAAAGAGCATTTCGGCGCATCGGATGGCCTCGCGCCGCTGGCCCTGTCGTCGTTCTCCGTGATGATGCTGCTGGCCCGCCTGGTCGGTGACAGGCTCAAGGCCCGTTACGGTGCCCGCCCCCTGGTCACCAGCGGTTCGATGCTGGGTGCCGCCGGCCTGTTCTTTGCGGTGCTGTCGCCGAACGCCTGGTTCGCCCTGTTCGGCTTCGCCGTCGCCGGCATGGGCATGGCGCTCGTGTTCCCGTTCGTGTTCAGCGCCGCCGGCGCGCAAGGTCCGGTGGCGCTGGCCGGCGTGGCGAGCATGGCCTACAGCGGCAGCCTGATGGGCCCGCCGGTGATCGGCGCCATTGCCGAGGGCCTGGGCATGCAGGTCGCCATCGCCTACATCGGCGGCCTGGCAGCCCTGATCGCGTTCGTGGCGAGCCGCTCGCGCCTGCTGAAGTAAGCATCGAGCCGGTCGATTTTTTTGTTGCATTTTCTTCCTTTGTACGGGGCGGTTGCCGGTGGCGCCGCCCCTTTTTTCGTCCGGGCCGGGCCACCGTCGTGGTGTCCTGATCCTTAGTCGGCAGCGCGGGCAAACGGTTCGCGCCGCCACGCACCCGTTTGCGCTGTGCCAAGCCCGTGCGCATTCCGAAGAACTCCAGTACGCCTGCGTACTCCAAGCAGTGTCGCTCATCTGCCCAGGATCGGAGTCTTCATGCAAAGCGAAATCGATGCCGCGTCCGTCGCCAGGTTCCACGACCGCCAATTGCGCGAACGCGACTGGCCGGTGATGTCCCATGGCGCCTCGCCCGGTGTGTGGGAATGGATCGATGCCAATCACCGTTACAACGGCCTGCTGTGGCGCGAGGAAGACCGGGCGCGCCGGCTGGACGTGCCGCCTGCCGAGATCGCGGCCGGAAAGCGCCTGATCGACCGCTACAACCAGAAGCGCAACGACGCCATTGAATCCATCGACGAAGCACTGCTGGCCGGGCTGCGCGGCGTCGTGTGCGAGCCCGGCGCGCGGCTGTCGAGCGAGACGGTGGGCGCCATGATCGACCGGCTCTCGATCCTCGCGCTGAAGATCCACCACATGCGCGCGCAGACGCAACGCGCCGACGCGGACGGCGAGCATGTCCGCCTTTGCACGGGCAAGCTCGAGCGCCTGCTCGCGCAGCGCCACGACCTGCTGTCCTGCCTCGACCTCCTGCTCACGGAAGCGCGGGCCGGACGGGCGTATTTCAAGCTCTATCGCCAGTACAAGATGTACAACGATCCCGCGCTCAACCCATATCTCAATGGGCAGGCGCAGGGGCATGGAAGGGCGGCGCCGTGAGCGAGACGATCGACGTCCTGGTTCCCACCCGCAACCGGCCCGCGGCGCTCGCGGTCACGCTGACGGCGCTCGGTGCCCAGACCTGGCCGGCCCTGCGTATCGTCGTCGCCGACCAGTCGGATGGCCAGGGGGCATGCGCATGCGCCGAAGTGCAGGCCGTCCTGCGTTACCTGCGTGCCACCGGACGCGGCGTCGACACCTTTCGTCGCTCCCGGCGCAGCGGCATGGCGGAACAGCGCGCATTCCTGCTGGCCCAGGCACGTGCCGCCTACTGCCTGTTCGTGGACGACGACGTGATCCTCGAACCGGACCTGGTCGCCCGTCTGTATGCCGTCATCCGGGAGGAACGATGCGGCCTCGTCGGCAGCGCACTGCATGGGTTGAGTTATCTGGGCCAATTGCGGCCGGTGCAGGAGACGATCGAATTCTGGGATGGCCCCGTCATGCCCGAAACGGTCAGGCCCGGCAGCCCGGCATGGCAACGCCATCACCTGCATAGCGCGGCCAATCTGTTTCATGTGCAGTCACGCCTGGGGAAAGAAATCGGTCCGACGCGGCGTTACAAGATCGCCTGGGTGGGCGGCTGCGTGATGTTCGATACGGCCATGTTGAGAGCCGCGGGCGGCTTCGACTTCTGGCGCGCGCTGCCGCCACAACATTGCGGAGAAGACGTGCTGGCCCAGCAGCGCGTCATGGCGCGCTTTGGCGGCTGCGCCATCCTGCCGTCCGGCGCCTATCACATGGAATTGCCGACGACGGTCACGGCACGGGCAATCGATGCGCCCTATATGCTGCCGTTGGCCGACCCGCCGTCGGAAACCGCGGCAGGGCCGCCGCGCGCCGGCCGGCATGTCGACGAGGTGGCGATGTCGTCCGCGATGTCATCCAGTTGTCCGGCGCACGACGCGCCGACGTGCGGTGGCATCGACGGCAAGGCATCCGGGGCCGAAGGCTGACATGGTGTCGCGTTCGGCCTGTCCGCCTTTGGACGACGTGCGCAAGAGTGCAGTAGGCGATGTCGATGCCCGCCGGCGTTACCAGTAGGGCCACATGCCGACGCTGCGCTGACGGCTCGGCGCCGTATCGGACAGCAGGGCGCGTGCGTGCTGCAGCACCACATGGGCACGTTCCGCACCAGGATCCCAGATGCAGCGGTGCGCGTGGCGGTCGAGCGGCGCCCAGCGGGCAATGTCGGCCTTGCTGAACACGACGACACTTTTGAGCTTCAGGCCTGCCGCGATGTGGGAAACGCCTGTGTCGTTGCAGAGCAATAGCCTCGCATTGCGCAGCAGGACGGCCATCGCGCCGATCGAGATCGGTGCGGCAGCATCGAGCGGGGTATGGTGCATGTGCGCCGCCACATCGGCAGTCAGGTCGGCTTCGTCGGCCGATCCGGTCAACACGACCTTGAGGCCGAATTCGTCCGCGAGACGATCGCCCACTTCGGCAAACAGGTGCGCCGGCCAGCATTTGTCCCGCTTGCGTGCGCCCGGATGGATGCACAAGTATTGTCCGGGACCGAGTGAGTCGCCGAGACCGCTGGCGCGCCATTCGTCTTCGTCTTCGCGCGACAACGGAAATTCGAGGTGGACCCCGGCCGAGGGTGCGCCCAACTGCTCCACCAGCGACAGGAGGCGTTCCGGCTCCGCCCCGATGTCCGGATACGGAAACAGGACGGTCCGGTCGCGGACGACAGGGCCGCCGCTGCAGTAGCCTGCCATGGCGCGTGCGCCGAAGCCGCTGACGACATCGTTACTCACGTCGCCACTGCCGTGCAGTTGCAGTGCCAGCGCGAACTGGCGGGTGCACAGGCTCGTGTAGAAATGGGAAAGCGCGTCGACCCGGACCGGTTGTTCGGGCAGCAAAGGATGGCCGGGGAAGGCGATGAATTCATCCACACAGGTGCGGAACCGGTCCGCAAATTGCTGCGCCCAAGGCAACCCCACCAGCGCGATGTGAGCACCGGGCAGGGCAGCGCGGAGGGCGCGCAGCGCGGGCACGGCGCACAGCATGTCGCCCAGGTGCAGGGCGCGGAATACGACAACTGAAGACGGATCGAGGCGCTGCAGCAGAGGTCGACGGTACATATTTTCTCCGTTCTTCCATTCTTACGCAAAGTTAGCCATGGTTAACTTTGCCGTTGGATTCCTGCTTCGCCGGGGCCGGTTTCACCCTGCGCTCGCGCACAGGGCCAGAGCCTTCCCCTCCACAGGCCGATGCGGTCGAACTGACCGCCACATTCCTCAGATTGATCGCCGCGTTCACGTCGCGGTCGTTCGACGCCCCGCAGCCCGGACAGGTCCAGTGCCGCACGTCGAGTCCGAGCGTCTCCAAACGGTATCCGCAGCTCGAGCACAGCTTGCTGCTCGGGTAAAAGCGGTCGACCAGTACGACCTGACCACCACGCCAGGTTCCCTTGTACTCGAGCTGGCGGCGTAGTTCATAAAACCCCATGTCGGCAATGGCCCGCGCCAGGTGCCGGTTGCCCAGCATGCCTTTAACGTTGAGATCCTCGATGCCGATTGTGTGAAAGCGACGCGTGATGTTGCTGCTCAGCTTATGCAGGCTGTCGCGGCGAATGTTGGCGATTCGCTCGTGCAGCCTTGCCAGTTTTTGCTTCGCCCTGACGCGGTTGCGCGACCCTTTGACTGTACGGGACAGGGCACGAGACAGCCGCCGCAACCGTGTCAGCAAAGTTCGTAACGCCTTCGGGCCTTCAAACGTTTCGCCGGTCGACAGGGTAGCCAGCGCCGTAATGCCCAGGTCCACCCCGACCGCTTCTTGGTTCTCGGCTGGCGTCACAGGTGGATCGGACGAGTCTACGTTGATGCTGGCGTACCAGTGGTCGGCAACGCGCGCAACCGAAGCCGACACAACCTTACCTGCAAAGCGCAACGCCTCCGACATGCGGACCCATCCCAGCTTCGGGATGCGGATATGTCGGCCTTCGATTCGGAATTGATCATTGCTGATCGTGAACCGGTCGTCTCGTCCTTTCCGTCGGAATCTCGGATAACGGGCGCGGCCTGCAAAGAAATTTTCGAAGGCCCGCCCGAGCTGCATGATGGCCATCTGCGGCGCGTTCTTCGTAACCGCCATCATCCAGGGGAATTGATTGCGCTTGATGCTGTTGAGATGGCGCCGCAACCCCGCTTCGGATGGCCTGGTCAGCGTCGAGTCCGACTTGCAGGCTTCGTATTGTTTCTGCCACTCGCTCAGCGCCCAGTTGTACGCGAAGCGGGCGGCGCCGGCAGCGCGCGCCAGGTAGGTCGCCTGTATGTTGTTCGGTTCCAGCCGGATGCGGTGCGCTGTGAGCATTGAACATCCTTTACCGTCGTATCGGTCACCCAACCAAAGGCTTGTCGGCTGAGCTGATCGGATTGAACTCGTGCATATTGCCTATGATCGCGCAAAGTGAGCGATGTTCCAGATTAACTGTTCGGACCCTTTGAGCATGCTGGCAACGTGGACACTTACTGGCGCAACAGGCCGTCGAGGACATCGCGTGTGATGTCGCAATGGTCCAGTCAAGTCTTGGAGCACGATGAGCTGGATTAGTTCATGAGCCGAAAGACGGTATCATCGTCGGCAGTCCACCACCGCACCGGATACGCCATGCTCCAGACCCCCGCCTCGTTCACGCCCCTGATGGCCCCGCAGCAGGATGCCGCACCGCTGTCCTTTGTCTTCCATGGCGCGCGCCTGCTCGTGCGCGAGGCCGACCTCGGCCTGCCCGACGAGGCTGCGCTGCGCGGCCTCGCGCTCGATCCGCAGCGGCTGCAGCCGGTCGGGCTGCTGGGCGATCGCTATTGCCAGACGGGCTGGGTCGACGACGAAGCCCTGGTACCGCCCGGCTACGCCTGGCGCGGACTGCGCTCGCTGTTCGGCGAATTCGACGAAGGATGCCTCGGCGTGGCCGCGCGCGCCAGCCAGATCGCCGAATGGGCGCGCACCCATCGTTTCTGCGGCGCCTGCGGCAGCGGGACCATGCCGGCGGCGGGGGAGCGCTGCTTCAAGTGCGTGAATTGCGGCCACACGGCGTATCCGCGCATTTCGCCGGCGATGATGGTCCTGATCCGCAACGGCGACAAGGTGCTGCTGGCGCTGCACACGCAGTCCGCGGTGCGGCGCTTCGTACCGCTGGCGGGCTTTCTGGAAGCGGGAGAAACGATCGAGGAAGCCGTGCACCGCGAAGTGTTCGAGGAAGTCGGCCTGCGCGTGCACAACCTGCGCTATTTCGGCAGCCAGTCCTGGCCGTTCCCGCACTCGCTGATGATCGCGTTCACGGCCGATTACCTGGACGGCGACATCCGCACCGACCCGAACGAGATCAGCGAGGCGCGCTGGTTCGGCCCGGACGACGAGTGGCCGGAGCGCGTGCCGCACGTGTCGATTTCCAGCATGCTGGTCGACGCGCACCGGCCGGCCGCGCGCTGAGCCGGCGCGCGCAGCCCGTCATGCCCGTTCAGGGCAGTGGCGTGGCCGCGGCCGCGATCTTGCCCTCTACCCGCAGCGACAGCGGCAGGTCGTCCGGCCGGGTGCCCGTGCTGCGCAGGCGCACGACGCGCTGCATCAGGTCGAACCAGAAGGGCGCGCCGAACAGGGCCGTCGACGCCGTGATGATCCAGCCGGCCACCTGCAGCGCGAAGTCGGCGCCGGGCGCCGGCGGGAAATGGGTCCAGCCGATCGGCAGCGCCATCATGGCGTCGAACACGGCGGGGTCGAGCGCGCCCGGCGCGTCGCGCAGATGGGCGGCCAGCGACGGCTGCTGCCACAGCGTGCGGAACAGATGGATGCTGTCGATATTGAACAGGATCGCCAGCAGCAGCGCCAGCAGCAGCGAGATCAAGAGCTGCCGCCGCTTATACATGCCGGACATGCGCGCCATCGCGTTGTCGAACCAGCCGGCCAGCATGTCCTGGAATTGCTGCAGGTCGCGCGCGCGCGCGTACAGCGCGCGCATCGCCTGCTTGAGCTGCAGGTCGGGGATCGTCTCGATCGCGTCGGCCAGCTGGGCGAAGTCGCCCGGGACGTGCCACAGGCTGTCCACCAGCGCGATCGCAAAATGGGCCGGTTCGATGTAGGATGGCCGGGAACGCATGCCCCGCTCGTCCGGTAGCGTACCGTCCGCATGCGGATTGACGAGCGGATGCCGGTAGATCGCGCGTGCCAGCCCGTCGAAGCGCGGGTCGTTGAGCATGGTCTTGATGCCCGCCAGCAGGGTATTCGCACGCAACCGGAACGCCGCGGCCAGCGCTTCCTGCAACGTGGTGACGATCAAGGCGACCGTGCCGTAACAAAATGTCAGGCCGATCGCGACTTCCAGGACAGTGCTCCCAAGCATGGTTGTTCTCCCGCGCAGTGACAACGACGTCGACTACGCTAGCGCATCCGCGCCGGGGCGGCCTTCGTTTTGCGCAAAAGCCGTTGCCATCTGTGGATCCGCCTCATTTTCTATATACTCTCGGCAATCGAAAATTTTAGGGTCAACCATGTCTAACAAAGAAGTCTTCACCGAGCACGACTGGCGCCGCCTGTTGTCCAGCATTGGCGAAGATCCCGATCGCCCCGGCCTGCACGAGACGCCCGCGCGCGTCGCCAAGGCCTGGAAACACTGGACTTCCGGCTACGACCAGGACCCGGTCGAAATCCTCAAGGCGTTCGAAGATGGCGCCGAGGAATACAACGAATTGATCGTGGTGCGCGGCATTCCGGTCTACAGCCACTGCGAACACCATCTCGCGCCGTTCTTCGGCAAGGCGACGGTCGGCTATTTGCCGAACGGGAAGATCGTCGGGCTGTCGAAGCTGACGCGCCTCGTCGACGTCTTTTCCAAGCGCCTGCAGGTGCAGGAGCGCCTGACGGTCCAGATTGCCAACACGCTGATGGAAGTGCTGGAGCCGAAAGCCGTCGGCGTGGTCATCAAGTGCCGCCACATGTGCATGGAAAGCCGCGGCATCCGCACGCCGGGCGAAGAAACCATCACCTCGACCCTGCTCGGCGAGCTGCAGCCGAACCTGGCGCTGCGCACCGAATTCCTGTCGCTGGCGCGCGACTGAGTTACCTGTTCGAACCCCTCCGGGGCGCGTCCCAGCGCCCCTGTTTCCCTGTCGATCTGCCTCCTGTTGCCGGAATGCGGCGTTTGTACATGTTCTCAAAAAAAACGAGCCATGATTCCGAACAAGTTGTGTAGACTGTATTTACTGGGCGCTCGTGTTCAGGCTGGCGCGACAAGGCACTAACGCCCGTCGATGATCGGGAACCCGTTCCAGATCATGTGTCTCCAAGTGACTTTGAGGCGATCGACATGGCCAGGCCAAATTTTCCAAGCGATGTACCGCGTGAACAGTTCGAGACCGTGCGTGAAATGCTGGAAGCGGCCCGCCGCAAGACGCGGCCGCGCAAGCACGATCTGTACGATGTTTTCTGCGCAGTCCTGTATTTCCTCCACACCGGCAGCGCCTGGCGCAGCATGCCGCCCGAGTTCCCGCCGTGGCGTACCGTGCACGAATATTTCACGCAATGGACTATGCTGCGCGAAGGCGACCGCACCCTGCTCGAGCAGGCGCTCGACCGGCTCGGACGCACGGCCGAGATCGCGCGTCTGCGCCAGCTGACGGGCCAGCGCTGAATCTGCGCTGGATCGGTCCGCAGTGCCGGCGCACCGGCTGCCACCGCTGGTGGCGTGAGGCGCCGTTGCGCGCACTGTGAGCGCTATCTGCGCGGCGCCGCGCCGGCGTGCCGCCCGGCATGGATCGTGCCGTCCGGCTGCTGCCATCCACATTGCTTCGCGCGTGCACGGGGTTGCGCCAGCTTTGCGATCCGTTTGATGTAGAGCAAATGGCTGCCCGATCGCGTGGCGGCCGTGGCGGTACGACGCTACAGTGAAATGTCGCCTCACGCCCCCATTGCCATCATGCTGGAACATCTGAATCTGCTGTGGTTTTCCTGGTTGAACGCGGCGGCCGGCCTGCATGGCTGGCCCCTGCAACTGGGCCTGTTCATCGCCGAAAGGGTGATCCTGCTCGTCCCCATCGGCCTCGTGCTCCTGTGGATGAGCGGCGACGCCGCCCGGCGCGCGGCGGCCGTGAAAGCGCTGGCTGCGATTTCCTGCGCGCTGGCGGGCAATGCCTTGATCGGGCTGGCGTGGTATCACGCGCGGCCGTTCGTCGTGGGCGCCGGCCATGCGTTCATGCGGCATGCGCCGGACAGTTCCTTCCCGAGCGACCACGGCACCGTCATGTTCACGGCCGCGCTGGTGCTGGCGTCCAGCGCGGCGCCGGCCGCCCGGCGCGTGGGGCTTGCCTTGCTGCCGCTGGCCTGCGCCGTGGCGTGGTCGCGGATCTTCCTGGGCATCCACTGGCCGATGGACATGCTGGGCGCGCTGGGCATGGCCGTGGGCGCGGCCCTGATGTTCCGGACGGCGAGAATGGATGCCCTGTGCGCGACCCTGGCCGGTTCGCTCGTCACACTCTACCGGCGGGTGCTTGCCGTGCCGATCGCGCGCGGCTGGCTGCGGCCCTGATCCACCGCGCTTCGGCGCGGATTTATTGCGCGGCCGTCACCGAGCCTTCGGCCGGCTCGAATATGAGGCGCTGTTTCGCATCCATGTGGAAGACGCCGATCGGCTGTGCCTGGACATTCTCCGATGGCTCCGGCAACTGCCTGCAGTCGCGGGTTTCCACTTGCCACATCTCGTCACCCGAGCGCAGCAGGAAAGTTTCGTCGCCCGTCGAGAACAGCTCGACGTTCAGGTCGGCCAGCGGTGTCTTGCCGAGGTCGAACTGGCGCTGGCAGTCCGGCAGGCGCGACGCGATCAGGCGCAAGCCTACCTGTTTGCTCCAGAAATAGTCCTGCGTGACGACCACGGTCAGGGCGTGGTCGCTGCCGTCGATCGTATAGCTGGCCGATTCGTTGACGCAGCCGGCCAGCAGCAAGAGCGGGGTCAACAGGAGCAAGGTGGAGCGCATGGTCGTTTCCGGGTTGGCGATGCTTCTGTGCATTACTTCACGAGTATAGAGCCCTTCAAACGTCTGCCGCAACGGCGCGTCGCAACCCGGCTGCTCGACTCTCATCTCAAGTAATTGATTTCTCTATGGAATTTACTTCTCGCGCGCTCCGTGATTTTTTGATTTCGGGGATGATGAATGCGCATATCCAGAAGCGAGTACAACGATGCCAGACGACGACCACAGTCCATTGGAACAGCGTGCGCAGGCTGCGACACCGTCCTATGCGCCGCCACAACCGCTCACGTTGCGGATCAATGGCGCCGACCACCACCTGACGATCGAGCCACGCGTGACCTTGCTGGATGCATTGCGCGAAGTGCTGGGTCTCACCGGCACCAAGAAGGGCTGCGATCGCGGCCAGTGCGGCGCGTGCACGGTGCTGGTGGATGGCCAGCGCATCAATGCCTGCCTGACCCTGGCGATGATGCACGACGGCCGCGAGATCACCACGGTGGAAGGCTTGTCCCAGGACGGGCAGCCGCACCCGATGCAGCAGGCCTTCATGGATTGCGACGGCTTCCAGTGCGGCTATTGCACGCCGGGACAGGTATGTTCGGCGGTGGCGTTGCTGGACGAGGTGAAGGCAAGGCAAGCCAGCATGCTGACCGAAGGCGAGCAGCTGGCGCCGGGCGCGCTGTCGGAAGACGAGATCCGCGAGCGCATGAGCGGCAACCTGTGCCGCTGCGGCGCGTATCCCAACATCGTCAAGGCCATCCACAGCGTGGTCCTGCGCCAGGCCTAGGAGGACGCATGCATTCGATCTTCTACGACCGGGCCCGGGACGTGAATCACGCGCTCGAGCTGGCGCGCCAGCCGGGCGCGAAATTCATCGGCGGCGGCACCAACCTGCTCGACCTGTACAAGAGCGGCATCGAACAGCCGGTACGCCTCGTGGACGTGAGCCGGCTGGCGCTGGCCGACATCGAAGATGCACCGGACGGCGGCCTGCGCATCGGCGCCATGGCCAGCAACACGGCGGCGGCGAACCACCCGCTCGTGCGCCAGCGCTACCGCCTGCTGTCGGAGGCGCTGCTGAACGGCGCGTCGACCCAGTTGCGCAACATGGCGACCATCGGCGGCAACCTGCTGCAGCGCACCCGCTGCTATTACTTCACCGATCCGACTTTCGCGCACTGTAACAAGCGCGATCCCGGCTCGGGATGCGACGCCATCGACGGCCACAACCGCATCCACGCGATCCTGGGCGCCAGCCCGCACTGCATCGCCACGAATCCCTCCGACATGAGCGTGGCCCTCGTCGCACTCGACGCCATCGTCCACCTGCAGGGACCGGACGGCGCACGCCAGCTGCCCGTCGCCGATTTCCACCGCCTGCCGGAAGACCGGCCCCAGGACGACACCGTGATCCGCCCGGGCGAATTGATCACGGCAGTGGAATTGCCGCCGTCCCCGTTCGGGCAGCATTCGCACTACCTGAAGGTGCGCGACCGTGCCAGCTATGCGTTCGCGCTGGTGTCGGTGGCGGCTGCCGTCGACCTGGATGGAGAGACGATCCGCGACCTGCGCATCGTGCTGGGCGGCGTGGCCCATAAACCCTGGCGCGCGCACGCCGCGGAGCAGCGGCTGCGCGGCCACGCGCTGGACGCGCTGACCGATGACGTGCTGGGCAAGGCAGGTGCGGACGCCGTCGCCGGCGCGCAGCCGCATGCGCACAACGCCTTCAAGGTCGAACTGGCGCAGCGTGCCGTCGCGCGCGCGCTGCGGATTGCCACAGGTACGGCAGGAGGCATGGCATGAGCATCACGGGCGCACCCATCAACCGTGTCGACGCCTGGGCGAAAGTCAGCGGCGCCGCGCGCTATTCGGCCGAGCATCCCGTCGACGGCGCGGTTCACGCGGTCCTCGTCATGAGCACGATCCCCAGCGGACGCGTGCTGCACATCGTCGACAGCGCGGCGCGCGAGGTGCCCGGCGTGCTGCTCGTGATGACCCACGAGAACGCGCTGCGCCTGCCGGCGAAGACGAAGGACGGCAAGCTGCAGCCGCCCATCGGCCGCCGGCTGACCCTGCTGCAGGAGGACGAAGTCCATTACAACAACCAGCCGATCGCCGTCGTCGTGGCGGACACGTTCGAGCGCGCGCGCGAGGCCGGGGCCAGGCTGCGTATCGACTACGAACGCAAGCCGGCCGTGCTCGACTTCGAACAGGCGAAGCGGTTCGTGCATCCGCCGGAGAAGGTCTTGACGGAGGAGACCGACACGAAGCGCGGCGACCTGCATGCGGGTCTCCTGACCGGCAGCGCGAACATCGATGTCACCTACACGACGCCGATCGAGAACCACAACCCACTGGAAACGCACGCGACGATCGCGCACTGGGACGGCGACCGCCTCACCTTGTACGACTCGACGCAATACATGAAGGGCGTGCAGCGCATCGTCGCCAGCATCTTCGATATGCCGCCCGAGAACGTCACGGCGATCTGCCCGTATGTCGGCGGCGGCTTCGGCTCGAAGGGCTCCGTGTGGTCGCACGTCGTGCTGGCGGCAATGGCGGCGAAGCAGCTGGGGCGTCCCGTGAAACTGTCGCTGGACCGCAACCAGATGTTCGGCCCGGTCGGCACCCGCCCGAACACCGAACAGCGCATGCGCATGGCGGCGCTGCCGGACGGGCGCATGACGGCGTCCGGCCACGACACGATCGCCTACACGTCGATGATCGAGGACTGGGTCGAGCCATGCGGCCTCGTCACGCGGATGATGTATGAAAGCCCGAACCAGGAAACGTCGCACCGGCTGGCGCGCATGAATTTGGGCACGCCGACGTTCATGCGCGCGCCCGGGGAAGCCACCGGCTCGTATGCGCAGGAATGCGCCATCGACGAGCTCGCTTACGAGTTGCACATGGACCCACTGGACCTGCGCCTGAAAAACTACACGGAACGCGACCCCGGCAAGAACCTGCCGTTCTCGAGCAAGTCGCTGCGCCAGTGCTACGACATCGGCGCCGAGCGCTTCGGCTGGCGCGAACGCAACCCGCAGCCGCGCTCGATGCGGCGGGGAGACAAGCTGGTCGGCTGGGGGATGGCGACGGCAAGTTACCCGACCAATCGCTCGGCGGCGGAATGTTCCGCGACCCTGCTGCCGGACGGTACCGCGCTGTTCCGCTCGGGCACCCAGGACCTCGGCACGGGGACGTACACCGTGATGACGCAGGTCGCGGCGGATGCGCTGGGCGTGCCGGTCGGCCATGTGCGTTTCGAGCTAGGCAATTCGCAGATGCCCGAGGCGCCCGTCTCGGGCGGATCGACGACGGTGGCCAGCGTGGCGCCGGCCGTGCAGGCGGCAGGCCAGGCGCTGCGCCTGAAGCTGCTGGGCATCGCTAGCGCGGACAAGAGATCCCCGCTGTTCGGCGCGACGGCCGACCAGGTGGGCGTGGATGCGACGACGGATGGCGGCGAGCTCTATCTGTTAGACGATCCGGCCAGACGCGAACCCATGCAGGCGATCGCCGCCCGTCACGGCGCGCCGGTCGAAGCGACGGCGAAGGCGGAACCCGGCGACGAGAAGAAGAAGTATTCGATGCATTCGTTCGGCGTCGTGTTCGTCGAGGTGACGGTGGACGAGGACTTGGGCGAGATCCGCGTGCCGCGCGTGGTCGGCGTCTATGGCGTCGGCAAGCTGATGAACGAGAAGACGGGGTACAGCCAGCTGATGGGCGGCATCGTCTGGGGCATCGGCCTGGCGCTGTTCGAGGAAACGCTGATCGACAAGCGGGAAGGCCGCGCGGTGAACGGCAACCTGGCCGAATACCACGTGCCGACGAATGCCGACATCCAGGCGATCGACGTGCAGATCGTGGACGAGGACGACCCGCACGTGAACCCGCTGGGCGCCAAGGGGATCGGCGAGATCGGCATCACGGGCGTCGGTGCCGCGATCGCGAATGCCGTCTTCCACGCGACGGGCAGGCGGGTGCGCGATCTGCCGATCACGCTGGACAAGTTATTGTAGGGGGCCAAGCCGTTGCGGTGAACCCGGAAACGCAACGGCTTGCACGAGTACCGCGCCCGCCTTTCCTGTTACGACGCCGAATCGACGACCCGGGTCAACGCTTCGAAACTGGGCAGGTTGATGCCATCCACCAAGGCAGCCTCGTATTCTTCGCGCACATCGTCGAGAATCATGTTGTATTGCTCGATGGTTTCCTGGAGCTCGTATTGATCGTCGACCTGCTCGTCGCTCAGGTTGTCTTCGGGGATCGCTTCCAGTTCGCGCAATTCCCGCTTCATGGCCGCGACCTTACCGGACAATAAAGAAATAAAGACCGCCAGGTCTTTTTCGCTAATATTCGGCATGATGCTTCCTATTCCTTGAAATAAAGGCTCGAACGTTTTTGCTCGACCGATTGGGCGATCGCGGAACGCGCCATGTTGTCCAGGGCGCCCTGGTAGGCGGTTTTCGTCATCGCATTCCGGCAGCGTATGGAGTAGTGGGATTTGTCGCTGCCGGTTTGTACCACATCCAGTCCGGCCGGTACCTCGGTCCCTTTCGGCAGCAGGAAGTAGTACCAGAGCCCGTATCCAAACTTGCCGGCCGCATTACTCAGAGAAACGCCTTCGCTCGCCTTGACGAACGACCTGCCGTTGGACGGGTTGACGTCATCGACGCCCCGGATCCATGTTTCGTGATTCCTGGTGAACGTCGTCACGTCCGGCTCCCGGAAACTATTGTCTTTCCGGATGAATCCTTCGTAGTCCGGGTAAAGGGTACCCGCACCGTTGTCGCTTGCATGGCTCGTCGCGATATCGTCAGGTTTTCTGCGATTACGCTTGCATGAACGAAACAAGTCCAGATCCAGGCTGGCCATCGTCGTCTCCTCGTCCGCACTCCAATGAATATGCAAGCGGGGATATGCAGCCTGCTTGCGCATTTTGAACAACACCTGAACAGCCGGTCGATTATAGTTCTGCCGGCCATTCGTGTCTCATCCATGTGCAAACTGTGTCATCGCTCATGAGCCCTGTCGTGGTCGGAGCCGTGCACCGCATGCGTGTTTTCCCACCCCCCGCCCAGCGCCAGGAACAACTGCACCTGATCCGCCGCCAGCTGCGCATCGGACGTCGCCAGCACGCTTTCGGCGCTGGCCAGGGTGCGGTCCGCATCGAGCTGGGACAGGAAGTCGGTGCGGCCGAACTGGTACAGCTTCGCCGACTGGCGCGCCGCGAGTGCGCTCTGGTCGCGTGCGGCGCGTAGAAACGCGTTGCGGTCGAGTTCGCGGGCATAGACGGTCAGCGCGCTCTCCGTCTCGCGCAGCGCGTTCAGCACGACGGCATCGAAGCGGGCCAGCGCGCCGGCCGTATTGGCCTTGGCCTGGGCGATGTGGGAGCGGGCCGAGCTCGTGGCCGGCAGGCTCCACGAGATCAGCGGACCCAGGCTGAACTTCCACGTGTTCGCATCGCCGAACTGGTTCATCATGCCGATCGCGCCGACCGATGCACCCAAGTTGATGTTCGGGTACAGCTCGGCCGTCGCCACGCCGATGCGCGCGGTCGCGCCCGCGAGCTGGCGTTCCGCCTGGCGGATGTCCGGACGGCGGCGCAGCAGGGCGGCGCCATCGCCGACCGGGACCGTCGCGGCGACACGCGGCGGCGTGGCACATTGTGCGACCTCGGCTGGGAACTGACTCGGCACTTCACCGGTCAAAACTGCCAGACGGTACAGCGCTGTCCGGCGGCGCGCTTCCAGTGGTGGCAGGTTGGCGCGCAACTGGTCGAGCTGGGCCTGGGCACGGGTGGTGTCGATGGCAATGCCGCGGCCGCGCTGGACGCGTTCGGTCGTGAGCTTGACGAATTTCTGCTGCAGATCGACCGAGTCCTGCGCCACTTTCAGCTGGTAGCCGGCCGAGCACGCTTCCGCATAGGCGCGGGTCGTGTCGGCCGCGACGATGACGTGGGTCAGGTCGCTCGCGGCCTGTGCGGCCTCGACGTCCGCTTCCGACGCCTCGACGGCGCGGCGGATGCGGCCCCACAGGTCGAGCGTGTAGCCGATCTTGATATCGCCGTCGTACAGGCCGTCGGTGGGCAGTTGTTCCGGGATGCCCAGCTGCGCGCCGGCGATGCGGCCGTACAGCGGCGCGGCGCTCATCTCGACTTCGGGGCGCTTCTTTTCTTCGACCTCTTCCAGTACGCCATGCGCGCGCTGGAGGTTGGCTGCGGCCACGCGCAGGTCGGCGTTGTTGGCAAAGGCCTTGGCGACCAGCTTGTCGAGCAGCGGGTCCTGGTACAGGCGCCACCAGTCGGCCGGCAGCGGGTCGGACTTGAAAGGCTGCTCGGTCGCACCCATGAACGGCGCGTTGGCCGCGGCGCGCTTGACCACGGCCTCGTTCGGCACGTGGTAGTCGGGCCCGACCGTGGTACAGGCGGCCAGCGCTGCCGCCATCAGCGACAGCGCGCATGCCTTGCCGGCTGTTTTGCTGGCGTTGGAGCGGTACAGGTTCATGATCGTTGCTTCGATGCGTGGAGGTTGGTCGCGGGTGCCGCCGCCACGGCCCGTGCCGGCGCGACCGGGGCGTGCGTCGGCGAAGGTGTCGGCGCCGGCAGCACCTTGACGGTCGCCGTCTGGCCCGCTACGAGGCGCACGTTGGCCGGGACCGGATCGAGGGCGATGCGCACCGGGATGCGCTGGGCCAGGCGGACCCAGTTGAAGGTCGGGTTCACGTTCGGCAGCATGTTGGCGCCGGTGCTGCGGTCGCGGTCGGCGATGCCTTCGGCAAAGCTTTCGACGCGGCCGTGGATCGGCTGGCGCGTGCCCATCAGCGTGACGTCGACCGGGTCGCCGAGCTGGATGCCGGGCAGCTTCGTCTCTTCGAAATAGCCTTCGACGTAGAACGAGCCGCTGTCGACGACCGCCATCACCGGGTGCGCCGCGGTGGCGTAGGCGCCTTCGCGCAGGTCGAGGTTCGTCACGATGCCGTTCACGGTCGAGACGACGTGCGTGCGCTCGAGGTTCAGTTTCGCCGTGTCGCGGTTGACGATGGCTTGCGCCAGCGCGGCTTTGGCCTGGTCGGTGCGCGTCTGGCCTTGTTCCCGGGTTTCCTGCGACACGAGGTCGTCGAGCTGGGTGTTGCGCCTGTTTTCGCGCAGCGCCTGGGCCAGCGCGGCTTCCGCCGCCGTCACCTGGGCTTCCGACTGGCGCAGGGCCAGTTCGAAGCGGGCGCGGTCGATCTCGAACAGCGGCTCGCCGGCCTTCACCTGCTGGTTGTCGTGCACGTGGACCTTGGTCACCTGGCCGGTCACGTCGGGCGCGACCTGCACGACATAGGCTTTGACGCGGCCGTCGCGCGTCCACGGTTCGACTTCGTAGTGGCGCCACAACTGCCAGCCCGCATAGACCGCGCCTACGGTCACCACCGCCGTGAGACTTACCCGGCCAATTGTCGACAAAATAGTTTTCATAGCCATCTCAGGACCAGTTACGTGTGGTGTACGTCAGTGCGCCGAGCACGATGACGAACAGGGAAAAATCGAACAGGGCAGGGTGCCAGACCAGGCGGTAGAAGCCGGTCTTTGCCAGGACGAGGCTGAACAGCCGCGCGACCACCAGTGCCGCCAGCGTGAGCAGCAGGAGCGGAGGAACGTAGAGGCCGTAGATGCTGACTTCGCCGATCATCGGATCTCCTTTCAGATTGCAGTGGCGAGGGACGGCGCGTACGGCGCCGCCTTGGGGAACAGGTCGCGGCGCATGCCGGTGAGCGCCGCAAGCGCCTCGCGTCGGGCGTCGCTACGCCGGGCGTCGCCACGCTGGGCACCGTCGCGTTCGCCGGCGCAGATGGCGCGCAGGGCGTTGTCGAGCGAGTCCAGCAGGCTGCGCTCGCAGCCGGCGTCGACCGTCGGACGCAGCGCGAAATGGCGCGAGAGCTGCTTCATCAGCGGGCCGACGGCCGCTTCGCCGCGGCCCAGCCGGGCGCGCACGCTTTGCAGCAAGGTCATGTTGAGGCCGATGCGCAGGTCGCGCAGGGCGTCGACGGCCTGCAGGTCCTGGTCCTTGCCGGCCAGCGCCAGGCGCGGCGTCAGCATGCCGACGCGGTCGACCATCCTGGCCGAGAATTCCGGCAGCGACGGCACCCGTTTTCCGCTGCCCAGCTGCGCCAGCTCGCTCCAGCCGGCCTTCAGCAGGCGGCGCGCGGTCCAGCCGGCGCCGACGCGGCGGAACACGCTCGTGGTGACGGCGGCCGCGACATAGCCGACGACCTGCGCCAGCGTACTGTTCACGAACGACACCATGTCGGCGTTGTGCGTGTCGATCATCGCCAGCGTGCCGCAGATGCCGAACAGGAAGGGCATGGCGCGGCCGAACGTCGCCGGCCGGGCCAGCAGCACACCGAGTACGAGGAAGGTGGGAGCGCATGCCAGCATGAACGTCTCGAACGTGTGCACGGCCGGCAGGATGCCCAGCAGGTACAGGGCCGACAGCGGGATCGAAAAGATCGAGTACCACATGAAGCTCTTGATGAACGGGACCGGATCGTCCTGCGTGGAAAAGAAGCAGCACAGCACGGCCGTCATCATCGGTGCGGCGGCGCCGGAGGGCCAGCCGGTCACGATCCAGAACGCGCAGCAGGCCAGCACGGCGACCATGGCGGCGAACGCGGACAACAGGGCCATGCCCCGGTCCAGGTGCAGCGCGCTCACCGGCACGCCGGGCAGGTGGCGCACGGCGTCTGGCAGGGTACCGTGCACGCCGGCGTCGATGTGCTGGCGCAGGGTGCGTGTCTCGACGCAGATCTCGATCAGGCGGCGCAGGCGCGCGGCCAGGTTCACCTCGATCATGCCGGTCCAGCCGAGCGTGTCGTCCACTGCGGGTTCGAGCGCATCGATGCGCTGGCGCAGCACGGCGCCCCGGGCGTCGAGCGCGACGTCCTTGGCACTCTCGGTCAGGGCGACGACGTCCTGCAGCAGCGCGCTCCAGCGTTCCGACACCTCCGTGGCGCCGAGGTCGCGCAGTGCCGTCAGACGGTCTTCGATGCCGGACACGATGGGCACGAACGCGGCCAGGCGTTCCTGCAGCGCGTTCACGGCCTTCTCGGTCCAGCGCACGTGCGACGTGTCGAACGGCAGGTGGGTGGTCATCAGGCGCATCTCCGTGATGTCGCCCGCGAGCTTGCGGCGGTCGGCGGCCGCGCGGACGTCGCCGGCCGGATTCAGGGCGTCGCGGATCCAGTGCTGGGCGTCGCGCACGGCGTGGTCGAGGCGGGCCAGCAGCATCGGACCGAACGGCTGCGGCAGCACGAGGCTGTGGACGACGGTGGCGCAGGTGATGCCGAGCAGGATCTCCTCGACGCGGGCGAGGGCGATGTCGAAGATGGCGCCCGGCTCGTTCACGGCGGGGAAGGCGATGAGGCCGGCGGTATAGCCGCCCAGCATCAGCATGTACGAGCGCGGGGTGCGGTCGAGCAGGGAAAAATACAGGCAGCCGGCGATCCACAGGGCGAGCGCCAGCGACAGCAGTTCAGGCGAGTTGATCAGGCGGGGCACGAGGAACGTCACCATGATGGCACCGAGGACGGTGCCACCCGCGCGGAACAGGCCCTTGGAGCGGGTCGGCCCGGCGAACGGTGCGGCGCAGATGTAAGCCGTCATCATCGCCCAAAACGGTCGCGGCAGTCCGATGTGCATCGATATATATACCGAGAGCATCGCTGCCGCGAATGACTTGACGGAGAACAGCGCCTCCGCGCGCGTGACGAACTTCATGCGGTCTTGCACTTCATGCGCTCTTGCGTTCTTCGGTCGCCTCGGCCTGGACGTTCACGATGGCGGCCGGCAGGCCGGACAGCACGCGCAGCGTCGCCTCGACGTCGGCCGGATCGAAGGCACCGAACAGCTTGCGGCGGAAGGGCGTCAACGCCTGGTCCATCAGGGCGGCCGTCTTGAGGCCCTCGTCGGTCAGGCGCAGGATCTTGGCGCGGCGGTCTTGCGGATCCTCATGGCGCTCCACGAGGCCGGACCCGATCAGGTGGTCGACGATGCGTACGAGCGACGACGCTTCCAGGCTCAGCGTCTCGGCCAGGATGCCCGGCCGCACGCCGCCGTCGCCGAAGCGGCTGATGACCAGCACCGGCAGGCCGGTCGCCTGGGACAGGCCGAAGTCGGACGCGACCTTGTCGGCGGCGGCACGGTAGGCGCGCGACGCGTGGGTCAGCGCGGCGGTGAGACTGCTCAGGGTCTGGTCGGTAAGGCGCATGTTGATTTGCGTAAATACTTAGCTTGTCTACTGTTGATATGCAAAAGTTTAGCATGCGAAGTATTTTCCTTCAAGGCGCACGCCGGGTGAGTGTGTTGGACAGGGAAGACGGTTTGCGTTTACGGCGCGATGCGGTGCAAATCCGCCGGTGTGACGAACTCGGTGGCGCAATCCTGCGCACGCAAGGCCTCGATCGTCGCATAGCCCCAGTGCACGGCCCCGAACGCCACACCGGCCTTGCGTGCGGCCTGGGCATCGGTGGCCTGGTCGCCGATGTAGAGGGCGTTGGCCGGGGCCACGCCGCAGGCCTTGAGCACGGCACGGATGCGGCTCGCCTTGCCGAACACGGACATGCCGCAATCGAAGCGCTGGATCAGCCCCGCCAGTTCCGGTCCCAGTACCGTGCGTACGTTGTGTTCGGAGTTCGACGAGACGACGCTCAGGGTCACGTCGCACGCATGCAGGTGCCGCAGCGCGTCCGCGATGCCGTCGAACAGGGGGATCGCGTGGGCACTCTCCTTCATCATGTCCATGAACGTCCTGGACGCCAGCGGCAGCTTCCAGGGTGGCATGCCGACGTGATCCATCATCTGGCGCACGCTGAAGTGGCGCAGCTCGCTTGCGCGCTCGACGTCGATGCGGCGGAAAGCGTGGCGGTCGGCGATCGTGTTGAAGACGCTGAGGAAGAAGGGGATGGAATCGGCCAGCGTGCCGTCGAAGTCGAAGATGGCGAGGCGGTAGGTCATCGGCGTGGCCGGATGCGTGCATGAGTCGGTCATGCCGGCATCATCGCACAGGCAACGCGTCCATTCCCCGCAGCGCGTTTTTGCACAGCTGCCTGATCAAGCGTGCACATTGTTTTGCGCTTGCACATCGGCTGGCCTTAACTAATCTGATCCGAGTCAACCTTCGTGGTTGCCCAGCCTCCGCGGCATCGCCGCTGTGTCACGATTCCCAAAACAATAACCGGAGACGATATGACGATCCTGATCAAGGCAAGGCAACTTGCCGCCATCCTTCTTGCGTTGATCGGCACGAGCGCCTTCGCGGCGGTCGTCGCACTGCCGAAGTACAACGTGAGCGTGAACGAGGTGTCGGTGTCCGGCTTCTCGTCGGGCGCCCAGATGGCCGTGCAGATGCATTTCGCGTATTCGAAGACGATCAGGAAAGGGGCGGGCGTCATCGCCGGCGGGCCGTATTACTGCTCGCAGGGCATCGTCGCGATCTCCGTCGGCCCGTGCATGGCCAATACGGGCACGCGCGACGTGCCGTACCTGATCTCGGTGGTGAACACGTGGTCGGGCAATGGCTATATCGACCCGACCAGCAACATGACGGCATCGAAGGTGTACCTGCTGTCGGGGACGATCGATTCCACGGTGCGCCAGCCGGTGATGGACGACCTCAAAACGATGTATGCCAATTACCTCCCGGCGGCCAATATCTATTACAAGAACAATCTCGCGGCCCAGCATTCGGTGCCGACGGATTTCTTCGGCAATGGCTGCGCCATCAACGGTCTGCCGTACGTCGACAACTGCAACTTCGATACGGCGGGCGAAATCCTGAAATGGATTTACGGACCGCTGAATCCGAAGAACACGGGCACGCTCTCCGGCATCTTCATCAACTTCGACCAGGCCGTCTTCTGGGGCAATTTCAACCCGGGCTTCTACAGCATGGACAACAACGGCTATGCCTACGTACCGGCTTCCTGCGCTTCAGGACAGGCATGCCGGCTGCACGTGGCCCTGCACGGCTGCCTGCAAAGCGCTTCCGTCGTCGGCGACGCGTTCTACCGCAACGCCGGCTATAACCGCTGGGCCGATACGAACAACATCATCGTGCTGTATCCGCAAACGATCGTCACCGGGAACAATCCAGGCGGCTGCTGGGATTGGTGGGGCTATGAAGACGTGAATTTCCCGGCCAAGAGCGGCGGGCAGATGATCGCCATCAAGACCATGATCGACCGGATCGTCAGCGGCAACGCGGCGGCGCCGTTCACGTGCAGCCACTGGTATGCCAGCAATGTGGCTCATGTGTCTGCCGGGCGGGCGTATATCGGTGCGGATGGGCAGGTGTATGCGAAGAATTCGAACCAGTATCTGGGCTATTACCTGTTGACGGCTTATACGGATGTGAGGCAGACGGCGGCGGGGTATTACGCGTATGGGAGTTGTTCTTGATTAATTTATTCGATCCAGCGGGACAGATGGGCACCACATGAAGAAAGTCTTGGCAATCCTTGGCACGACTGCACTGCTGTCCCTGGCATATGCTGCCGAGCAGGTCCATTGGCCGGCCCCTTACCGGCCATTCAAAGGCGAATACACCATTTATTCAGGCGATTTGGGAGATCAACAGCGCCTACGAAGACCGACCGCAAGCTGTCCTTGATCATCGAAGGGCAACCTGCAAAGGACATCTTCGATGCGATGCCTCCAGACGACAAGGAAACCTGCGACGGAGAGAAGGGCTCGCGCAGCCGCAGCAAGGAGAATGTCTGGTGCACATTTCACCTTGGAAATGGATATACCTGTTACTTCGGTTTTGATTTGAGAACAGGTAAAAGCATCGCTGGCGGCATGTGCTGAGGTTGTGGCTGAAATCATGCGCAAAACGCATATACAGTCATCATTTCCGAAACTGATTTGCATCTTTGTGTAACAGGCCTTACGAGGTGTAATGCGTGGTCCCGCCCGATTCAGCTCGGCTATGATGGCCG
>Ga0207705_10001040_pt1 | contig 22566 bp, 19 predicted proteins | sample KBSC13metaG_FD_184314 | JGI IMG/M metagenome (GOLD analysis project Ga0207705, IMG submission 184314) | Corn rhizosphere microbial communities from Kellogg Biological Station, Michigan, USA - KBS C1-3 metaG (SPAdes) (version 2) | ecosystem: Host-associated > Plants > Roots > Rhizosphere > Soil ... | reverse complement strand
ATGACACCGCTCAGCCTCGTTCCAGAGCAGGCCAAGCAGCGCGGGATATCCTATGCCGGACTCGTCGAGACCCTCATCGCGGAGGCACTGAAGTGACGGCCGCTCGCGTCAGGCGCGGCGCCACGCCCCGGCACCGTACCGCGCCGAAAGTCGCCGTCCCCAAAAAGATCGCGAAGCGGCTTCCGGTCGATCAGGCGCGGGCGAACCGATTGGCGGGAATCGCCTTTGGCCTGTTCCTCACAATCATTGCCGCGGTGACCATCGTCGCGCTCGGGCTGCCCCAGAAGCTGTGGACCGCAACAGGTGAGGCGATCGGCCGCGCCGGCTTCACGGTCAAGCGCGTCGACGTCGTCGGAATCCATCACATGGACAGCGCTCCGGTCTACCAGATCGCGCTCAATCAGCGATCGATGGCGATGCCGCTGGTCAACGTCTCCGAGATTCGCTCGAAGCTGTTGCAATATGGCTGGATCGAGGATGCGCGAGTCTCGCGGCGCTTCCCCGACACCTTGGTGATCGACGTCGTCGAACGGAAGCCGGCGGCGCTTTGGCAGGACAATGGGCAGCTGGCCCTGATCGATTCCGATGGCACGGTGATCGATCATGTCCCGGTCGACAAAATGCCGGACCTGCCGCTTCTGATTGGAGCGGGCGCGAACCAGCGCGAGCGCGAGCTCAATGCATTGATGACCGCAGCGCCGAGCCTGAAGCCGCAGCTGGTTTCGGCCACCTGGGTCGGCGGCCGTCGCTGGGATCTCAATTTCCAGACCGGCGAAACGGTCGCGCTTCCCGAAGGCGAGGACGCGGCCAGGGACGCGCTCGCCAAATTCGCCGAGCAGGACAAGGCGAGCGGGCTTCTCGGGCGCGGCTTCGTCCGGTTCGATTTCCGCATTCCGGGCGAGATGATCGTCCGCACACGGCAAGCGATTGTACCGGTAACTCCGGCGCCCCCGGGCGCGGCTGCCGCTCCACCGGCAGCGCCTGCTCCCGCCCCGGCGCCCGAGCCCTCCGCTCCGACAACCGTTCAGGATTGAAGACCAATTGGCCGAATCCGACGACCAGCTTCTGATCGCCGCGCTCGATATCGGCTCGTCGAAGGTCAGCGCCCTGATCGCGACCCGTGACGGGGAGGGCAATCTTCGCGTGCTCGGCACCGGTCAGCGGGAGAGCCGGGGCGTCAAGCGCGGCTTCATCGTCGACGTTGAAGCGAGCGAATATGCGGTCCGCGAGGCCGTCGAGCTCGCCGAGCGAATGTCCGGAGTCACCATCGACGACGTCTGGGCGAGCTATGGGGCGGGCGGGCTCGTCAGCGATGTCGCCAATGTCGAGGTCGAACTCGGCGGCCACCAGATCGAACCCTCCGACATCGATCAGCTGATGATAGCGGGCCGGAGCGCGATCGACCGCGGCGGCAAAGTCATCCTTCATGCGCATCCAGCGCTCTACACGATTGATGGCGCAGAGGGAGTTCAGCAGCCGATTGGCCTCCACGCCGACCGGCTCGGAGTCGATATCCACGTCATCGCCGCCGATCCAGCTCCGCTTCGCAATATCGATTATGTGATCCGCACCGCGCACCTTGGCGTGAAGGCGATCGTTGCCTCGCCAGTTGCCGCTGCGCTGGCCTGCCTCACAGAGGACGAGCGAGACCTCGGCGTTGCTCTGGTTGAGCTCGGCGCCGGCGTCACCAATGTTTCGCTTCATGCCGGCGGGATGCTGGTGGGGCTGCGCTCGATCCCGCTCGGTGCACGCGACATCACCGACGACATCGCCGCAGCTTTCGGCGTCGAGCGGCGCGACGCCGAGCGGCTCAAATGCTTCTACGGCTCGGCGATGACTAGCCCGCGCGACAATAACGAGATGATCGACGCCAATCAGATCGGCGCGGAAAAAGGGGCAGAGCCGGTCCGGATCACCCGCGCTCAGCTGATGACGGTGATCCGGCACCGGGTCGAGGAGCTGACGAACGAGATCGACAAGGCCCTGAAGGACCTCGGTTTCACTGGCCCGATCGGGCGGCCGGTGGTGCTGACCGGGGGCGGCGCCGAGCTCAAGAACATCGCAGATTACATGCAGGGTGTGCTCGGCCGTACGGTCCGCGTCGGTCGGCCGCGTACCCTCGCCGGTTTGCCGGACGCCCATAGCGGCACTGCATTCGCAACGCTTGTGGGATTGGCGGCGCTTGCCAATTCGCAGAAGGGCGATATTCGCGATCTCGCGCTCGGAACCATTACGCAGAAGAAGCCGGCCAAAGGCTTGGTGGGCCGTCTGATCAATGCGATGAAAGGCGGCTATTAGCCCGCAAGTGCTCGTGATACGCTGCCAATAGGGGGGAGCGGCCGTGGCCACGATCGTAGCACCAGCTCAACGAAACCGCGCAATTCGAGCGTTGGTATTCCTGCTCGGAACAGCAGTTTTCCTGAATTACGTCGATCGCGGCGCGATCGGGATCGCAGCGCCGCTGATGAAATCGGAGCTTCGGCTCTCCGACGAGGCGTATGGCCTCGCATTTTCAGCGTTCTTCTGGATCTACGCACCGGTCCAATTCTTCGCAGGTTGGCTCTGCGATCGCTTTTCCGTCTATAAACTCATGGCGGCCGGTATTCTTCTTTGGGCCGTGAGCACCGTTCTGATGGGGATCACCGGAACCTTTGCGTCTCTTCTGATCCTCCGCGTGATGCTCGGAGTCGGCGAAAGCATCTCCTTTCCCGGCAGCTCGAAAATCATTGCCCGGCATGTCCCTCCCGAACGCCGCGGGGCGGCAAACGCGGCAGTCGCGGCCGGACTTGCATTCGGCCCGGCGACCGGAACGCTCGCGGGCGGACTGATCCTCGCTCAGTGGGGCTGGCGTGCCATCTTCTTCGGTTTCGGGGTGGCGACTCTCCTGTGGCTGCTGCCGTGGCGGGCGACTGTGCGTTTACTGCCGACGACGGGACATTCTGACAGCGGCGCAGACATCCAACTCCGTCCGCTCCTCAGGAAATGGCCGATCTGGTCGATGGCGATCGTCCACGCGCTCGGTAATTATTGTTTCTATTTCCTGCTTGCGTGGCTGCCGCTGTTCCTGACCAAGTCGCGCGGCTTTTCGATCCCGGAGATGACGTTTCTCGCGACGCTTGGCTACGCCACACAAGGCGTATGCGCGATGAGCTTCGGGCATTTCTCCGACTGGTGGACTCGCTCCGGCCGCTCAGAGGCAGTCTGCCGCCGGTGGATGATGGTCGCGAGCCAGACGCTCGCTGCAGTCGCAATTCTGGGGTTGGCGTTTGCGCATGGTCCGGTCGAAATCGGAGCGCTGCTGAGTCTGGCGGGGGCCGCATCGGCATCGCTTTCGCTGAACCTATACGCGGTGGCGCAGATGTTCGCCGGCCCGCGTGCCTCCGGAACCTGGGTCGGGGTTCAGAACGCAGTCGGGAATCTCTCCGGAATTATCGGGCCGGTCCTCACCGGCTTTGTGGTTCAGCGTGCCGGATATGAAAGCGCCTTCTATCTCACCGCGGCTGTCGCTGGCGCAGGCGCCATATGGTGGGTTGTCGGCGTTCCTGAAATCGAGGAGGTCAGGCTCGACTGATCACGGAGCCGCAGTGGGGCGAACAGAACCGCCAACGCCGTGCAGACGATTGGCCAGGCGGGCACGGTGTAGCGGATCAGGGAAAGCTCCACGATAGCCGTGCCAAGGAAGAGGGCGTGGAAGACCAGCCCCATCGCTGCCAGCGCGATGGCATTGCGATCGGAAAAGCCCGCTCGCCACCGGCGAATGAGAGCCGCGAGGCACGCCAACCCGATAAAAGCCGTTGCCCCGTAAATCACGCGCCCCAGCAACAGCAGGAGGGGCGAGCTGTTGGTTCCGAAGCGGCCGATCGTCACGTGCGCTAACGGCGGGGCGACATGCAGTTCAGCGGCGGCCCGCTGAAGCGCCCGAGCGTCGGACGGGAGCAGCGGCACTGACGCGATCGGAATGGCGGGATTGGCAGCCAGGAACCGGTCGACCCTTGCCCCCTCGGCACCGACATGGGGCGACGCCTGCGTCGCGAGGTCCCAGTAATTGCGGAGCACGCTTCGGGCGTAGCAAAGGGGGTTTGCTTCGACCCTTTCACGTGCCACGCGGCTGACAATCGGATCGGTTTTCCATCCAGCTTCGAAATTGTGCATGCGCCCCAGCGCCGGAATGAGCGAATCGAAGCGCAGGGGGGCGCTGTAGAGGTGCTGCAGGGCGACTCCCACATCGGCCGGCGCACTCTCCAGATACCGCCTCACCCCGGCTGAATCGCGGTCCACCAACGCCGCATCCGCATCGCCGGGAGCGGGGGCGCCATCGCAAAACAGGGTGTGCTGAAGTATGCCGCGCGCCATAGGGCTGGTGGCTACCGGCGAGCCGTGAACCAGAAGCAACGCAAGCGGGGTGAGCAGATAGGCTCCCAACCCGATCGGAATCAGCGAGGCGACAGCGGACACCCGCTGCCGCCACGATTCCAGCAGGAGGGCTGCTATCGCGCTACCGGCAAGCAGCACCATCAGCGACGGCCGGACCAACATTCCCGCGGCAGCGATCAACGCAAGCAGCAAGTAGGTCCAGGGCGAAGGGCGCCTAATCAGGCGCAGCAGCTGGGCGCACCACAGTGCGACCGAGGCCGTCGCGAGAGCCTCGGTCATCAGCTCCGCCGAAAACCGCCACAGGTCGGGAGAGGCGAGGAGGAAGACCTGGAAAACCAGCGAGAGTGGGGGCCGGCCAAAGAGCAAGTGAAAGCTCCGCCCGAGCAGGAATAGCGACAGCGCAAGCAAGCCCATCTGCACCGGCACCGCAGCCGCTGCGTGGCCGCCCAGTAACTTCACCAGCCACAGGAAAGCAGGATAGCCGACGGTGCGCGACGGATCGAAATAAAGGTAGGATGGCGTGTCCGGATTAAGCGGACTGACACCCCTTGTTGCCCACAGCGCGATACCGAGCGCCACTGCGCAAAGGGCTGCTTGCACCCACGGAATTGTATCCCGCGCCGGTGCAGCATCGGAGCCGATCGGCTGCTGCCACTCGGGGCGAAGATCGCCTGCCCCGCCCGGGATCAGCGAATTGCGCGGCGCGAAGGCAATGCCCAATTCTCAAGCCCCGACTAAGAATGGCGGTCCAGCGGCTGATGCTTGGCCGATCCTGTCAGTTCGATGAATGGCGTCGGAGGTTCAACGCACCTGCACTGTCCTCGTCAGCGGGAGGTTCGCCGAGGAATCGCCGACCATCAGCCGCACCGGCTCACGCTCGACCACGAAGCTCTGCGATTTCACGTTCCAATAGGCCAGCTGTTCGGCCTTCAGCGTCATCGTGACCGTTTTCGTCTGCCCCGGGTCCACATGCACGCGCTTGAACCCGGCGAGCTTCAGCGCCGGCCGTTCCACCTTCGAGGCCAGGTAATGGACGTAGAGCTGCGGCACGGCGTCGCCGGCTCGCTTGCCGGTATTGGTTACGTCGACGCTGACGATGATATTTCCGGCGCGGGACAGGGAAGGGCTGCTCGTACGAAGATTGCCCATCCGGAAGCTCGTGTAGCTGAGGCCGTAACCGAACGGATAAAGCGGCTTTCCCTTGAAATACATGTACGTCCGGCCGTGGCGGATGTCGTAATCCATCATCGGCGGCAGCTGGTCCATCGAAGCTGGCCAGGTGACGATCGTGTGTCCGCCCGGGTTGTAGTCCCCGAACAAAGCCTCGGCGATAGCCCAGCCCTCGTCCTCAGACGAATGCGCCAACTGCAGGATCGCGGGCACATGCGCCTCTGACCAATTGATCGTGAAGGGGAAGCTGGAGACCAGCACCATCACGGTGCGCGGATTGGCGGCCATCACCTGTTTCACCAGCTCTTCCTGCGCCAGCGTCAGAGTCTCCCGGTCGCGGCCTTCGCGCCCGTCGCCGGGGTCGGCGCAGGGCTTGGTTCCGTTGTCGGTCCAGTCGTGCGCCATATTCGGCCCGCAGGTCGGGTCGTTGCCGACGACCACGATGGCGACGTCCGACTCCTTCGCGGCCTGAACTGCCGCGTCGGCCGAATTGTCCGCCGCATAGTTGACCGTAACCCTCGGTCCGACCGCAGCCTTGATCCCCTGCAGCGGCGTGATCGCGTGCGGCGGAATGCCTCCGTACCAATCCCAATGGACGCTGTCGGCGAGCGGCCCAATGACCGCGATTGATTTGAGCGCGCCCTTGTCGAGCGGCAGCGCGGCACCGGCATTCTTGAGCAGCACCAGGCTCTCCAGCGACATTTTTCGCGAGATCGCCTGATCCTGCTCGCCGTCCCATGGCGGGGTGCCGCCGTGCACCTTCGAATAGGGCACCAGCGCCGGCGGATCGAGCAGCCCCAGCTTGGCCGTGATCCGGAATTTACGGCGAAGCGCCTCGTCCAGATCGGCTTGAGTGACCGACCCGTCCTTCACCGCCTCGTGCACCTCGTCTTTGTAGACGTCGAGATACTGGTTGATCCCGGCCTTCAGCGTGGCGACCACCGCATCCTTCTGCGTGGGGAAGCGGTGGTACCATTTGACGAGGTTGGTGACCGCTCCGCCGTCGCTCGAAACCACGTCGACACCCCACTTGCCGATCAGCACTTTTCGAAGAACGGGGTTGATCGCCATCGGCGTGCCGTTCCACGCGTTGTAGGAGGCCATGACGCCTTTCGCGCCCGCATCCTGGAACGCCATGCGGAAGGGCACCGAGTAATATTCGTAGAACAGCCGCTCGTCGAAATTGGAGCTGGAGTTCGAGCGGCCGTTTTCGTTGGAGTTGGCGAGGAAGTGCTTCAGCAGCGGCGCTGCCTGCCAATATTTGGGATCGTCGCCTTCCAGCCCCTTTGCGAAGGCCGTCGCCATCGTCCCGTTGAAGAACGGGTCCTCACCATAGACCTCCTCGCTTCGGCCCCAGCGCGGGTCGCGCTCCAGATCCGCCTGCGGCCCCCACAGCATCAGCAGCGGCCGACGCTTCGTGTCAGTCTGGGTAATCCAGCGGGCTTCATGTCCTTCGACCCACCCGGCCTGACGCACCAGATCAGGGTCCCAACTTGCCCCCATGCCCGGCGGCTGCGGGAATTGCGTGGTGGTAATCTGAGACATGCCCCATTGCGGGTTGCCGCGCTGCTGCAGCCCGTGGATTCCTTCCGAGGCTCCGAAGCTGCGGACTCCAAGCCGCGGCACTCCGGAATCGGTCCCCAGCGCGTCGATCTTCTCGTCGACCGTCATTCGCGAGACGAGGTCGGCGACGCGCTGGTCGGTCGACAGCTTCGGGTTGCGGAACGGCTCCGTCTGCGCGAGCGCGGTGCTGGCGACCAAGGCTATGGCCACGCTGATTGCTCGAACTGCGATCCTGTTCACATGCCCCCTCAGGCGCTGCACGCGCGCTTGTCTGCTGAAATCTTCCCCCATCGTGCCGATTGATTGCCCTGTCTGCAATGGGTCGGCTCCGGCCACGCTTGGCAAGCGGCCGATTGGCGGTAGGATCGCGCGATGAAATCTCTGGCCTCGCTCCTTCTCGCTTTTTTCCTCGTCTCTTCGCCGGCCTTGGCAGCGCCCTCGGTCGCAATTCCACAGGACCGCCTCGCGGGCACCTCCCGCGACGGCGTAGCGGCATTCCGGGCCATACCCTACGCCGCGCCGCCGGTCGGCTCGCTACGATGGAGAGCGCCTGCCGCCCCAAAAGCCTGGCGTGGCATTCGTGACGCGAGCGCCTTCGGACCCGTCTGCCCGCAGCCGCCGGTCGACTGGGCCGGCCACGATCTCGATCGGCAGAGCGAGGATTGCCTGACTCTCAATGTCTGGACTCCCAGTCTCGCCAGTTCGGCGCGCCTGCCGGTGATGGTCTGGTTCCACGGCGGTGGCTACACCAACGGCTCGGGCTCGCAGGCCACATACGAAGGGACGAAGCTGGCCAAGCGGGGTGTCGTCATTGTCACGGTCAATTATCGCCTCGGCGCTCTCGGCTTTCTCGCCCACCCAGCGCTCAGCGCGGAATCGCCGCTTCACACTTCCGGCAATTATGGGCTGCTCGACCAGATCGCCGCGCTGAAATGGGTTCGCGCGAACATCGCCCGCTTCGGCGGCAATCCGAACAACGTTACGATCTTCGGCCAGTCGGCTGGTGGAGGCTCGGCCATGCTTCTGACGATCTCGCCGCTGGCGCGTGGGCTGTTCCAGAAGGCGATCTTCGAAAGCGGCGCGGCGCTCAATCTGCCGACTGCTGCCAAGGGCGCCGGCCCCCGCCTTATCGAGGCCGAGCACGCCGGTGTGGCGTTGGCGGCAAAGCTCCATGCCAACGGCTTGGCCGCTCTTCGCGCTCTCCCGCCCTCAGCTTTCCTCGGTCGCGACGTGCCCGGCATCAGCAGGGGCCCGATCATCGACGGCAGGATCGTGCCCGCCGACATCACGGCCGCCTATCGGGCAAGGCGCGAGGCACAGGTCCCAATCCTGGAGGGATGGAACAGCGACGAAGCCGCGCGCTTCATCGGCAAGATCACGCGCGCCGAATATCTCTCGAACTTGAAATCGTTCGGCCCGTTGGCGGCGGACTTCCTGCGCATCTATCCCGCGGCCACAGACGCCGAGGCGACGCAGACGACAATCAATCTGGCGGGCGACACGGAATTCGGCTGGCGCGGCTGGAGCCTGGCGCAAGCCCGGCTTGCGGGTGGCTCGGCCCCGCTGTTCGTTTATCAGTTCGACAATCCGCCGCCCGGTCCGGGCGGCTCCCGGACCAAGGGAGCGGTTCACTCGGACGAGCTCAGCTACGTCTGGGGCAACGACAATCATGGCAACGGCTGGTCTCAATCCGACCAGGATCTGGAAAACACCATCCAGAGCTACTGGGTCAATTTCGCCCGCACCGGAAGTCCAAACGGGCCGGGCCTCCCGCGTTGGTCAGCCTATCGCCCCAGCCGCACCGCCTTGTGGTTCCGCAACGGCAGGGCCGCGCCCGGATCTGTGCTTCGCGCGGCCAAGCTGCGGGCGATGGATGAGGCGCTACGTCAGCCCACCCACTAAGGCTTTAAACTACTCCTCGGCAGCCAGGCGGCTCACCCCGGCTATGCGGCCTACACGGCGGTCGCCGCGCCATATTTCCGTGTTCAGCGGTCTTTTCATCGATCGAACGGCGAGAATCGCCTCATTGTCTCCGGCGGCGTCGATCGTTCGATTGCCGCTGACCCTTCCCTCCGGGTCGATGCTGTAGATCTGGAATTGCACCTGCGATGCCCCATGCCGCGATGCGCAGGAAGCTAAGGGCGGACGATCGGCGTTTGAACTTATCCTTGGCTAGGGGACGGCCTTCTGGTTGAAGCTGTGCCAAGCCGAAACGGGCCTGAGCCGGACGCCAGGCGTGCGCTCGCCGCCCAATTTCCCCACTTTTTTGTCGGCTCATTAACTTTTCGCTTGGCTTGCGACTCGCGATGATTCAAAGCTTTGCACCGGGTCTAACGCGTTTTGAGCGCATCTTTGCAGGGGTGGGCATATGAGCATCGATTTCATCCGGCCGGAGGTCGACGAGCTTCGTCCGCGGATTACCGTGATCGGCGTCGGCGGGGCCGGCGGCAACGCGGTCGCCAATATGATTGCGGCTGATGTCCAGGGGGTCGACTTCATCGTCGCCAATACCGATGCTCAGGCGCTCAATGCTTCCGCCGCCGATCGCCGGATCCAGCTCGGTCTCAAGATCACGCAAGGCTTGGGCGCGGGTTCGCGGCCCGAGATCGGCCGAGCCGCAGCCGAGGAATCGCTGGACGAGGTCGAGCGCGCTCTCGAAGGCGCGCACATGTGCTTTCTTGCCGCCGGAATGGGCGGTGGCACCGGCACCGGCGCTGCTCCCGTCATCGCCAAGGCCGCCCGCGACCGCGGAATCCTCACCGTCGGAGTCGTCACCAAGCCGTTCGCGTTCGAAGGCGCGCGGCGCGGCCGCTCCGCCGATTCCGGGATCGAGGAGCTTCAGCAGCACGTCGACACCCTGATCGTCATCCCCAACCAGAATCTGTTCCGCCTCGCCAATTCGGACACGACCTTCAAGGAAGCGTTCCAGATGGCCGACGAGGTGCTCCAGCAGGGCGTCCGCGGGATCACCGACCTGATGGTGATGCCCGGCCTCATCAACCTCGATTTCGCCGACGTCCGCTCGGTGATGGGTGAGATGGGCAAGGCGATGATGGGAACCGGCGAAGCTTCGGGCGACAATCGTGCCATCGAAGCCGCGGAAAAGGCAATTTCCAACCCCCTTCTCGACGGCGTGTCGATGCGCGGCGCCAAGGGCGTGATCATCTCGATCACCGGCGGCGAGGACATGCGGCTGATGGAGGTCGACGAGGCGGCCAGCCACATCAAGGAACTGGTCGATCCCGATGCCAACATCATCTGGGGCTCGGCCTTCAACAACGATTTGGAAGGCAAGATTCGCGTCTCGGTGGTCGCCACCGGCATCGACGCCGAAGTCGGCAGCCAGCCGCAGCCGGCGAAGGTCTTCACCTTCCCGACGCGGCAGAGCGCTCCCGCTCCCGCTCCCAAGGCCGCTCCGGCGCCCGAATCTGCCGCTGAGACGGATGAGGCCGAGGATCTGCCGCCGCTCGATCTCACCGAGACTGACGAGATTTCGGAAGGCGACGAGCTTCTGCTCGATAGCGACGATATCCTGACTCCACCGGTTGGCGCGCCCCCGATCGCTCCGCCGTCGGATGATGAAGTTGCGCGTGAGAAGGATCAGAAGCCGCAGGCAGCCGCAGGCGGGACTCTGTTCGAGCGGATGCAGAACATTGCGCGCGGCGCCGCCAAGGCTCAGGTCGAGGATTCCGAGCCTCAGGCCGGCTTCCGCCGCGAGCCGATCGACATCCCGCGCTTCCTCAACCGGCAGAACAACCAGTAATCCGGCGCGGCGGGCCCGTCCCGCCGCCGCTGCTGCACGGTTCGCCGTAATCGGCCTAGGCAGAAAGCTTCCCGTAAGATTCAGTCGCACAGGGGATGCTGATGCGGGGAAATCGATGAGAACCACCGGCGCAATTGCGCTCGTGATGATATCGCTCGGGGCGGTTGCGCTTCCGGCGGCCGCTTCGGCACAAACAGCGACCGCCTACGCGCAGAATCCCGCCGACGTGCTGGCCAGCAATGTTCGCCTGCTCGCCACCGACCCGACAAACTTTCAGGCGCTGGTGACCGCCGGACGAGCGGCGCTCGAAACCGGCGATCCGGAGGCCGCCGCCTCCTTCTTCGGCCGTGCGCAGGAGGTGAATTCGAACAGCTATCTTCCTCCGGCCGGGATGGGCGCGGCCCTGGTAGCGGCCGGCAAAGCGACCGAGGCGCTGCCTTACTTCACCCGGGCGCAACAGTTGGGGGCGAGCGTCGCAAGCATCGGCGCCGATCTCGGGCTTGCATACGATCTGATGGGACAGCAGGCGCTTGCGCAGGCCGACTATCGGGCGGCGCTCTCCGGGCCTAGCGCCGACGATGCCCGGCGCAGGCTGGCGCTGAGCCTTGCCATCACCGGTCAACAATCGCAGGCGCTCGCAATGCTTCAGCCGCTCTTGATGCGAAGCGATCCTGCCGCAAAGCGCGGGCGGGCTTTCATCCTCGCGCTCGGCGGCAACATCGCGGATGCGGAGACCGCGCTCAATTTTGTGATGCCGGGTGCATCGGCTCGGATGGACCCATTCTTCCGCAGGCTGGCGGCGCTTTCGCCTGCGCAGAAGGCTGCGGCGGTTCACCTCGGTATCTTCCCGGAAAGCGACGTCGCCAGCTATGCCGGCGCTACTCCGTCGAGCCCAACGCCCGCTCCGACAGTCGCCAGCAGCAGCTCCGGCGATCGCCTCGCCTCAATCGACCAGCTTCTCCAGCATACGCCTGCCCCAGCGGCAAGCTCGGTTCAGCAGGCCTATACGCCGGCAGCGATCTCGTCGCAGTCCCAGGCTGACGACTCCGCTCCGACGCGCTATTCCCCGCCGGTCCAGGTCGCCTCGATTTCGCGCCCTGAAATTCAGCAGGCGAGGGATTCGAACTCGCCGGTGCAGATCGCCCGAGTCGCCGGCGATCCGAGCGCGCGAAAAATCTGGCTTCAGCTCGCGAGCGGCAACGCCGTCGCCTTCCCCGACCAGTTCCGAAGGATCAAAGCCAAGGATCCCTCGCTGTTTTCCGGCATCAGTGGGTATGTCGCCGAGGACGGGCAGAAGGCGCGGCTCGTGATCGGGCCGTTCCATAGCGGCGAGGATGCCCGCCTGTTCTCCGATGCCCTCTCAGGCGACGACATCACGTCCTTCAACTGGACGAGCGATCCGGACCAGCCGGTGACGAGGCTGCCCGGCCAATGAGCCTTGCGGCGGCACTCGCCGCCACTCCATCCCGCTCGCGTGGCCGAGTCCATCCGGAAAGCGACAAGGGCCCACGCGGTCCACGTGACATCTTCCAGCGTGACCGCGACCGGATCATCCACTCCATCGCATTCCGGCGGCTCCGGCACAAAACCCAGGTGTTCGTCGCGCCGGATTCCGACCACTATCGCGTTCGTCTCACCCACAGCCTGGAAGTGGCGCAGATCGGGCGGACCATGGCCCGTGCTCTGGGGCTGAACGAGGACCTCACAGAGACCCTCTGTCTGGCTCACGACCTTGGCCACCCGCCGTTCGGGCATGCCGGCGAAGATGCGCTCAAGGAAGCGATGGCGGACGCCGGCGGCTTCGATCACAATGCGCATACGATCCGGATCGTCACCAAGCTGGAGACGCCCTATCCCGGCTTCGATGGGCTGAACCTCAGCTGGGAAGCACTGGAGGGGCTGGCGAAGCACAATGGCCCTATCGCTCACCCGTCCTGGGCTCTGGATGAAGCGAATGCCGAATGCGACCTCGAGCTGGAGAGCTGGCCTTCGCTCGAGGCGCAGGTTGCTGCGGTGGCCGACGATATCGCTTACGACAATCACGACATCGATGACGGTCTGCGCGCAGGGTTGATCCGGTTCGACGATCTTCTCGATGTACCGATGGTGGAGCGCCACTGGCGCGCGATCCGGGAGCGATCGGGCGAGCTTCCGCCGGACAAGATGCAGCGGGCGCTGGTCCGGGACCAGATCGGGACAATGGTCGGCGACGTCCTGGCAGAGACCCAGCGGCGGGTGAACCAATCGGGTGTTCGAACCATCGACGATATCCGATCGGCGGGGCGGCAGCTCGCGGGATTTTCGCCTTCGCTGGCTGCGGAAGAGAAAGCGCTCAAGCGCTTCCTCCACGACCGCGTCTATAACGCGCCCGAACTGGTCGCGGTGCGGGAAGAGGCGATCCGGGTGGTCTCCAATCTCGCGTCCGCATATCGGTCCGATCCCTTGCTGCTCCCGTCGGAATGGCGCGCGGAAGAGGGTGTTCAGCAAGTCCGCCGGATCGGCGATTTCATCGCGGGAATGACCGACCGCTTCGCCCTGCGCCGGCATGAGGAGCTGATTGGTCCGGTCGAGCTGCCGGACAGGTTCTGATGCGCATCGTCCTGGTCGGTGCAACGGGCCTTGTCGGATCGAAGCTGCTGCCGCTGATCCGCAATCACGACTTGCTCGTGCTGACGCGCCGTCCGACCGGAACAGGCGTGGCTGAACGGATCGCGGCCGCCGTAGAGTGGCCACGACTGCTTAGCGGAACTAGCATCGACGCGGCGGTGTCGACCCTGGGTACCACTTGGAAAATGGCCGGCAGCTGGGCCGAGTTCGAAAGAGTGGACCGGACGGCAGTGGTTGAATTCGCTCGAGCAGCTCGGGACGGCGGTGCGTCCCAGCTGGTGAGTGTCTCCTCGGTCGGCGCCGATCCTGATTCGAATAATCGATATTTGGCGTTGAAGGGTCGGACTGAGGCGGACTTGGCCGGGATCGGCTTTGCTCGTCTGGATTTGCTCAGGCCCGGACTGCTCCGCGGCGAACGGGGAAGCGATCGCCCCTTCCTCGAACGATTTGGGATCGCAATCAGCCCGGTGACAAACCTCCTCCTGCGCGGGCGCAGGGACCGGTTCGCCGCCATTGATGCAGCGGATGTCGCATGCGCAATTGCAGCGCTGCTCAAGCAGCGCGAGCCCGGTGTTTTCGTCCACCACAATCGCGAGATCAAAGGATGGGTGAGAGGCGGAACGAAAACCGAATGAACCGGTGAAGTCAGATACTTTCTAGAAGCTTTCATTGGGAAAACTGCGATTTCAGCGCGCGTTAAGCCGGCGAGGCGGAAGCAGGTGACGGAGAACTCGTCGATGCCCGCATCCGCAATTGCGCTTAACCGTTTCGGCCTTGGCGCCCGTCCCGCCGATCCCATCCCGTCCGATCCGAAGGCCTGGCTGCTGAGCCAGCTCAGCAGCTTCCAGCCACGGCCGCCGGTAATCGCCGCCGTTCCGAGCCGTGCCGATGTCATTGGCCAGCTGGCCGACCTGCGTGAGCAGCAGCGCATGGATCGCGCTGAGCGGCCGAAGCTGCAGCAGGCGTCGCTCGTGACCGGCATGCCCCAGCCGGCCGCCGAAATGGCAACAAGCAGGGAGCCGAAGCAGGCCGTGGTCGTCGATCCGGAGAAGAAGGCGCTGCAAAAGGCGATTCGCGCCGATTACGTCACAATGACCGGTGCTCGTCTGTCTTCGGCGCTGACCACCGACGCGCCCTTTGTCGAGCGGCTGGTCCATTTCTGGGCCAATCATTTCGCCGTCTCGGTCGACAAGCAGCCGGTGGTTGGGCTCGCCGGCCTGCTGGAATTCGAAGCGATTCGCCCGCATGTGCTTGGCCGCTTTTCGGACATGCTGCTGGCGGTCGAGCAGCATCCGGCGATGCTCCTTTATCTGGATCAGGCGCAGTCGATCGGGCCGAATTCGCTGGTGGGCCAAAGGGCCGCGTCGCGGGGCGGCAAGCGAGGCCTGAATGAGAATCTCGGCCGCGAGATCATGGAGCTTCACACGCTGGGCGTCCGCACCGGCTACACGCAAGCCGACGTCACCGAATTCGCGCGCGCGCTGACCGGCTGGACCGTGAGTGGACTGGCCCGGGGTCCGGCGGCGCGTCTGCTCGGCGACGGCGAGCCGGGCGAATTTCACTTTGCGGAGGCGCTTCACGAGCCGGGCACGCGCATCATCATGGGCAAACGCTACCCACAAGATGGTGAGGCGCAGGGGAGGGCGATCCTGATGGACCTCGCCGCCAATCCAGCGACGGCAAAGCATATCGCTTTCCAGCTCGCGCGGCATTTCGCCGGCGACACGCCGCCTCAGCCCTTGGTCGACCGGCTGAGTCAAACCTATCTTTCCAGCGGCGGTGACCTGCCTTCGCTATATCGGACGCTGATCAATTCTCCGGAGGCGTGGGCCGCGCAGCCGGTCAAGTTCAAGACTCCCTGGGAATGGTCGGTGTCTGCGCTTCGCGCCGTGAATGTGGATCAGCTGGATCCGCAAAAGGCGGTCGGCCTGCTGAACCAGATGGGCCAGCCGGTGTGGAAGCCGGAATCGCCCGCTGGCTATGATGATATCGCGGCGAGCTGGGCGGCGCCGGAGGCGTTGATGCAGCGGGTGGAGGCGGCGAAGCGGATCTCCGACCGCGCCGGATCTTCCATCGATCCCAGAGCAATCGCCGAAAAGATCCTGCCGGGATCGCTCAGCGACTCCACCCGGACGACAATCGCGCGCGCAGAAAGCCCGGCGGAAGGGCTCGCGCTTCTGCTCGTCAGCCCCGAATTCCTGAGGAGATAGAGATGCTCACTCGCAGATATTTTCTGGCATTGGGCGGGGCGTCCGCGGCGAGCCTCACCTTCCCCCGAATGGCGTTCGCCAGGGCGAGGACCGACCGCCGGTTCGTCTTCATTATCCAGCGTGGCGCCGCCGATGGGCTGCACATCGCCGCGCCAACCGGCGATCCGGCCTACGCAGGAATTCGCGGCGATTTCGCTCAGGACTTCGCCGCCGGGACCCGGCTGGACAGCCTCTTTACGCTGCATCCGGCGTTGGCGGAGACGGCGAAGCTTTTCGAACAGCGGCAGGCACTGTTCGCGCATGCCGTCGCGTCGCCCTATCGCGACCGTTCGCATTTCGACGGGCAGAATGTGCTCGAGACAGGCGGTTCGGCGGCCTACCAGCTTCGGGACGGCTGGATGAACCGGCTTGTGGGGCTGCTTCCACAAAGCGAAGGCAAGGCTCTCGCCCTCTCCTCGACGGTTCCGATGGCGCTTCGCGGGTCCAACGAGGTCTCCTCCTATGCGCCGACGCAGCTCGCGAACCCCTCGGACGACCTGCTGACTCGCGTTTCGGGCCTCTATCAGGCGGACCAACAGCTTCACGGAATGTGGGACGCGGCATTGCAGACCCGGCAGATGGCGGGGGATGTCGCCGGCCAGGCCGGGCAGAACGGCGCTGCGGTCGGGGCATTGGCGGCCAAAATGCTGAGCGGTGTGAATGGTGCCCGGATCGCGATGATCGAGACCAACGGTTGGGACACGCATTCCGGACAGCGCGGGCGGCTCGCAGCGCAGCTCAAAGGCCTGGACCAGGCGGTCGCTGCAATGAAGACGGGGCTCGGACCCGACTGGGACAATACGCTGGTGCTGGTCGCGACCGAGTTCGGCCGCACGGTGCGCCCCAACGGTACCCAGGGCACCGACCACGGCGAGGCCTCGCTGGCGATGCTGCTGGGCGGCGCGGTCGCCGGCGGCAAGGTGATTGCCGACTGGCCGGGCTTGGGGCCGAACGCGCTTTACGAAGGCCGCGACCTCAAGCCGACTACGGGCCTCGATTCGCTGGTCGCCGCCGCGGTCGTGCAGCATTTCGGGCTTGAGCCGTCGCTTGTGATGAAAACCTTGTTCCCGGAGAGCAGCGGCCCGGCGTTGACACAGACCCTGATCGTCTGAACCTGCCCGCATTAGCGGCTGCTATTGCGCCAGGCGGAAAGCCTGCCCACGTCGGCTCGGATATTTGCAAGGCGGGAGAGGAACAATGCAGTGGCTTGTGGCACTCGTCGTGCTCGTCTTGCTGATGCTGGTCATGCCTTCAGCCGTTCGGTTCGCGACCAAGTCGGCTCGCGGCAAGCGGGGGCTTGGAGGCGCCACTCTGGCGCTCGGCATTGCGTTCGCTTTCGTTTTCGATCCGCCAAAGGCCGCCGCGATCGAGAATATTCAGAAGAATGAAGAGGGTGACGAAGAAGGCGAAGGAAGTAGCGACAGGGACGGCTAAGCGCTTCTTCGACCGTTCTAGGTGACGAGCGTCCGGCGCTGCGCTAGAGGCGCTCGCTTCCGAACACAGGTGAGCAATTGAGCCTCTACGCCCAATATGCAGCGCTCCTCGACGGAGTGCTCGACGATCTTCAGTCCGAAGGCACGATTCCGGCCAATCTCGACCGGAAGAGTGTCGCGGTTGAGCCGCCGCGCGATCCTGCGCACGGCGATCTTGCGACCAACGCGGCGATGGTGCTGGCGAAGCCGGCTGGGACGAATCCGCGCGTTCTGGCCGAGCGCATTGCGGCGAAACTCGGGGAAATTCCCGCAGTACGATCGGTCGAAGTGGCAGGCCCCGGTTTTATTAACCTGCGATTGTCGCCCGATGCCTGGCGCGACGAGCTCCGGACGATCCTTCGCGAAAGCGAAAATTACGGACGTTCCGACGGCGGCGGCAACGAGCGAGTCAACGTCGAATATGTTTCGGCCAACCCGACCGGGCCGCTGCACATGGGCCATTGCCGCGGCGCAGTCGTCGGGGACGCGCTGGCGCGGGTGCTTGAGGCGGCGGGTTTCCGGGTCACCAAGGAATATTATGTCAACGATGCGGGCTCACAGGTGCAGACCCTCGCCCGCTCCGTGCACCTCCGCTACCGCGAGGCTCTCGGCGAAGACATCGGCGAAATCCCCGAGGGAATGTACCCCGGCGATTATTTGAAGCCGATCGGGGTCGCGCTCGCCGCCGAATTCGGCGACAGATTCGTTCAAGCGCCGGAAAGCGAGTGGCTGGAGCTGTTTCGCGAGCGAGCGGTCGCCGCGATGCTCGATTTCATTCGCCACGATCTCGCTTTGCTCAACATCCACCACGACCTGTTTGCGTCCGAAGCCGAGCTTCAGCGCTCCGGTGCGGTCGATCGAGCCTTGGGAACATTGCGGTCCAAAGGGCTCGTGTACGAAGGTTTGCTGGAAGCGCCCAAGGGCCAGACTCCGGAGGATTGGGAGCCGGTCGAGCTGACCCTGTTCCGCTCGACGCAATTCGGCGATGACCAGGACCGGCCGATGAAGAAATCGGACGGCAGCTGGACCTACTTCGGTGCGGACGCTGCGTACCATCTGCAGAAAGCGGAGAACGCCGACCATCTTGTCAACATCTGGGGCGCGGATCACGCCGGAACGGTGAAGCGTGTGCAATCGGCGGTTCGGGCGCTGACGGACGGCCGCGTCGATCTCGACGTGAAGATCGTCCAGATGGTTCGGCTGTTCCGCGCCGGCGAGCCGGTGAAGATGTCGAAGCGCGCCGGCGACTTCGTCACGCTGGCGGACGTGGTGCGTGAGGTCGGCAAGGACGTCGTGCGGTTCATGATGCTCACCAAGCGCGCGGACACGCCGCTCGATTTCGATTTCGCCAAGGTGGTCGAGGCGTCGAAGGACAATCCGGTCTTCTACGTCCAATATGCGCACGCGCGGATCAGCTCGCTTCAGCGCAAGGCGGCGGATGCTGGAGTTGAGCTGTCAGCGACGGCGGATTTGAATCTCCTCGATGAGGAGGAGCTGGCACTGGTAAAGCTGGCGGCGCAATATCCGCGGACGGTCGAAAGCGCGGCGATAAGCCACGAGCCGCACCGGATCGCTTTTTACCTTTACGATCTGGCGGCCGCGTTCCACGCCCTTTGGAACCGCGGCAACGACGATCCCGAGCGGCGCTTCCTGCTTGAGAACAATCCACAAATTTCGCGCGCGCGGCTGGAACTGGCGCGCGGCATCGGGCAGATCATCCGCAGCGGGCTCGATCTGATGGGGGTCGAAGCCGCCGAGGAGATGCGGTGATGAGCGACACCCGCCCGAGCTTTGACGAGGAGCGGATGCCCTGGCTTCGGGAGGTCGAGAACGAGGACGCTCCCGGAGGGATATCGGCGGGCAGAATGCTGATTGCTCTGCTGGTGGTGCTCCTACTCGCCGCAGCCGTTGCAGGGACATTCTTCTGGCTCGGTCACCGGGATGTTGGCGGCAATGGACAGCCCGAGCTGATCCGCGCTCCTCAAGCGCCATACAAGGTGAAGCCGCCGACTGCGGGCGGGCTCGATGTCGCAGGCGAGAGCCAGACCACCTTCGAAACCAGTGCCGGCCAGAATGTGAGCGGGCAGCTGGATACGAGCAAGTTGGCGGAAACTCAGGCAGCAGCCGCGCCGGCACCGGCTCCGGCCAAGGCACCACCTAAGCCCGAGACGAAGACACCCGCCGGAACGCCGTCAGCATCAGCCGCGGATTCTGACGAAGGTCCAACCGATGGCTCGGTGGTCCAGCTTGGCGCTTACAAGAATACCGCACAGGCAGAGCGGGCGTGGCAGGCGCTGACCTCCCGCTTCCCGCAGCTTTCCGGAAGCCGCAAGATCGTGGTGCCATACTCCGCCGGTGGAAGCAGCGGCTATCGTCTGCGCGCTGCCGCCTCTTCGCCCGCTGACGCCAAGGCGGTGTGCGACGCGCTTCAGGCGGGCGGCGAAGGCTGCTTCATCGCGAAATAGGCGGGCATGCAGGCTGCAATCTACGGCCTTTCCGGCCCGGAACTGACGGATAGCGAACGCGATTTCTTCCGGGATTGCGATCCGGCCGGATATATCCTGTTCAAGCGCAATTGCGTCGATCCGGCCCAGCTTCAGGCGCTCACGGATTCCCTGCGCGATCTTTTCGGCCGTGAGGATGTGCCGATCCTGATCGATCAGGAGGGCGGCCGCGTCGCCAGGCTGCGCCCGCCGCAATGGCCCGGCTTTCCGCCCGGCGAGGCATTCGACCGCCTGTACCGGCTCGCTCCCTCTTCGGCCATCGAAGCAGCGCGGGTGAACGGGCGAGCGCTCGGGCTGATGCTCCGCTCGGTCGGGATCAATGTCGATTGCACGCCGCTGCTGGATGTGCGCCAGCCCGGTGCGCACGACATTATCGGCGACCGCGCTCTTGGTTCTGAGCCGATGCAGGTGTCGGCGCTCGGCCGCGCGATTTTGGACGGGCTGGCTTCCGCCGGTGTGGTCGGCGTGGTGAAGCATATGCCAGGTCATGGCCGCGCACTTGCCGATAGCCACCACGAGCTTCCTGTGGTGACTGCAAGCGCGGAAGAACTCGAAGTGGACATTGAGCCGTTCGAGCGGTTGAACTGGGCGCCCATGGGGATGGTTGCGCACGTCCTCTACACCGCTTGGGACGGAGCGCGACCGTCGAGCCAATCTCCTCTGGTGATCGAAGACATCATCCGCGGCCGCATCGGTTTCGATGGGTTTCTGATGAGCGACGACAGCAACATGAACGCGCTGAGCGGCACGCAGGCGGAGCGAGCGGCTGCATGTGTGGCGGCAGGCTGTGACGTCGCGCTGCCATGCAATGGAGTTCTTTCCGACAACATCGACATCGCCGAACAGCTGGGCGAAATCACGCCTGAAGGCGCTGAACGGCTCCGGCAGGCGATGGTCATCGCGAGTGCCGACTCCGACGGGCCAGACCTGGACGCGTGTATAGCCAAGCGCGACGAGCTTCTGGCACTGGCAGCCGAATAGCGCGGCCAACCCGCGGAAAGCTGTGGATTGGTCAGTGCTTAGGTCCCGCATCCGTAACGACTCCGCTTTCAATGCTTGGTCATTGGGCTAATCTCTACCGTATGGGGGAAACGACGCTCCGGCTGGTGACCAACGAGCCCGACGAACTCAATCTGAGCCTCGACGGCTGGGAGGGGCCACTCGACCTGCTCCTTGAGCTGGCGCGGTCGCAGAAGGTCGATCTCGCGCAGATCTCGATACTGGCGCTGGTGGAGCAGTATCTCGCTTATCTGGCTGAGGCGCGCGCGCTCAAGCTTGAGATTGCCGCCGACTACCTCGTGATGGCGGCGTGGCTCGCTTATCTCAAATCCTGCCTACTGCTTCCAAAGGATCCTGAAGCCGAGCCGAGCCCGGAGGAACTTGCGTTCAGGCTTCAGATGCGGCTGCGGCGGCTGGATGCGATGCGTGAGGCCGGCGCGCGCCTGCTCGGCCGGGACCGTATCGGGCGCGACGTGTTCCTACGCGGCGCTCCGGAAGGGCTTCGGCTGGTCCGGAAGTCAGCCTGGCAGGCAACCGCATTCGATCTGCTCGCCGCCTATGGCGCGGTCAAGGCGCGCACGCAGCCGCCGATGCATGTGGTGCATCCGCGCGCGGTGATGACCCTCGAGGAGGCAATCGATCGGGTGAGCCATATGCTCGGCTTCGCCCTCGACTGGATGAGCCTCGAATCCTTCCTTCCGCAGACGGACGATCCGCAGTTCCGGCGCTCGTCCATCGCGTCGAGCTTCCTTGCCGCCCTTGAGCTCGCCCGCCGCGGGCGGCTCGATCTCGCCCAGGAAGAGGCTTTCGCTCCGATCATGATCAAGGCCGCGTGATGGACGAGTATGCCCGCGCGATCGAGGCCACCATTTTCGCCTCGGAGGCGCCGCTCACGGTTGACGAAATCGTCGACAATGTTGGCGAAGGGCCGGTCGAGATCGCGCTCGGCGAGCTCGCCGGCCATTACGAAGGGCATGGGATCGAGCTGGTCGAGCGGGGCGGACGTTGGCATTTCCAGACTGCCCCCGATCTTGCCCATTTGCTCCGGCGTACGCGGGAGGAGCCGCGGCGGCTGTCGCGAGCTGCCACCGAAACTCTGGCGATCATCGCTTACCACGAGCCGGTCAGCCGAGCCGAAATCGAAGGAATCCGTGGAGTTCAGATCTCGAAGGGTACGCTCGACGTGCTGATGGAGGCGGGCTGGGTGAAAACCGCCGGTCGTCGCGAGGCACCCGGGCGGCCGCTGCTCTATGCCACCACGCCTGAATTCCTCACGCACTTTGGTCTCGGCTCGCGGCGCGACTTGCCGGGGATCGACGATCTTAAGGCCGCCGGCCTGCTCGATCCGCTCGATGAGGCGGTGCTTCAGCTGCAACTGGAAACCGAAAGCGAGGAAGAGTAGGGGGTCGCCCAAAGGAGTTGTTTCGACATGGGTGGTTTCAGTTTCTGGCACATCCTCCTCTTGGCGGTCATCCTGCTTCTGGTGTTCGGCGGGAACCGGTTCTCCAATATGATGGGCGATGTCGCCAAGGGCCTCAAAAGCTTCAAGCAGGGGATGGCCGACGATGACGAGGAAGAGAGGCGCAAGGAGGAAGAGCGCCGTCGCGAGGCCGAGCGTCGGCGCCTCTCGCACGACCAGCCGATCGACGTCACTCCTGAGCCGCGCCGCACCGAAACGGTCACGCCGCCGCCCCCGCCTCCGCCACCTCCCCCGGCCGACGACCACAACCGCTAACCCTTAAGGTACCTGGGCGATGTTCGGATTCGACACGTCCGAGTTGATCATTGTCGCCGTTCTCGCGCTGATCTTCATCGGGCCCAAGGAGCTTCCGAGCACAATGCGCACCGTCGGCCGGTGGATTGGC
>Ga0207705_10001035_pt1 | contig 22631 bp, 18 predicted proteins | sample KBSC13metaG_FD_184314 | JGI IMG/M metagenome (GOLD analysis project Ga0207705, IMG submission 184314) | Corn rhizosphere microbial communities from Kellogg Biological Station, Michigan, USA - KBS C1-3 metaG (SPAdes) (version 2) | ecosystem: Host-associated > Plants > Roots > Rhizosphere > Soil ... | reverse complement strand
GGTGCTGGGCGCGAATGGCGAGCCGGCGATGCTGTCGGACGAAGAGACGCTGGAGGCGTTGCGGGCGGCCATTCGGGCGGCTGCGGCGGAGAAGGTGATGCTGGCCGGAGCGTTTCGCGAGAGTGTCACGGGAACGCTGGCAGTGGCCGATGCCGCCGCGGTGCTGGGCTACGACGCTGCGCTGGTGAGGCGGCCACGCGAGTTGGGCGATGGTGCGCGGAGAACGCAGGAGACGCTCACCTACTTTCAGGTAGTGGCGGACCGTTCTGCGATTCCGCTGGTGCTGTGCGACGCGGGTGGCGCGGGGCTGACGACGGAGATGGTTGCTGAGCTGGCGGGGCATCCTCGAATTGCCGGAATGGTGGTGCATGATGCCGCGCCGGACCGTGTTGCCGCGCTCCATGAGGCGACGGCGGCGGTGAAGCGCGAGGTGACGGTGACGGCTGTCTTCGCGGCGGTAACGGGAAGGATGCTCGCGCGGCACAGGCCGTCGGCGGCCACGATGCTCTCGGCGGAGAAGCTTACGGGAGGGGGAGCGGCGGTGGCTGCGCCTTCTGCGTCAAAGGCTTCTTCTCTGAAGACGCGCACGAAGACAGTGGGATTTCAGATACTGGCCGGAGGCACGGCGCGGATGCTCGATGCTTTGTTGGCCGGGGCGGTGGGCGCGATGCCGCCCTTTGCCGCCTGCGCGCCGCAGGCCTGCTACGAGGTGCTGGCGGCGTGGAAGGATAGCGATCGCGGGCTGGCGGAGGAGAAGCAGGAGCGGTTGGAGAAGGTTGCGAAGAGAGTAGAAGAGGAGCTTGGGATTGCTGCCGTCAAATTCGGCTGCAATCTGAATGGATACTGCGGCGGCCAGCCTCGCCTGCCGCGACTCCCGCTGACGGGTGCCGAGCGGGAAGAGGTCGAAGCCTTGATGCACAGTTTGCGAAGCTGATTGAGCGCGGCATCGATTCCTTTGTTTTCTGATCGTTCAGAGGAACGATTCTGATAGGGGCTCTGAAGGTTCCCTCAACGACGGAACAGGCTGCGGAATGAAGAGCCGTACCTCAGGGGCTAAAGCCCGCGGCAGACAAAGCGTTAAGGACACGGCTGAAGCCGTGTCCTTAACAGAGCCTGACTTACATCAAGAGTTGTTTAGGTTGAAATGAAAACCCCATGTCCCAGAGGCGGGACATGGGGTTTTCATTGCGCGTGGTGTGCTCTAACGGCGGGGAGTGACAGGGACGCCCATGCCGCTCAGCTTGCTGCGTGCCTGCATCGCCTCGGGCGAGTTGGGGTAGCGCTGGATGAGCGAGCGCAGCTCGCGGACCCCGGCAGCGGTCTGCTTGGACTCGATCAGCGCGTTGCCCTTGTGCAGGCGCGCGACGGGCACCTTGTTGCTGGCGGGGTACTGCTCGATCACCTTGTCGTAGTTCTTGATGGCGTCGCTGTAGTGGCCGCCGCGATAGGCGATCTCGCCCTGGTAGTAATAGGCGTTGCCGGAGAGGGGATTGTCGGGATAGTACTTGGTGACGTCGCTGAACTCGGAGGCGGCGAGCGAGTACTTGGCTGACATGTAGTCGCCCAGCGCGGTCTTGTAGAGCTGGTCGGCCGGAGGGGCTGCGGGGCCGGCATCGGCGGGCGGCATGGGAGTTCCGGCGAGCGGCTTGCCGCCGGGGCCGGTGGCCGGAGCGGGCATGGCGGAGGCGTCAGACGGTGCGCCGCCGGGCGTGGCCGCGGAGGCGTCGGGCAGGCCGGGGGTTGCGGGCTGCATGGTCGCGCTCATCGACTGCTGCTGATTCTGGATGTTCTGGAGCACCTTTTCGAGGCTGGCGATGCGCGCCTTGACCTCGTCGATGGAGTCGTTCATGCTCTGAATCTGGCTGGAGACCTGATCGACTTTGTTGTTCTGCGCGTTCTGCTGGACGAGCATCTGCTTCTTCAGATCGTCCATGTTGGCCGACATCTTGTTGACGGTATCGGCGCTCTGCTGGACGAGATCCTTGAGGACTCCCATGTTCTCGGCGCTGACCTGTTGCAGCCGGGCGACGGCGTCCTGCAATTGCTGGACCTGGGTCTGCAACTGAACCATGTCGCGGTTGGCGGCAAAGGCGGGCGATGCAAAGAGCAGCGCCGCTGCGAGAGCGGCTACGGAGACGATGCGGATCGGCGTCCGGGCAAAGGGAAGAGAGATATCGTATTTGGCCATGGCAAATAGGCTCGGCTTTCTGGGGATGCTGTCAGCCCCCGCGCAGTCGAGAGCGCGGGGGCCGACGGTGAGTGAAACGACCCTGATCTAGCGGTCGAGGGAGAACTGGGCCCGGCGATTCTGCTGCCAGCAGGTCTCGTTCTCTTCGGTGCAGAACTGCTTCTCCTTGCCGTAGCTGATGACACGGAGGCGGCTGGCCGCGACTCCGGCGTTGACCAGAGCGGTGCGGGCGGAGTTGGCGCGGTTTTCGCCCAGAGCCAGGTTGTACTCGGCCGAGCCGCGGCTGTCGCAGTAGCCGCCGATGACGACGCGGATGGCAGGGTGCGCGGAGAGGTAGCTGGCGGCCTGCGCGATGGAGCTCTGCGCGTCGGGGCGAAGGTCGTAACTATCGTAGTCGAAGAAGACGTCCTTGACGTTCTGGTGGAAGACCTCTTCGCTGCCCATGTCGCTCTCGTTGGTAGGAACAGTGGGAGCTTCGGGTACACGGACGGTAACGCGGACGTTGGCGTCGGTGGTGCCGCCCGCGCCCTTCGCGGTGAGGTGAAAGTTGGTCGAGGTGGACGGCGAGACGGTCTGGGTACCGTTGGCGTTTACCTGTCCGATGCCGTCGATGGTGACGGTGTCGGCGTTCTGGGTGCGCCAGTTGAGGACGACGGACTGGCCCTGATCGATGGTGAGCGGATCGGCGGTAATAGTCGCCGTCGGCGCTTCTCCGGTGGAAGCGGTCGTCGGGCCGAGGCTGCTGGGGTTCACTCCGCTGTTCTTCTTGTGGCAGCCGGTGACGGCTGCGATTGTGATTACGGCGGCGGCCAGCACGATGGCCCTTTGAAGTTTGGTTTGTGTTGCGCTCATCATCTATCTCCCATGTTAAAAGCAGTATCTCAAAACAATCAGAGGTTAACCGCGGAGCGAATCCGCGGGTCAGGCAGAAAAATTACTTCCAACTCCAGTTTGGCATGTCCGTGCCGGTGCCGGTAAGGGGATGCTTCTGGGTACCGTCGGCGAGCATGGACCAGATCCTGGTTTGAGAGGCCCTTCCGTTGGCGCTATTGGCGTAAACGATGTGCCTGCCGTCGGGCGACCAGGAGGGGAAGTCGCAGGGGCCACTATCGTGGGTGAGCTGAATCCAGCGCTTGGTGGCGATCTCCATGACGTAGATGTCCTGCCCTCCGGGAGCGCCGGGGCCGTACTTGCGGTTCCAGGCAAAGGCGAGGAACTGGCCGTTGGGCGACCACGAGGGCGAAGAGGCATAGCCGCCGTCGGTCATGCGCTGCACGGCGGAGCCGTCGGCGTCCATGATGTAGATCTGCGGAAGGCCGGTGCGGCCGCTGACCCAGGCGATCTGGGAGCCGGTCTTGGGATTGTAGGTGGGCGAGACGTCGGGCCCGCGGAAGCTGGTGATGCGGCGCGCGAGGCCGCCGTTGGCGTCGGCGATCCAGATCTCGGGGTCACCGGTGCGGGACGACGAGTAGGCTACGTCCTTGCCGTTGGGCGACCAGGCGGGCGACAGGTTGGTGCCTCCGGCAGAGGGGAAGTTGACCGCGCGGTTGAGCAGCAACGAGAACATGCGGATCTGGAAGCCGTTCTTGCCCAGGGACGAGAAGGCGAGGCGCGAGTTGTCGGGCGAGATGCGGGGCGAGATGGAGATGGTGCCGAGATGGGTGACGGGATGCTGATTGGCGCCGTCGTAGTCCATCGCCCAGATCTCCTTGTTGCCGCCGGCTATCTTGACGTAATAGATCTTGGTCTCGGCGATGCCGGGGGTACCGCCGCCGAGCCGGAAGATGATCTCATCGGCGAAGCGGTGGGCGATCTGGCGAGCGGAGTCCTCCGAGGCCGCCTCGTTGTACTGCTTGGCGAGCACCTGGGGATACTGGGTATTCTTGGCGTCGAAGAGGTAGCCGTTGCAGATGACTCTGCCGCCCTGGACGCTGAAGCCGCCGAAGGCGACCATGGCCGCCGATACCGGAGCCGTGGACCACTGCTGGAGATTGATCTCCGCGGGCGCGCCGGGGGTGGACTGCGGCTGGAGGCTCTTTGAGACTACGTCGAAGATGCCGGCGTTGGTGAGGTCATTAAAGAGCGTGGTGTCGAAGGTGTGCTTGAAGGGGGCCGTCTGGGGATCGGTGGAGAGGGGCTTGAAATCGGCCACGGCGATGCGGATGCTGGAGGCTCCGCTCGATGTCTCGGTCTTGAACCAGTCCTGCGCGTGCAGAGAGGAGGCGCCGAGCACAAGGAGGCAGAGGACTGCCATGCAGAAGGGCAGCCGCGCGGGTGTGGGAGTGGAGGTACGGACTGGGCTAAACATTCTCTCCTATGGTAGATGCAAATATTTAGACGCAAGGTATTTGCAAATGATAATAAACACGTTACTGCCGACGGTAATTAAAGGTGTACTCCACGGTAATGTGATCGCCCTGGGGCAGCGGACCGAAGCCGTCGACGCGCTGCAGGGCGCGCATGGCCGAGGTATCGAGAGTCGGAGAGCCGCTGCGGGTCTCGATGCGGGCGTTGGAGGGGATGCCCTCGCGGTTGATATCGAAGACGATGGTGACGCTCTTGCCGTTGGAGGCGATGGGGTCCGCCTCCTGCGTATACCAGTTCTGCGCGACGGTGCGGTTGACGATGTTGACGTAGTAGGCGAAGCGGGCTCCGAAGGTGCGGTTCTGCACGCTCATGCTGGCGGTGCCGTTCTTGAGCTCCATGGTTGCCTGGGGAATGCGGATGCCGCCGGTATCTCCGGTGGCGGCCTTCTGCGGCTGCGGCGGCACCGGCTGAACGTGCTTGGGCGGCTGCGGGGTCGCTTTGGGAGCAACCTTGGGAGGTTTCACCGCCTTGGTGGGGATAGGAACCTCATGCGGCGTGGGCGGCGGCTCGGTCTTCTCTTTTGCGATGAGCGGAGCGGGGCTCGGCGTCTCCGAGGTGAGGACGCCGGTGTCGAGGTCGCGCTGTTTGGGCGGAAGCGGGAGCGAGGCGACCATGGTGGCCTGGATGGCTCCGGCGGTCGATGCCTGTTCGCCCCAGGGAGGCGTGTAGGAACGAAAGATAAATGCCCAGCCGAAGATGACCGCGGCGACGAGCCCGTGCAGAATGAGCGAGCCGACGAGATTGCCGCCCATATTCTCATTGGGGCTGGTGTTGCGACTGTATTGGAGGTGAGTAGCTATGACCCGGTCCTCACTTGGCTTGGATCGGCTGGGTGACGATGCTGATGTTGGTGATGCCGGCCTGCTTGACCGCGTCCATGACGGAGGCGAAGGCGCCGAAGGGGACCCGTTCGTCGGCGCGCAGATAGATGACGCGCTTGGATGGCTCGGCGGTGCCGACGCTGCGCAGGCGGGCAGGCAGTTCGTTGACGTTGACGGGCTTGTCCTGGAGGAAGACGTTCTGGTCCTTGTCGATGGTGACGACCATGCGTTCTTCGGTGAGTTGATTGACGGAGCGCGTCTTGGGAATGGCGACGATGACGCCGGACTGTAGTACGGGCGCAGTCAGCATAAAGATGAGCAACAGTACAAGGACGACGTCGACCAGCGGCGTGACGTTGATCTCGGCGAGCGAGGTCTGAGTGCGGCCTTTGACGGAGAAGGCCATCGCTAGAACGACCTCCGGCGCGGCTCCTCGGGCTGTTGTGGCTGCTGCTGGGCAGGCGGCGTGAGCAGAGCGGCGTTCTCGATGGCGTTGAGCAGCTCGCGGCCAAAGTCGTCCATGTGCGAGCCGAACTCGCGCAGCCGCGCGGTGAGCTGGTTATAGCCGATGACGGCGGGAATGGCGACGACCAGACCGGCGGCGGTGGTGATGAGCGCCTCGGAGATGCCGGGGGCGACGGCGCGCAGGGTGGCGGCGCCCGCGGTGCCCAGGCCGTGAAAGGCGTCGATGATGCCCATGACGGTGCCGAAGAGGCCGACGAAGACGGCGATGTTGCCGATGGTGGCCAGCCACGTCATGTTCTTTTCCATTGCGGTGAGGGCTTCGCTCGACGCGGTTTGGGCGGCGCGTTCGAGGGCGACGGGGTTGCGCGGCAGACCGCGACCGCCGTTCTGGCGCTGGTACTCGTCGTGAATCTCAGTAAAGACGGCGACCAGCGGGCTGGGCTTGAACTGCTCGGCGACAGCGGCGATCTCGCTTAGGCGGCTGGATTTGCGGAAGGCGCGGACGAAGCGCTGGCCCTGCATCCGGGCGCGGCGGAAGCTCGACCACTTGGAGAACATGATGGCCCAGGAGAAGATGCTGCCAGTGAGCAGGATCAGGAGTACTGCGAAGGCGACCGGGCCGCTGTTGTGAACCATCTCCACGATGGCGCTGTTGGAGGATGCCGCAGGGAGCGAGTTGGAGACGTCTTCCTGGAGGAGTGCAAGGGCGAAGGTCCAGAGCATAGTTATTGATCACCAGTCGTTAGTGTAAATCGAGGTTAAGGAGAAATGCAGGCAGGGGGCATCTGCCGTGGTGCCCGGTGGTTGCCGAATCAATGCTTTTCGATACTTCGGCACGAGGTTTGCTATCCTCGCGGTACGTTCATCGTCTGAGGCCTTCATGCTGCTGGAATTGCGCGCGGAAAACTATGCTGTGATCGACCGTGCGGTCGCTAACTTCGGGCTGGGGTTGAACCTGCTCACGGGTGAGACCGGCGCGGGCAAATCAATTTTAATTGACGCGCTGGCGCTGCTGCTGGGCGGCAAGGCGTCGGCGGACGTGGTTCGGCATGGGGCCGACAAGGCGGTCGTCGGATGCGTCTTCGAGATGACGCCGGGGGTGATGGCGATTCTCGAAGCCAACGGGATCGATGCCGAGGCCGACCATGTGCTGCTGCGGCGCGAGATCGCGGCAGGCGGCAAGGGGCGGGTATTCGTCAACAATCAGCCGGCGACGGTGAGCGTGTTGCGGCAGCTTGCGCCGGAGCTGGCGCTGGTGCACTCGCAGGGGGAGACACTGGGCTCGTTCGACCAGGCGCAGCAGCGGATTTTGCTGGACCGGTTCGGCGGGATATCGACGGACGCCGTGGCCGAGGCGTTTGCGGCGTGGCGGGCGACGACGGACAAGCTCGACGAGCTGCAATCGGCCGAGCAGGACCGTCTGCGCATGGCCGATCTGTGGCGGTTTCAGAGTAAAGAGATTGACCAGGCGGAACTGGCCGCTGCGGACGAAGACGTTCAGTTGGAGGCCGAGAAGCGTGTACTGGGCAATGCAGAAAAGCTCTACACGGCGGCCATGAGCGCGCATGAACTGCTCTATGAATCAGAGAACTCGGCGGAGACGACGCTGGGCGCGGCGGTGAAGCACCTGGAAGAACTGGCGCGTTATGATGCGCGGTTTCAGGAGCCTGCGCAGCAGTTGGCGGCGGCCAAGGCGGCGGTCGAGGATGTGGACGCCGGGGTGCGCGACTTTGCCGACAACATTCACGCCGCGCCGGGGCGGCTGGAGGAGATCGAAGACCGGCTCGCGGCTCTCGACCGGCTGAAACGCAAGTACGGGCAGACACTGGCCGAGGTGATCGCGTTTGGCGCGGAGGCGTCGCGGCGTTTGGCCGAGGTGGAGAACAGGGATGCGCTGCTGCTGGAGTTGAAGGCGAAGGAAGAGCAGGACGCAGCGACGTACCAGGCGGCGGCGACTGCGCTGACCGCTCGCAGGAACGACGCGGCGAAGAAGCTGGAGAAGCTGGCCGAGGGGCAGATCAACGACCTGGCGATGAGCACGCGATTCAGGATCGAGGTAACGGCGGAACAGGCGCGAGATGCTTGGACAGCGCATGGATGGGACCGGGTGGAGTGCCTGATCGCGACCAACGCGGGCGAGCCGTTGAAGCCGCTGCACGAGATCGCGTCGGGGGGCGAGATGTCAAGGGTGATGCTGGCCCTGAAGGTGACGGTCGAGGAGGGGGCCTCAGCCGGGGCGGGGCGAAAGAAGAAGGCGCCGTTGCCGCGGACGCTGGTCTTCGACGAGATCGATATCGGCATCGGCGGGCGGGCGGCGGAGGCGGTAGGACGGAAGCTGAAGACACTCTCCGAGGGGCAGCAGGTGTTGTGCATCACGCATCTTCCTCAGATTGCGGCGTTTGGCGACCAGCATTTTCTTATCGAGAAGACCGAGAAGCGAGGGCGGACGCAGACCGACGTCCGGCGCATGGAGGAGAGCGAGCGGACGCAGGAGATTGCCCGGATGCTGAGCGGGGCGAAGCTGACCGAGACCAGCATGAAACATGCGGAGCAGTTGCTGAAGAGCAGCCGGTAACGGCACATCCTCCTTGGGGCGCCGGGCATCCGACAGACCAGCAAGCGCTGGAAGTTCGACATGGAGGAATGGACGATGACGACTCAACCCAAGAAGTGTGCGATGGAAGGTTGTAGCTGCGTTCCCGAAGCAGGCAAGAAATATTGCTCGAGCTATTGCGAAAACGCCAAGGGTATGACGACCTTGAAGTGCAATTGCGGACATGCCGGCTGCGCGGGCGGGAATCTGTAACCCATTATTCGCAAAAGACTTAGAAGAGAATGATTTAGCGGGCAGATGCGAAGAGGTCGCGCGACGGGGCCGTCGGTTTCTGTATGTGACCCTGTGCCTGTTTTGCACCATGCATGGTTCAATCCAGCGCCAGAACCTGTGCTGACGCGGTATACTGAAAGACGTGACTACAACCACACTTGACCATGCTGCGGTGGACCAGAGCGGCGGCGAAACAACGACCAAGCGAGTTCTCCTCCTCAAGCCGCGCGGCTTCTGCGCAGGCGTGGTTCGGGCGATCGATGTTGTCAAAATCGCGCTGGAGACGTTCGGCGCTCCGATCTATGTTCGCAAGGAGATTGTGCATAACAGCTATGTTGTGACCGACCTGGCGACCAAGGGCGCAATATTCGTCAACGAGTTGGACGAAGTTCCCGAGGGAGCAAGAGTCATCTACTCGGCACACGGGGTTTCGCCGGCGGTGCGCCAGCGCGCCCTGGAGCGGGGGCTGAAGGTGATCGACGCCACCTGCCCGCTGGTGACCAAGGTGCACGTCGAGGCGATCAAGTTCGCCAAGCAGGGCTACTCGCTGGTATTGGTGGGACATCGCGACCACGAGGAAGTTGAAGGAACGCAGGGCGAGGCTCCCACCGTGACCCAGGTGGTTTCGACGGTCGAAGAGGTCGAGGCGCTGGTGGTTCCGGACCCGGACAAGGTGGCCTATCTGACGCAGACGACGCTCTCGTTGGACGAGGCGCGTTACATGATCGAGGCGCTGAAGAAGAGGTTCCCGAACATCGTTGGTCCGCACGCGCAGGATATCTGCTATGCGACGGAGAACCGTCAGACGGCGGTCAAGAATGTTGCCCACGGAGCGGACGTGGTGTTGGTGGTCGGCTCGCGCAACAGCTCGAACTCGAACCGTCTGGTGGAGGTTTCGAAGAATCTGGGCACAAGCTCTTACCTGATTGACAAGGCGGAGGATATCCGTCCGGAATGGCTGAATGGCGTGGACACGGTCGCCGTGACTGCCGGGGCGTCGGCTCCGGAGGTTCTCGTCAAAGATGTTGTGGAATACTTACAAACCAAAGGCTATGGCTCCGTCGACGAGGTGGAAGTCATGCCGGAAAATGTACGGTTCGGTCTACCGGCAGAAATTGTGCAGGCGATTGCGTCCGCTCCTCCGGTGTCCCGGTAAGCGAACGTTTGCAGCCAGAGAGCTTGTCATCCATGAGCACATCTTCAAGGAATCCGAGGACCGCAACTGAGACGGCACGGCCGCGCTATGGCCGGATGGACCTCGGATTGGAGCATGTCGGCGATGCGATCTCCCGCGCCAAGGAGTGGTTGCTGGGGCAGCAGAATCCCGAGGGCTACTGGTGCGGCGAGCTGGAAGCGGACAGCATGCTGGAGTCCGACTACATCTTCATGCACTGGCTGCTGGGCACGGGCGATCCCGGCAAGATGGAGAGGGCGCTCAACGAGATTCTCCGCCACCAGAACGAGGACGGCGGATGGAGCCTGTATCCCGGCGGGCCTTCGAACATCAACTATGGCGTGAAGGCGTACCTGGCGCTGAAGCTGATGGGCTGGTCGAAGGATCATCCGGTGCTGGTGAAGGCGCGGGAGTGGGTGCTTGCCAACGGCGGCGTGGTGAAGTGCAACACCTTTACCAAGATCTATCTCTGCACGATGGGGCAGTACGAATACGACGCAGTTCCGGCGATTCCGCCGGAGATCGTTCTCTTCCCGAACTGGTTTTACTTCAATATCTACGAGATCTCTTCGTGGTCGCGGGGGATTCTGGTTCCGCTGTCGATCATCTACGCCAACAAGCCGTTCAAGAAGCTGACGCCGGAACAGGGGATCGAAGAGCTGTTCGTGGGCGGCCGCGAGAATGCCAATCTGCACCTTCCCTGGAACAAGAAGAAGCCGATCAGCTGGGGCAACTTCTTTCTCTTCTGGGATCGGGTGGCGCATGGCTTCGAACGCGTGCACATTCGCCCGCTGCGCAAGATCGCGCTGCGCAAGGCGGAGAAATGGATGCTCGAACGCTTTGAGAAGTCGGACGGCCTGGGCGCGATCTATCCGGCCATGCTGAACTCCATCATTGCGCTGCGATACCTGGGCCGCTCAGTCGATGACCCGGAGATGATTCGCGCGCTCGACGAGTTTGAAAAACTGGGTATCGATTGCCCGGAGGGAACGCCGGACTATCCAACGCCGACCTTCCGGATGCAGCCTTGCCTGCCGCCGGTGTGGGACACGGCGCAGGCGATGTACGCACTGGGCGAGGCCGGTGTGGCCAAGGACGATCCTCGAATGTTGAAGGCGGCGGACTGGATTCTCTCCAAGGAAGTGCGCCAGAAGGGCGACTGGGCGCAGAAGGTCAAGAACGTCGAGCCGGGGGGCTGGTACTTCGAGTTCAACAATGAGTTTTATCCAGACATCGACGATACCGGGCAGGTGCTGCTGGCGCTGAACTTCGTGGACAATCCCCGCGAGCGCTACCAGCACGAGGTCTGCCAGCGCGCGCTGAACTGGATTTGGGCGATGCAGTGCAGGAACGGTGGCTGGGCGGCGTTCGACAAGGACAATACCAAGAGCATCTTCGAGTACATCCCCTTTGCCGACCACAATGCCATGCTCGACCCGCCGACCGTGGACATTACGGGCCGCATGCTGGAGATGCTGGCGCAGTACGGGTACACGCGCAAGGATCCGCGCGTTGAAAAGGCCGTGCAGTTCATTCTGAAAGAGCAGGAGCCGGACGGAAGCTGGTTCGGACGCTGGGGCGTCAATTATCTCTACGGCACCTTCCTGGTGCTCCGCGGGCTGGAGGCGATGGGCTTCTGGAATCATGAGCCTGCGATTCAGCAGGCCGCCGAGTGGATTCGCATGGTGCAGAATGCCGACGGCGGCTGGGGCGAGACCTGCGGCACCTACGACGATCCCAACCAGCGCGGCATCGGGCCGAGCACACCGTCGCAGACGGCGTGGGCGCTGCTTGGCCTTCTGGCTGCCGGAGATACTCGCTCGGACTCGGTGGCAAAGGGTATTCGCTGGCTGGCGGAGCAGCAGCACGAGGACGGTAGCTGGAGCGAACTGGTTCCCGGGCGCAACGGCGAGAGCTACTACACGGGAACCGGATTCCCCAAGGTCTTTTATCTCGGATACCACCTGTACAAGCAGTATTTCCCGTTGCTGGCGCTGACGACGTATCAGCATGCCATGGGAGATGAGGTGGCAAAGTCGTCGGAAGCACAAGAGATTCATCGGAGGAAAAGCTGATGGCAGTACCTGTTTCGCAGGCCTGGACGGTTGCAACCTATGTTTTGAAGCAGAAGCTGACGGGTAGGAAGAAGTATCCTCTCGTACTGATGCTGGAGCCGTTGTTCCGCTGCAATCTTGCGTGCGCGGGCTGCGGGAAGATTCAATACCCGGCTCATATCCTCAAGAAGGACCTGTCGCCCGAGGCCTGCTTTCAGGCAGTCGAAGAATGCGGCACGCCGATGGTTGCGATCCCGGGCGGAGAGCCGCTGCTGCATCCGCAGATGCCGGAGATCGTGGCCGGACTGGTGGCGCGGAAGAAGTACGTCTACATGTGCACGAATGCTCTGCTGCTCAAAGAAAAGCTGCATCTCTTCAAGCCGAGCAAGTACCTCTCCTTCTCGGTCCACGTGGACGGCCAGCGCGAGCACCATGACATGTCGGTGTGCCGCGAGGGCGGCTACGATATTGCGATGGAGGGCGTGCGCGCCGCGGTGGCTGCGGGCTTCCGCGTGACGACGAATACGACGCTCTTTGACGGCGCCGATCCCAACAGCGTTCGCGAGCACTTCGACGAGCTGATGACGGCGGGCGTCGAGAGCATGATGGTTTCGCCCGGATATACCTACGACAAGGCTCCCGACCAGAAGCACTTTCTTGGCCGCGCGCGGTCGAAGAAGCTGTTCCGCGCTATTCTGTCGAACCGCAAGAAGACTTGGCGGTTCAACGCTTCGCCCATCTTCATGGAGTTTCTGATGGGCAAGAAAGACCTGCGGTGCACGCCGTGGGGCATGCCTACGTTCAGCATCTTCGGCTGGCAGAAGCCGTGCTACCTGCTGCAGGACGGATATGCCGATTCGTTCAAGGAGTTGATGGAGACGACGGTGTGGTCGAACTACGGCACCGAGTCGGGCAATCCGCACTGCGCGAATTGCATGGTTCACTCCGGCTACGAGGCCAGCGGCGTGAACTACACCTTCGGCTCGGTCAAGGGACTGTTGCAGACGGCCAAGGCGATCTTCTTCAGCAGCTACAAGGATGACGACGCAAAGAAGCTGCTGGTGGAGTGGAAGCCGACGCACGGTCCGCTGGTGAAGATCACAGAGCCGGTCGCGGTGAAGCAGGAATCCAATGATCTGCAGGAAGTCTCAGGAGACTAATCATGGCAACCGAGACACAGGACGCAGCAAAGATTGAACAACTGTCTCATCTGAATCCCGATGAGATTGAAGTGGCGGCGGGGCGCGAGAGCGAGCAGTTGGAGGGATGGGTTCCGGAACTGGCGAGCGAGGCGGAGATTCGCGAGGCGCTGGAGAAGGCGTTCGACTATCGTGGCGACATCACCGTCACACGCAAGGACGGGACCAAGATCGAAGGCTATCTCTTCGACCGGAGATCGGGCTCGACGCTGGCGGACTCCTTTATCCGCATCATTCCGTCGAACGCGCAGACTAAGGTGAACGTTGCCTACTCGGATGTGGCCGCGCTGGTTTTCAGCGGGCGCGATACGGCTGCGGGCAAGACCTTCGAGGCCTGGATCAAGAAGTACTGGGAGAAGAAGGCCGCGGGAGAGACCAATATCCGAATCGATCCCGAGAAGCTGGACTAGAGATTCTTCGGCACAACTCTGACCTATGCGACGGGAGGGGACTGCCTCTCCGTTTAGAAAGAGCAGCAATTGCGAGTATTCCTTACCGGAGCGACGGGCTTTGTCGGCAGCCATGTGGCGCGAGCCTATGCGTCGGAAGGCGCAAGCCTGCGGCTGTTGACGCGGGCCACGAGCCGGCTTGATTCGCTCGCCGGTCTCGATGCGGAGACGGTAGTGGGCGATCTGCGCGAGCCGGAGAAGCTGCGTTCGGCACTGTCGGGATGCGATGCGCTGGTGCATGTGGCGGCGGATTATCGCCTGTGGGTGCGGGATCCGGCGCAGATGTATGCGGCCAACGTCGACGGGACGAGGGAGTTGCTTCGCATTGCGCGGGAGGCTGGGGTCGAGCGCGTGGTCTATACGTCGAGCGTCGCGACCATGGGCTTCAAGAGCGATGGTTCTATTGTGAATGAAGAGACGCCGGTCGGGCTTGCGGACATGATTGGGCACTACAAGCGGTCGAAGTTTCTGGGCGAGCAGGAGGCGATTCGCGCCGCGCAGGCCGGGCAGCACGTGATGATTCTGAATCCGACGACGCCGATTGGATCGGGTGACGCCAAGCCGACGCCCACGGGACGGATCATCGTGGACTTCCTCAATAAAAAGTTTCCAGCCTATGTGGATACAGGGTTGAATCTCGTCGATGTAGCTGAAGTTGCGCGCATGCATGTTGTCGCGCTGGAGCGGGGAACGCCGGGGGAACGCTACATCCTGGGCGGAGAAAATCTGACGCTGAAGCAGATTCTCGACCGCATGTCGTCGATTACGGGTTTGCCATCGCCCACGATGAAGGTGCCACACACGGTTGCGATGGCGTTTGCGTTCTTCGATGAAAACTTTACCGGCAGGCTCTGCGGCAAGGAGCCGCGTGCCACGGTGGAGGCGGTCCGCATGGGCAGAAAGACGATGTTCGCCTCGTCGGCGAAGGCAGAGCGCGAGCTTGGCTTCAAGGTTCTGCCGGTCTATCACGCGCTGCGCTCGGCAATCGACTGGTTTATCGCGCATGGCTACGCTCCCGCCTTCGGCAAGAATCTCGTATGACAGAATGCCCCGCCATCATCGCCGCTCTGCCGCGCGAGGTGAAGCATCTCGTTCGCGGATGGCAGGAACATCGGCTGCCGGGCAAGATCGTCGCCTATACCAATGATGTTGCGGTTGCTGTTTGCGCGGGGATGGGACCGGCGCGGGCCGCGCTTGCCGTGCAGGCTGCGTTCTCCCTGAAGCCCGTGACCGCGCTGCTCTCGGTGGGGCTGGCGGGCGCTTGCGATCCGTCACTGCGGGTCGGCGACATCGTTCGTGCCGGTGTTGTGGTGGATGCAGGCACAGGAGAGCGCTTCAGCAACGAACTGTTTCCCGAGACATTGATTACTACCTCTGCCATCGCGAGCGTCAGGGAGAAGCAGCGCCTTTATGCTTCGTATCAGGCCAGCGCCGTCGATATGGAAGCGGCGACGGTGGCGCGGCTGGCGCAAGCTCACGACATTCCGTTTCGCGCCATCAAGGCGATCTCGGACGAGGCATCGTTCGAGATGCAGGAGCTTGCCCGCTTCACTACGAGCGACGGACAGTTTCGTGAAACGGCCTTTGCTGCGCATGTGGCAGTACGACCGCCTCTCTGGTCAAAGTTATTTGCGCTTGCGGGCAACAGCAAGCGAGCGGTCGAGGCGCTTACCGAGGAGTTGGAGTCACAGCTAAACTGGTATCGACAGAAAGCGTAGGGAAATTCGTGACACAAGAGCAGAAGCAGGCAGAGACAGTTCCCGCGACCATGCGAGCCGCGGTTTATCGTGGCGTGAATGATGTGCGGGTGGAGACGATTCCGGTGCCCGAGATCGGCGCGGGCGAAGTACTGGTGAAGATCCATACCTGCGGTATCTGCGGGACGGATCTCAAGAAGATTCACAGCGGCTCGCACGATGCACCGCGCGTCTTCGGCCACGAGATGGCGGGGACGATTGTGCGCGTGGACGAAGGCGTCACCGGCTTCGCGGTGGGCGACCGCGTGATGGCCTATCACCACATCCCCTGCGGCGAGTGCTACTACTGCCGCAAGCAGACCTTCGCGCAGTGCGAGGTTTACAAGAAGGTCGGCTGCACGGCTGGCTTCGCTCCGTCGGGCGGCGGCTTCGCCGAGTACATCCGGGTGATGGACTGGATCGTTCGCCGCGGCCTGGTGAAGATTCCTGATGAAATTCCTTTTGAACAGGCGGCGTTTCTTGAGCCAGTCAATACTTGTTACAAGGCGATTCGGCTTCTCGGCCTTAAGCCGGATGAGACGGTGCTGGTCATTGGCCAGGGACCGATTGGAATTCTGTTGGCTACGCTGGCGCGGCAGACCGGCGCGACGGTGCTGACCAGCGATCTCTACGCGGAGCGCCATGCGGTTGCCGCGAAGTTTGGGCTGGATCATCCGCTCGACGCGCGTGGCGACGTGGTCGCGGCGGCGAAGGCCGTAACCGAGGGACGCGGCGCGGATGTCGCGCTGCTGGCGGTCGGCGGCAACGGGCTCATCAAGGTGGCGATGGATGCAATTCGTCCGGGTGGACGGGTGGTGCTGTTTGCGCAGACGCAGCACGGCGAGGCTCCGTTCGATCCGGCTGCGGTCTGCATGGACGAGAAGACGCTGATGGGTTCGTACAGCGCCTCGGTGGCGATTCAGGATGAGGTCACGCAGATGGTGTTTGATGGCTATCGCAAGGGATTCGATCTGACCAACCTGATCTCGCACCGCTTCTCGCTGGAGGATGCGGTGGCGGCGATCGATCTGGCTTCCAATCCGCAGGCCGACTCGTTGAAGATCGTCATTCAGCCTTAGTTCTCTTCGCTTCTTTCCGAGGTATTTCCACCGTTGTTCGAGCTGGCTGGAGTTCTTAGAGGCATTGAGGGCTTGACAGGAAAAAGGCTGAAGACGAACAAGGGGGAATGGCAAGGGAAAGTTCGATAAGGGGAAATACAGGGGTCTCTCCACTCCACCGCGCGATAATGCTGCGCGGTTCCGGTCGAGATGACGTGCGGATGGGGCGGCAATAAAGCCGATGGATTTGGTCGAGATGACGTGCGGGTGAGGAAGAGCAGGGGGAAAGAGGTAGTGTCCCCATGTGCGAAGATCCGGACATGGGTCACCATCTTCCGGGCGGGTTAGTCGCGGGTGCGCTTTTTGATTTCGACGTTGAGGCGCTTGATCTTCTGGTTCAGGGTGGAGAGCGGGATCTTGAAGTACTCCGCGGCCTCGGTCTGGTTCCAGTGGCAGCGTTCGAGCCGGTCGGAGATGATGCGGCGCTCTATCTCTTCCATCAGGTCGAAGAGTGAGGCGTCGGGCTTGTGGTCGAGCAGGCTGGCGGAGTAGGTGCTGCCGGTCAACTGCGCCGGGAGCAGGTCCGGCGTGATGGTGCGGGAGGTGGCGAGGACGACGCCGCGCTCCATCGCATTTTCGAGTTCGCGGACGTTGCCCGGCCACTCGTGCTCCATCAGGATGCGCAGTGTCTCGGGCGAGAGCGAGGGTTCTTCGGTTCCGTTTTCCTTGGCGTAAAACTTGAGAAAGTGCGCGGCCAGCAGAGGGATGTCCTCGCGGCGCAGGCGGAGCGGGGGCAGCTCCAGCGTGATGACGTTGAGCCGGTAGAAGAGGTCTTCGCGGAAGCGGCCTTCGCGGACGGCCTCCTGCAGGTTGACGTTGGTGGCGGCGATGATGCGGACGTCGACCTGAATCTCCTGCACGCCGCCGAGGTGCATGAAGCGGCGATCCTGAAGGACGCGCAGGATCTTGGCCTGCATGTCCATGTTCATGGTGCCGATCTCGTCGAGGAAGAGGGTGCCGCCGTTGGCTACTTCGAAGAGGCCCTTCTTGGCGGTGATGGCGGAGGTGAAGGCTCCTTTGACGTGGCCGAAGAGAGTCGATTCGAGCAGGTCCGAGGGAACTGCGCCGGTGTTGACGGGGACGAAGGGGTGGTCGCGGCGGGGGGAGTTGGCGTGCAGCGCCTTGGCGATCAGTTCCTTGCCGGTGCCGCTCTCGCCCTGGATGAGAACGGTGGAGCGGCTGGGCGCGACCTGGGCGATGAGGTCGAAGAGGCGCAGCATGGGCTCGCTCTTGCCGATGATGTTCTCGAAGTTGTAGCGCTGCTTGAGCGTGCGCTTGAGCTGCACCACCTCTTCTTCGGCGCGGCGGCGGGCGATGGCGGTGCGAATGTCGGCGAGCAGCTTCTCGTTGTCCCACGGCTTCTGGACGAAGTTCTCCGCGCCGGCGCGAATGGCGTCGACGACGTTGCCCACGGTGCCGTAGGCGGTGATCATGATGACGGGCAGGTTGGGCTGCATCTCGAGGATGCGCGGCAGCAGGTCGATGCCGCTCTCGCCGGGCAGGGCGAGATCGAGCAGGAGCAGATCGTACTCACTGCGCGCCAGTTGTTCCAGGCCGGAGACGCCGTCGCGCGCGATGCTGACGGTGAAGCCTTCGAGCGAGAGCAGGGTTTCGAGCGATTCGCGAATGGCCGCTTCGTCGTCGATGATGAGGATGTGGGGCGTACCGGCAGCCTGCGCCGTGCGTTGCAGATGGAGCGACTCCGCTGCCATCTCTGTTGCTTCAGACATGAATCGTCTTCCTCTCCGTCTCCTGACGGTCGTTGGTATAGCTTTCGGCGGGGATGGCCGGCTTGCTGCCCAGGGCAGGGAACTCAAGCTGGAAGACGGTGCCTACACCCGGCTCGCTCTCGACGTGAATCTTGCCGCCGTGCTCCTGAATGATGCCGTAGCTGACGGCGAGGCCGAGGCCGGTGCCCTTGTGCTCGCCCTCCTGCGGCCTGGTCTTGGTGGTGAAGAAGGGATCGTAGATGCGGTGGAGATGTTCGCGTTCGATGCCGCCGCCGGAGTCCTGGATACGGACGAAGACCTGTCCCGAGGCGTTGAAGGTGGCGATCTTGAGCGTCGCGTTGGCGGTGCCGAACATCGCGTCCTTCGCGTTGAGCATGAGGTTGAGAATGACCTGCTGCAGCTTGCCCTGATTTCCGTGGATGCGGGCGAGGTGCGGATCGAGATTGATCTCGGTGTGAATCTCCGCGGTCTTGAACTGATGCTCGAGCAGGGTGAGCGTATCGCCGAGCAGATGGTTGAGGTCGATGCTGGTGAACTCGGCTCCGCTGGTGCGGGAGAAGTTGAGCAGGCCATTGACGATCTCGGAGGCACGGAAGGTTTGCTGCGTGATCTTTTCGAGCACGGGAGCAAGGCGCTGGTCGTCGCTCATGTGCTTGGTGAGCATCTGGGTGTAGCTGGAGATGACGGCCAGCGGAGTGTTGACCTCGTGAGCGACGCCGGCGGCGAGCAGACCGATCGAGGAGAGCTTCTCGGACTGCGACAACTGGGCTTCGAGCTGGATGCGGTCGGTGATGTCGTCGATCAGGATGATGCGGCCGACGGCGATAAAGTCGCGGGTGACCAGCGGCGCGATGGCGATGTTGGCCGTGCGCATGTTGCCGTCGGGCAGCGCGAGTCGGAACTTGTAGAGCGTGTGTGTGCCCTGCTCCTCGCGCACACTGTCGAAGCGGGCGACGAAGTCGGGCGGGAAGATGGACGAGACGGGCTGGTGCAGCACCTCGGCGCGCGACCGGGCGTACATGACCTCCATCTGGGTGTTCCAGCTCTCGATGCGGTCTTCGAGATCGACGGCGAAGACGCCGACGTTGATGGACTCGACGATATTCTCGTGGAACTCCTTGAGCCGCTCGAACTCGCCGATCTTCTGTTCGAGCCGCTGGTAGAGCTGGGCATTTTGGATGGCGATGCCGATGTAGCCGGCCAGTGATTCGAGCAGTTCCATATCTTCGCTGGAGAGGAAGTCGCCGTTGTCGGTGCGTCCGAGGCCGATGACGGCGACCGTGCGCGTGCCTCCGCCCTCGCGATTGGCAACGCGGCAGGGGAGGTAGTAGTTCATGTCCAGACTGCGGGCGCTGGCGCGCTGCGCGTCGGGCAGGCGGAGAACGTGCTGCGGAGATTCGAGAAAGATGTGGCTGTTGGCACCGGGACGGTCGAAGTCGAGGAAGCGGACGTCGAGCGCCTGGAGGTCGGCGTCCTGCAGATTGGCGAGGCCGTGAGAGGCTGCCAGCTCGAAGCGCGGGCCACTGGAAGAGGGGAGAGAACGGTTACTTTCCGTGGCCAGAAAGACGGCGACGCGGGTGACCAGCAGCGTCTGCGGCAGGCGCTCGACGATGGAGTCGAGCAGAGCGCGAAGGTCGGTCTGCGAGTTGAGGCCGCGGCCGAACTCGATCAGGGTCTCGCGGTAGTCGAAGCGCTTCTGGTCGAAGACGCGGTCGACGCGACCTTGGATCGCCTTCTTGAGCGGCTCGAAGAGGATGCCGGTGAAGACGATGGCAGCCATCAGGCCCCAGACGTGCAGGCTTGGGAGGCGGGCGCGCACCATCTCGGCCGAGACCGCGACAATGACGAAGTAGAGGCCGACGAGCGAGGCGGTCGCCAGCGTATAGGTCACGCCGCGCTTGAAGATCAGGTCGACGTCCATCAGCCGGTAGCGCACGATGGCCCAACTGAAGGTGAGCGGAAGGAAGATCAGCGAGAGGCCGGCGATCTTGGTCAGCAGCGATGGAACCGAGGTGCCCGAGAAGTAGAGATACGGGATGACGTAGAGCAGCGTGAACGGCGTGATGGTCAGCAGGGTGCCGCGGGTCAGCCATTTGAGCTGCTGGCGCTCGAGGCCCGACTCAGCCTGCTTGTAGCGGAAGCGGAAGACAATGGCGGCGATGACGTAGTAGAGCGCGAGATAGGCTACCGCGATCTGGTCGAGGCGATGGCGCAGGACCTCGGTCGCCGACAGGTAGTGGATGGCGGAGTATTGCAGGCCGATCAGGAAGATCGCGGGGATATAGATGATCGCGCTGAGGAAGCGACGCCTCAGGCGATGGGCGCGGTCGGGGGCGAAGACATCGGAGAAGCTGACCGCGAAGTGGAGAAAGAGCGCGGGCTGGAGAGCTTCGGCGACGATGTTGCCCCAGTAGATGATGTAGTCGAAGGTGTCGAATTCGGTGGTGTATTTGAAGGAGTAAAGGACAAAGGAGACCAGGCAGAAGACGTAGAAGTGCGTCGATTTGGGCGCGGTCCAGCGTCGGAACAGGACGTAGATCCCGATCGCCAGATAGACCAGCGCGATGAAGCGCAGCCACTGGTTGCTGGAGCGGTCGGTGGGGATGAGGATCAGTTGGATGTCGAGCTTGGTCGCGCCCGCCAGATCACTGGAGCGGGGCAGCGGCCGCATGATCGAGTAGGTGGCATGCGCCCAGATGCCGCTGTGGAACATCTCGCGGACGAGGGATGCGAGGCGTGGCGTCTGGTGGTCGTTAATGGCGACGAGGATATCGCCGGTGCGGATTCCGGCACGGTATCCGGGAGAGTCTTTGGGGACACGCTCGGCGCGCAGGCCGCCCGAGGCCTCGACCCACCAGATGCCGTCGGTGGGCACATCGAAGTGGCTTTCCCGCTTGAGGTTGATTCCGGCGAGAACACAGGCACCCAGGGTCACCAGAGCCAGAGCGATCGCTAGAATTCGCGTTTGAAAGCCGTTCCTCATAAGAATTCAGCAGCTTATGTTAAGCACATCGTATGCCAAATGAATACATAAGCTTAAAGCCCGCTTGTGAATGATTGCCCTAAGTTACCTACGGAAAATCATAACTCATTCCGCAATGCTGAAAGCGGACAAACACCATTGCCTGTTCGAGTCTGCCGGGTCAAATGTTAACGTTTCTGGGAGGCGGTTGCTTAAATTCATATTCTTGTAACATCTATAAAGGGTCAAAAGAGGCGGAAAAATGCAGCGCGGCGGGCAGTTCGACGAGGTGGTGGTGCAGGTAGCCGGGTAAAGATCCACTACCGGTACGCGGGCGAAGGGCACCCGCTCCTGTTGCGCTTGGCGCTGTCGAAGCTGGCAGGGAAGTCTACGCTGCTGATCTGGGGCGACCGGGACCGCGCCGTGGGGCTTTCATCGGGCAACTGGCAAGCATGTTGCCGCAGTCGAGCCTGCTGGTCATCCCCCGGCGCAGGACACATCGCCTTCGAGGAGATGCCGGATGTCTGCAACCAGGCGATGAGCGACTGGCTGACCAAGACCCCTGCCCGAGGCAGGCAACGCTGTCTGAGTCTTCCCTTCGAAATTTCGAAATACTGATGAACGAGATCTCTATTGGCTGAGGCCGAACTGGTTTTTCAGCCAGAGGGCGATCTCCTGCTGCATTTGGCTTAGCTTGGGGCCAGGCGACTGGGGGATTCCCTGAAAGAAGTGTTCGGCTCCTTCGATCCAGACCAGGCGTTTGGGCTCGGCGGCGGAGGCGACGGCCTTTTCGACCACATCACGCGCGCCGAACTGGTCGTGGTCGCCGCTGACGAAGAGCTTGGGCTGGGCGCACTGGGCGAGGAACTCGTAGGTGTAGCTTCGACCCTCGGCGAGGCCGGGCAACCCCATCGCCAGAATGCCCTTGACGCGCGGGTCGCCGCAACTGGCGCGGAGATTGACGTAAGCCCCGAAGGAGAAGCCAGCAGAGAGGATGGGGAGGCCGAGGTTGCGGTCGAGCCAGTCGAGCGCGGCGCGAGTATCGCCCTGCTCGCCGCGGCCTTCGTTATAGGCTCCTTCGCTGAGGCCGACACCGCGGAAGTTGAAGCGGAGAACGGGCAGGCCGAAGGAACTAAAAGTCTTCATGGCGTGGTAGACGACCTTGTTGTGCATGGTGCCGCCGCCCAGGGGATGCGGGTGGCAGACGAGGACGGCATAAGCGGCGTCAGGTTGGCCGGAGTTCAGCACGGCTTCGAGGCGGCCAGCGGGGCCGTGGAGATCGTCGATGGAGCGAATTTTAGAGAGATTCTTTGCGGTCATTTTATTGGAGCGTTTGCAGTGCCCGGCGGACCAGGGGCGAGCGTTCGCTACTGTCTTTATTTAGCTGCTGTCTTATATCGTATGCTGGAAGTATGGCGATTGATCCCATTCAACTTACAAAACAGTTAGTCGATATCGACTCCACCACCTACCATGAGGGCCGGGCCGGGGCCTTTTTATACGAATTTCTGGCTGCGTAAGGCTATGCCGTTGAAAAGATG
>Ga0207705_10001034_pt1 | contig 22632 bp, 24 predicted proteins | sample KBSC13metaG_FD_184314 | JGI IMG/M metagenome (GOLD analysis project Ga0207705, IMG submission 184314) | Corn rhizosphere microbial communities from Kellogg Biological Station, Michigan, USA - KBS C1-3 metaG (SPAdes) (version 2) | ecosystem: Host-associated > Plants > Roots > Rhizosphere > Soil ... | reverse complement strand
TGAAGGCGCACATCAAGCTGGACGGCCGCAAGAGCCCGATGCACGGCGAAGCCACGCTGTCGCTGCGCCACCTGAAACTCAGCAAACTGTTTCCGACCGTGGACCTGATGCACACCAGCCTCGGCCAGATCAACGGCGATGCGAAACTCGACGGCGACGGCAATTCGGTGGCGGCGTTGCTCGGCACCTCCGACGGCGAAGTGAAAATCCTTATCAACGACGGCGCAGTCAGCAAGCTGCTGCTGGAGGAAATCGGACTCAACGTCGGCAACATCATCATCACCAAGCTGGTGGGCGACAAGCCCGAGAAGCTCAACTGCGCAGCCGCCGACCTCGTCGCCAAACAGGGCTTGTGGCGGCCGCAGATATTCGTGATCGACACCGAGCCCATGACGATCAATGTCGATGGCAGCATCAATCTCGCGAACGAGACGCTGGACCTGACGATCCATCCGCACAGCAAGGGCGTGCGCGTGCTGTCGCTGCGTTCGCCGTTGTACCTGCGCGGCACCCTGAAGCATCCGGATGCGGGCGTCGAAAAAGGACCGTTGCTTGCCCGAGGCCTCGGTGCGGCAGTGCTGGGAGCCGTGGCAGCGCCGGTCGCCGCGCTGGCCGCGCTGATCGCGCCCAGCCACGACGAGGAAAACGCCTGCCGGGGCGTCATCGAGGCCATGCAGAAGCCCGCGAGAAAACGCTGACGCTTACGCTGGCACGTCGCGCGCTCCATTATTCTTGTGCGCCCGCCCTCCCGACCCACCACCGATGACCCCGCAGGCCAAGGCGCAATGGCAGCTCCATTTTTGCGTCGTGCTGTGGGGCTTCACCGCCATCCTCGGCAAGCTGATCACGCTGACCGCGCTGCAACTGGTGTGGTGGCGCATGCTGATCGTGACGCTGGCGCTGCTGCTGGTGCCGAAAGTCTGGCGTGAACTGCGTACGATGCCGGCCCGGCGCATCGCGGCCTATGCCGGCATCGGCGTGCTGGTGGCGCTGCATTGGCTGACGTTCTATTCGGCGGTGAAGCTCGCCAACGCATCGGTGGCCGCCACCTGCATCGCGCTGGCGCCGGTGTTTCTCGCCGGGATCGAGCCGGCCGTGGTGGGCCGCAAATTCGAGCCGCGCGAACTGTTGCTGGGCGCGGCGGTGGTGCCGGGTGTCGCGCTGGTGGTCGGCGGCGTACCGTCGGACATGCGCCTCGGTGTCGCGGTGGGTGTGGTGTCGGCGGCGTTGTGTGCGACCTTCGGCGCGTTCAACAAGCGCGTGGCCGATCGCGCCAGCTCACTGACCGCGACTTGTCTTGAACTCGGCGCGGGCACGCTGTTCCTGACGCTGGTGACGGTCGCGTGGCACGCCGAAGGCTCGTTCGTGCTGCCCGATGGACGCGACGCGTTGCTGCTGCTGACCCTGGCGCTCGCGTGCACGCTGCTGCCGTTTGCGCTGGCGCTGAAGGTGCTGCGCAAATTGTCGGCGTACACGGTGCAACTCGCGACCAATCTCGAACCCGTGTACGCGATCGTGCTGGCGGTGATCCTGCTGGGCGAACAGCATCAACTCGATGCGTGGTTCTACGTTGGCGTCGCGATCATCCTCGGCGCGGTATTCGTGCACCCGCTGCTGACGCGCCGCCCGATCGACAAGCCGCCGGGGCCGGTGCTGGGCACGGCCGAGTCGAAACAATAGAGTAGGCCCATGGCCGCCCTGCCCCGCTCGAAAACCCAAGCGCGCGACCGCGGCTTCCGCGAAATCGAGGTATTGCGCGCGGGCAATGCGGGTTGCGAACAGGCGCGCGACAAGGTCATCGCGGAAACGCCGGTGGCGCTGGTGTACAACGGCGTGCCGTTCGCGGTGATGATGGCGACGCCGTGCGATCTGGAAGACTTCGCGCTGGGCTTCGCGCTTTCCGAAGGCATCGTCGCAAACGCTGCCGAGTTCGAACTGGTGGACGCGCTGAAAACCGAACGCGGCATCAGCCTGCAAGGCCTGATTCCGCGCGAACGCTTCGACATCCTGCAACGGCGCAAACGCAGCCTGTCGGGACGCAGCGGCTGCGGGCTGTGCGGCATCGAATCGCTGGAAGAAGCCGTGCGGCCGACGCCGCGCGTGGCGGACGGCCCTCGATTCGATCGGGCCGCGATCGCGGCCGGCATGCGCGAACTCGCGCAGGGCCAGCCTCTCAACGCGGCCACCGGCGGCGCCCACGCCGCGGCTTTCATTTCGAAGGAACAGGCCGCGATCGTGCGCGAAGACGTGGGCCGGCACAACGCGCTGGACAAGCTGATCGGTGCACTGGAGCGAGCCTCCACTTCACCGCCCGTTGCCAGCGGATTCCTTGCCATCACTTCGCGTGCATCCTGGGAGATGGTGCACAAGGCCGCGCATGCCCGGATCGCGGTGATTGCCGCAATTTCGGCGCCGACCTCGTTGGCGATCGAAGCGGCCGACGACGCCGGCATCACGCTGATCGCATTCGCACGCGACGATTCGATGAACATCTATACACACGCCGCGCGGATCGCCTGATCCGGCGCGGCGCGCTGTGCCGCATCTTCAGGTACGGTCGGTCTTCTTCGCATTCTTCTCCGCGCGCTTTTCCTTCAGCGACTTCTGCGGCTTCTTCTTGGTTTCCTTCTTTTTCTCGAGACCTTTCATTCAAGACTCCTCGTGGCAGTGGACCCGCAGGTGCAAAGATGCGCCAGCCGGCGAAACTTGGCAAGAGGGTTCGGCGAACGGGTACAGGTTCCTGATCGAATTGGCTAGACTCGGCGCTTGCGCCTGATCGTCCGCGCTCCGCACGCGCGCTTGCATTCGCAGGAGTTTCCGCATGTCTTCGCACGCCAAACCAACCACTGCCACCATCATTCCCTGCCTCCGCTATCGCAATGCACCGGCCATGATCGAATGGCTGTGCAAGGCGTTCGGTTTCGAGAAGCACGCGGTGTACGCCGACGGCGACGTGGTGCAACACGCGCAACTGACATTCGGCAACGGCATGATCATGCTGGGCTCGGCCGACAACGCCTCCGAATGGGGCAGGCACATCGCGCAACCGGACGAGGTCGGCGACCGCGAGACGCAATGCTGCTGCATCGTGGTGTCCGACTGCGCGGCCCACTACGCGCAGGCCAAGGCCGGCGGCGCCGAAATCGTGGACAAATTTGAAACCAGGGATTATGGCGGCAGCGGCTATGGCTGTCGCGATCCGGAAGGCCACCTGTGGTGGTTCGGCGACTACGATCCGTGGGCGGACCAACCAACATGAAGAAGGCCGACGTCCCCATCACGGATGAACTGGCCGGTGCGCGCGGCACACGCATCAAGATCGGGATCGGCGGCTGGAACTTCCCGCCGTGGCGCGACAACTTCTACCCGAAGGGCTTGCCGCAGCGCCGCGAACTCGAATACGCCAGCCGTCACCTGGCGACGCTCGAAATCAACAGCACGTTCTATCGCGCGCAGACGCCGAAGGTCTACGCGAAGTGGCGCGACGAGACACCGCCCGGTTTCGTTTTTTCGCTGAAGGCGCCGCGACAGGTGGCCGAAATGCGCAAGCTCGCGGGCGCCGGCGCACAGGTCCGCGGTTTCCTGTTCGGCGGCTTGGCCGAATTCGGCGACAAGTTGGGGCCGGTCGTGTGGCAATTTCCACCGTCGCGGAAGTTCGAGCACGACGATTTCGCGGCGTTCCTCGATCTGCTGCCGCACGAGTTGAACGGCCGCCCGCTGCGGCACGCGCTGGAGGTGCGGAACGAAACGTTCCTGTGCGAGGCATTCCTTGAACTTGCACACGCACGCAATGCCGCGTGCGTGTTCACCGATTCCCCCGGGTACCCGAATTTCGCGGACCTGACCGGCGATTTCGTGTACGCGCGTTTGATGCGCAGCCGCGAATCCGAATCCGGCGGCTATCCCGCGCAGGAACTGGATGCATGGGCTGGGCGCGCGCGGGCGTGGTGTGAAGGTAGCGCGCCTGACGACTTGCCGCGCGTTTCGGGCATGCCCAAGGCAGCATCCTCGCCGCGCGATGTGTTCATCTATTTCATCAGCGCAGCCAAGGCGCGCAATCCGGCTGCGGCCATGGCGCTGCAAGGACGCATCAAGTGAAGCGATTCGTCGCCGTGTTCGCGGCCGCGGTCCTGTTGGGCGGCTGCGCCAGCGCGCCGCCCTCGAAACCGCAGGCCGGACCGCATCCGCAGCCGATCACGCGGTCCGTCTCGCCGGTGCCGAATGCGGCGTCGCCGCGCTACGTGCCATCGTCGCTGGCAGACGGCATCGATGCGTTCGTGGCACAGCCGCGCTTCGCGCACGCGCAGTGGGGCATCGACGTGGTTTCGCTGGACAACGGCAAGACGTTTTACCGGCACAATGCGGATGCGTTGTTCCTGCCCGCCTCCAACGCCAAGCTCTATACAGCGGCGCTGGCGCTGCAGACGCTCGGCCCCGACGCGCGCTTTTCCACCACGTTGTACGCGACCGCCGCACCACGTGCGGACGGCAGCGTGCCGGGCGACCTGATCCTGTACGGCGGCGGCGATCCGTCGCTGGGCGATCGCGACGTTTCGCCCGATTGGGCCGCGCGTCTTGCCGACGCACTCGCCGCGCGCGGCGTGCGACGCATCCGCGGCCATCTGATTGCCGACGACACGTATTTCGCCGGGCCGCCCTTCGGCGAAGGTTGGGAGGCGCTGGACCTGCAGACCGGCTACGGTGCCGGGGCCGGCGCGCTGGGCGTGCAGGACAACGTGTTGCACGTGCAGGTCGCGCGCGAAGCCGCGCGCTGCTGCGCGCTGACGATCGTGCCGTCGCATTCCGGCATGCGCGTGGTCAACCTCACCGGCAGCGCGGCGGCGCTGAATCTCTACCGGCCGCCCGGTGCCGACGTGCTGTATGCCAGCGGCAGCTTGCGCCCGGGCACCCCGCGCGCCACGTTCACCTTGTCGGCACCCGATGGCGCGTTGTTCGCGGCCAACCAGTTGCGCGAGGCATTGGCGCAACGCGGCATCGCGCTGGGCGGCGGCGTGCGGGTGGTGCACTGGCCGGAAACGAACGTGGCGCTGGTCCGCAACCCGGTCGAGCTCGCCAGTGTTGCTTCGCCGCCCCTGTCGCAACTGCTCGTGCACATGATGAAACACTCGGACAACCGCTATGCGCAGACGCTGCTGCAGCAGGTCGGCGTCGCGACTGCACGCACCGGCGTGTGCGCGGATCGCGCGGGACCGCCAGAGACCAGCGCCGATTGGGGCGCGTGCGCGATGCGTGCGTTCCTCGCGCGCATCGGCATCGGCAAGGGCGAGGTCACGCTCGATGACGGCGCGGGCCTCTCGCGTCAGGATCTCGTCACGCCCGCCGCTACCGTGAAGCTGCTGGCGTGGCTCGCGCGACAGCCGTTTGCGAACGTGCTGCGCGATGCGCTTCCGGTCGCGGGCATCGACGGCACGCTGAAATACCGCATGCGAGGCGGCGCCGCCACCGACAACGTGCAGGCCAAGACCGGCACGCTGTCGCACGTCTACACCTTGTCGGGCTTCGTCACCACCGCGGCCGGCGAGCGGCTGGTATTTTCGCTGCTGCTGAACCGCTACCTGCGTCCGACCGATGGCGTCGGGCGGCACGTCCGGCCGTCGCCCCAGTCCGACCTTGATGCGATCGCCACGATGCTCGCAACCCACGGAGCAAACTGATGCAACGCAGCTGGAAAGCCCTTTTGCCGATGGCGATCCTGGTCGCGGTGGCGGCATACGTGTATGTGCATCAGCGCACGGCACGCGTGTCCGCACCGCCCACGGCGCCGGACGCAGCGGCGACGAATGATGCATCGCGCGACGCGCCCGAGTCATTGTCCGCCTTCCTTCCCTCCGAAGCGCACGACACCCTGGCGCTGATCGCGCGCGGCGGTCCGTTCCCGCATCGACAGGATGGCGAGGTGTTCGGCAACTACGAACACTTGCTGCCGGCCGAGCCGCGCGGCTACTACCACGAATACACCGTGGAAACGCCCGGTGCGCACGATCGCGGTGCACGGCGCATCATCACCGGCGGCAATCCACCGGCCGTGTACTACTACACCGATGACCATTACCGCAGTTTCCGCAAATTCACGGTGTCGCGATGACCGCCCATCGTTCAAAAGTCGCCCCCTCGCCCGCGAGCCCTGTCCGGGGCAAAGCCGGCGGATGCTGCGCGCCTGTCTCCCTCTCCGCACGCGCTGAGAGGGTCGGGGGGAGGGAAGCGGATGCGTCACGCCGCACGAGGTCCGCATCGTGAGTGAAACGATCGATCTGGCGAACGTCGCGCAAAACGCCGCCTACCTCGTCGGCGAAACCGATCTCGACGCACTCGACGCAGCCGCGCATGCGGAAGGTCATCTGGTGCGGCGCATCAGCCTCGCCGGTTGCCGCGACAAGCACGACCTGCTCCAGCGCATCGCCTCGACGTTGGCATTTCCTGCATCCTTCGGCGCCAACTGGGATGCGCTGTCCGATTGCCTCGGCGATCTCGAATGGCTGCCGCGGGCGAACGGCTACGCTTGGCTGTTCGATCATGCCGACGATTTGCGCGCGGCGTCCCAGCGGGATTTCGATACCCTCTGCGACGTGCTGGACGATTCCTGCGCACGCTGGAAGGAACGTCGCACCCCTTGCTTCGCGTTCATCGCATTGCCCCACGACGCGTTTTCGGGCCACGGTTCGCGCGACACGCGCTGACGCCCAGCGTTGCCCCGCGATCAGCGCGGAGGGGAGGTGGACGCAATGGCCTCGCAAAGTTCCTCGATGCCGAAGGGTTTCAGGATGAATGCCGCGTCGGCGAGCTCGGCCGGCAGGTTTTCGCGGCGGCCCGATGCGAACAACACCGGGCAATCGGGTCGCGCTTCGCGCACGCGCCGCGCAAGCTCCATGCCCGACATGTCCGCCAGCCCGATGTCGGCGACGAGCACGTCGAAATCGTTGCGCGCGGCAAGCCGCAGCGCTTCCGAGCCGTCGGCGGCCAGCAGCGTCCTGAAGCCCTTGGCCTGCAGCAACTCGCCGAGGGCGTCGCGCACCATGTCCTCGTCTTCGCACAACAGCACGGTCCGAGAGAGCGCACGCACCGGCGTCGACACGCCGCTCCGTGACAACTTTGCGATGGTGGCCTGCGTCTGGTTCGCCAGTACGTGGCGCAGTTTGCGCGCCAGCGCCTCACGACTGTACGGCTTGCTCAGGAGCTCCACACCTTCGTCGAGCCGGCCGTGGTGGACGATGGCGTTCTGGGTGTAACCCGACGTGTACAGCACCGCCAGGTTCGGCAGCCGGTCGCGCGCCTTGCGCGCCAGTTCGGGGCTCTTGAGCGGGCCCGGCATCACGACGTCGGTGAACAGCAGGTCGATCGGGACGCCACTCTCGACGATGGTCAGCGCCGCCTTGGCATCGCGCGCCTTCAGCACCGCGTAGCCAAGATCCGCCAGCGTCGTCACCGCCAGTTCGCGGACTGCGTCGTCGTCCTCGACCACCAGCACGGTTTCGGTGCCGCCGCGGATCGGCCGGCCCTCGTCGGAAACCAGCAGGTCTTCGGACTGGTTCGAGCGCGGCAGGTACAGCTTGAAAGTCGTGCCGTGCCCGACTTCGCTGTAAACCTTGATGTGCCCCGACGACTGCTTGACGAAGCCGTACACCATGGAAAGTCCGAGCCCCGTCCCCCGGCCTTCCGCCTTGGTGGTGAAGAAGGGTTCGAAAATCTTCTCGACCAGTTCCGGCGCCATCCCGCAACCGGTGTCGGTGACCGCCAGCATCACGTACTGGCCCGTGCTGACATCGGCGTGCCCGTCCGCGTAATCCTGGTCCAGGAACGCGTTGCCGACCTCGATCGTCAGCCGGCCCTCGCCGTCCATCGCGTCGCGCGCATTGATCGCAAGGTTCAGCAGCGCGCTCTCGATGTTGCTGCGATCCACCAGCGTGTTCCATAAACCGCCCGCCACCAGCGTTTCCAGTTCGATGCCTTCGCCCAGCGCGCGGCGCAACATGTCGCCCATGTCGCGCACCAGCCGCCCGATGTTGATGACCTTGGGCGAAAGCGGCAGGCGCCGCCCGCAGGCGAGCAACTGCGCCGCCAGCTTGGCACCCTGCCGCACGCCTTCCAGCGCGTTGCCGATGCGCCGTTCCGCTGACGGTTCCTGGCCGAACTGCTCGGCCAGCAGGTGCAGATTGCCGCCGATCACCTGCAGGATGTTGTTGAAGTCGTGCGCGATGCCGCCGGTGAGCGTGCCGATCGCCTCCATCTTCTGCGCGCGGTGCAGGGCGTCCTCGGCGGCCGCGCGCCGCGCGATTTCCTTCTGGACGATCGCTTCGAATTGCACGACATTGGACTGCAGCGTCTCGCGCGCGCGCACCATGTCGTCGATGTCGGTAGTGGTGCCGAACCATTCGGTGACGTTGCCGTTCTCGTCACGGATCGGCGTGCCGCGGGCCTTGAACCAGCGGTAGTTGCCATCCGCGCCGCGCAGCCGGTAGTCCACGTCGTAGAGGTGCTTCTGCTCGACCGCGTCGCGCCACTGCGCGGCGGCGCGTTCACGATCATCCGGGTGCACGGCATCCAGCCATCCGCTGCCCATGTGCGCGGCCGGGTCGACGCCCGTGTAGGCCTGCCATTGCGGGTTGTAGTAGTCCGCGCTGCCATCCGGACGCGCGGTCCAGATGAGGTGGGGCAAGGTTTCGGTGAGCGTGCGATAGCGGTATTCGCTTGCGCGCAACGCGCTGGTGATCCGGTGGCGATCGGTGATGTCGCGGATCGTGATCGACACGCACAGCGGCTCGCCGTTTTCATGCACCGGCACGCTGTTCACCTGCGCCCAGATCGTCCCGGGCGCGAACGCCAGCTTCAGTTCGCGCGCGCTGACCGTGTTGCGTTCCAGCGTCAGGCACACGAGATCGAGGATCGTCGCCGCGGTCGCCGCGGGAAACACGCCGCACACGTGCTGCCCGATCGCCGACCGCGCCGGCACGCCGCAGATGCGCTCCGCCGCGGCGTTCCAGGCCGCGACTTCGCCGTGCGGCGAGATGGCCACGAACGCCTGCGGCGCCTGCGCCAGCAGCGTCGCGAGGTAACGTTCGGAACGCTCCAGTTGACGCTGGCGCTGGTACTCGGGTTCCGCCTCGTCGACGCCGGGCGCACGGCTCAATTGCTGGTTGATTTCCCGGCGCAGCACGTCCAGTTGCCGGCGCCGGATCGAGGCGCTCGCGGCCTTGTGCAGCACCGTCGCCATCGACTCGGGCGACGCCGAGGTCGCGACGATCCACGCCGAAGCGAGCCCCGGCACGAACGAAATCTGCGCGCGCAGGCGTTCGGCTTCCGGATCGGGCACGCGCAGCACGATCTGTGTATCCGGCAGTTCGCTGTGGACGTCGCTGGCCGACGTCAACGCGGCCGGCTCGTGGACCGCGCATACCAGCACGTCCGCGTGCGCGGGATCGTCCACCAGCACCATGTCCGCTTCGGATGCCGCGATCGCCGCGCGCAACGCCCGTTCGGTCGAGTCGTCGCCAAGGTTCGCGATGGCGAACGTCACGCGGGCACCTACAGCAGCGGCAGGCCGAGCAGCGAGCGGCCCAGCCATGCCTCCACGAGATGGGTGGTGGGACTCATCACCTGCGCCGCACGCGCGTCGCGATGCATCCGCGCGACCGCGCTGTTTTCGCCGTAGCCGCGGCCGCCCAAAAGCGCCATGGCGGTGTCGGTGACCTGGTTGCCGGTTTTCGCCACCTTGGCCTTGGCGGCCAGCAACGCCTGCGTCGCGCCCGGACTGCCCGCATCGGCGAGGCGCGCCGCATGATGGGCGAGGCGCCGCGTGGCTTCCACTTCGGTCCATGCGCTCGCCACGTCGTGCCACAGCACCGGCTGCGTACTCAGTGTTTCGCCGGTGTGCTGGTGTTCGCGCGTCTTCAGATGCTCGATCGCGAGTTCCAGCGACGCGGCCGCGAGCCCGAGGTACACGCCCGCCATCGCGGTCAGAAAATGCGGCAACACGATTTCGAACGTGTACCAGATCTGGTCGCCCCTGGCGCCCAGCAGGTTCATGGCGGGCACGCGCACGTGTTCAAGGTGCAGCGTGCGCGAACTGTTGCCGCGCATGCCGTAGCCGTGCCACGCCTCGCCCCAGCGCAAGCCCTCCGACTTGCCCTCCACCAGCACGAGCGTGAAGCTGCGGGGATCGTTCTCGGCGCCGGACGAGGTCAACGACACCACGTACGAATCGGCGTAGCCACCACTGGTCACGAAGCTCTTGACGCCGCTGAGCACGAACTCGTCTTCGTCGGCGCGGAAATGCGAACGCGGCAGATAAAAATGGGAACCCGTGCCGGGTTCGCTCAGGGCCAGTGACATGAGATGCTCGCCGCGCGCGATCGGCTGCAAGTAGCGCGACTCGTGCTCCGGCGTCGCCTTGGCGACCAGCGCCTGGGTCGCCACGCAATGCATGCCGTAGCACATCGCGGTGGACCCGCAATGGCGCGCGAGCTCTTCGCAGATCATCGACAGCGCCAGCATGCCCTGCCCGTGGCCGCCCAACCGCTTGGGCACGTGCAGGCCAAGCAGGCCGGCTTTCGCCAGCGCCTGCATGTTCTCCGCAGGCCATTGCGCGTTCGCATCCACGCTCGCTGCGTTGGCGTCCAGCACTTCGGCGCCAACCCGACGCGCCGTGCTGCCAAGCTGAGACAGGTCGTCCGCAACCGCCATATCCATCCGCCCCGGTGCTGTCGTAGAGGTCTCGCCCGCAAGACCTCTCCCCGTGCCGGGCCAATATATCGCAATTGGGTGTCGCGGCACCCCTACAGCGAACGCCAACCTTCGAACCCGGTGAACAGCGCGACGCCGATCAGCACCACCCCGACCACGCGCGCAGTGACCATGCCCGCGCCAGGCCGCCGCACCAGCCAACCGCGTGTCTGCGCGGCGGCGAGCGCAAGGCCGCCGTAAACCGCCAGCTGGGTAATCGCGATGATCAGCCACAGCACCAGCGATTGCGACCATAGCGGTCCGTACTCCGCGTGCAGGAATTGCGGAAACACGGCCAGCATGAAAAGGTAAGCCTTGGGATTCATCAGGCACGTCAGCGCACCGCGGCGGAAAGTGGCCCAGGCCGATGCCGCGCCGCCTTGCGTCTGAATGCCGAAGGCGGAATCGGCGCGCAGCAGCGACATGCCGATCCACGCGATGTACAACGCGCCAGCCAACAGCAAAGCGTTGAACGCGACGGGCATCACCTTCAACAACACGCCGATGCCGAGCGTGGTCATCGCCACGTGGCACGCGGCGCCAGCCACCACGCCCGCGACCGCCGCCATGCCGTGCCGGCGTCCCGCGGTGAGCGAACTGCCCATCACGAACGCCATGTCGAGACCCGGCAACACGATGATGCCGAACACCAGCGCAGCGAACAGCAGCAAGTCGGCCGCGTGGCTCATGGCTTCGCATCCGATGTCGGCCACCAGCGCAGGCGCGAACGCGGCGTCGGATCCAATACCAGTCGCTCCGGCGTTCCGCGCAGCATGCCGGTGGCTTCGAGCGAGTGCTCGACCCGCGATGCCAGCGCTTCGAAATCCTGCAGCGCCGCATCGTCTTCCACGACGCCGAGCCACACCAGGAATGGCCCGTCGGTGCGAACTGGCAGCTGTGGAAAGTTGTTCGGCACATCCAGCGTCACCAGCACGCCGGCCGGATGCACTTTTGCGCCCTCGTAGCGCTTGAACGCGGTCTGCGCACGTTCGGCGAACGTGGCTTCATCGCCCTTCTTCACCGCAAAAATCTGCGCAACCGCCACGCCGCGTGCACCTTGCGGTTCGTCCACCGGATCCACGGCCGGCAACACCGGAACTTCCGTCTGCGGCGTCAGCGGGCGCAGCAGCAATACGTTGTCGCTCGCGCCCGGGAACAACGCATTGACCTTGATGCGGTGCTCGCGCCACACCGGCCCGTAGTAGAACGCCGCGTCCGCGATCGGGCGCGCGTCGATGTCATGGTAGCCGCGCAGCCAGACGAACTTCGTGGGCGCGGCGCGATCCTCGAACTGGCCAAACACCATGCAGTCCAGTTGTTCGAACGCTTCCGGAAAATACGCGTCGAAATACCGCACGAAGCGATCACGCTGGCCGGGCGCGATGTCGTAGCGGCGCAACTCGACCACTTGATAGTTGTTCAAATGGGCGACGCTTTCCAGTGCCGCACGCGCGGCGGTATCCGCGTGCGCGGCGGTGATGAACGTACTCATGAAGAATGCTCCAAGCAGCAGGGCTGAAAGGCGGGGCATCACGATCTCCGGGTGGCTTGAATCTCGCGAACACGCTAAGGCCTAATCAGGGCAGTTCACGTCCTGATTCAAGTTAGACTGCATGCATGCCCCACCCCGCCTCACGCGTGCTGGCCGTCCTGGAGTTGCTGCAAAGCCGCAGTCGAATCAGCGGCCCGGAATTGGCACAGCGGATCAACGTCGACATTCGCACCCTGCGGCGCTACATCGTGCTGCTGGAAGAACTCGGGATTCCGATCACCACCGAACGCGGCCGCCACGGCGCGTACATGCTGGTAGCGGGATTCAAGCTGCCGCCGATGATGTTCACCGATGCCGAAGCGCTGGCGCTGTCGATGGGCCTGCTGGCAGCGCGCAGCCTCGGATTGCACGCGGGTGAAACCGCGCTGGCGAGCGCGCAGGCCAAGCTGGAACGGGTGATGCCCGATTCACTGAAGCGCCGGTTGCACGCGGTGGAAGCCAGCGTTTCGATTGAATCCGCCGGCGCCCTCACGGCGCACGCCAACGCCTCGGCGCTGATGCTGCTGACGCACGCAGCCCACGCGGCGGAACGCGTGCATTTGCATTACCGCTCCGCGCAGGGCGAGGAAAGCGAACGTGACTTCGACACCTACGGCCTCGGCTTTCGCGGCAGTGCCTGGTACGTGGTCGGCTACTGCCACCTGCGCCACGGCGTGCGTGGGTTCCGTGTCGACCGGATCATCGAAACACGACCGCTGCCCGTCCATTTCACGCGGCCAAGAAATTTCGACGTGCTGGAATGGTTGAACCGCAGCATCGCCACGCTGCCGCGCGCGCACCGCGTGGAAGTCCTGTTGCGCACCGATCTCGTGAAGGCGCGCGAAGCGTTCTCGCCCACGATCGGTCTGTTCGAAGAAGTGGATGATGGCGTGCTGCTGCGCGTAAGAACCGATGACCTTGCCTGGTTCGCGCGCCAGCTCGCGCGCGTGCCGTTCGAATTCGAAATCTGCACCCCGCAACAGCTGCGCAAGGAATTGGTCGCGCACGCGGCGCGGCTGCAGAAACTCGCATTGATCCCGCATTGACACGGCGCTTGCCGTTGATTCGGCTCGCACCCGCGTCGGGGCCGATCGCTCACGCCAGGCCGGCCACGATGAAAAAGCCCAACACGCAAGCGAGGCTGATGAACTGCGCGGCAGAGCGCAACGCAGCTTTGTTTGCCAGGTAAAACGCCACATAAGCTCCACGAGCCACGACCCAAACTACTGCCAAAGCGTCGACCGGATTCTGTGGAGCGTGCACAAGGTGCGCGATGATGACAGCCGCTGCGAAGCCCGTGAGCGATTCGAAAGAATTGAGCTGCGCGTCCCATGCGCGCTTCGCCACGCCCCGAATGCGATTCGGAAAATCGCGAGGATCGTGGTTGTCTCGCAATCGTCGGCCGTCCGGCCCTCGCCCCCTGTTCCGGGCGATGCCGAAACAAACATAGGGCAACAGGATCGCAATCAGCACGCACCACAATGCAATGGTCATTTTCTCTGCCGGCCTCCAAACACCCGTGCACGGGTTCTACTTGTGCGGTTTGAACACGATGTCGAACTCGATCTTCCAGGTCTTGCCGCCATCCAGCGACCGTTCCGCGGTTTCGCGCACACCATCGCCCTGCCTGTACCAGGCCGCGCGCACCAGCGCATCGGGCTTTCCGGCCTTCCTTTCAACGCCCTCGAATACCATCCGGTTGTCCTGCAATCCGCCATCCAGCAACAGCAGATCGCCGCGATTGGTGACCCAGCTCTGGTGCCAGACTTTGCGCGCGGCATCGTAAAGACTGTAGCTTTCGCCGTGCAGGCCGTCGTTCTGGCGATAGTCCTCGTGGATCACGCAGCCGTCGAGGATGACCTCCACGGTATTGCGCGCGACGAGCTTGTCCGGCGCCCGCACGTCATACGTGTCCCAATCGCCCGCAAAGAAATCGAACTGGCGGTAGGTCGGCGCGCTGCACGCCGGGGAAGCGTGCTCGACCGCAAGCAGCGGCGATGCGGTGACGGCAAGCAGGACGAAGCAAGTCAATCGACAAGACCAACGCATGAATACCTCCGCGGTTATGCGCGCACGCAGTGTCCGGATTCAACGTTTCGCCGCAGTGTAACGAACACCATCCGCTCATCGTCCGCAGCGGCGAAGCTTGCCCTGATTTGTCCGCAAGCCCCGGCCATCGACCGAGCCGACGCGCTGCATCCCGTGCACTTTGGCGTTTACGGTGAAGTATGCTCCGCCGAAACCGACACCCGCCCGGAGTGCGCCATGAACCCCACCGACCATCGGCGCCGCAGTTCCTTCGGCATTGCAAAGCGTTTCGTGCTCGCGGCGTTGCTCGCTGCGCCGTGGCAGGTTGCCACGCCGGCGTCCGACTCACCGCAGCGGCAAGTCTTCGCCGCGGAACGCGCCTTTGCCAAATCCATGGCCGACCGCAACGCGTCGGCATTCGCAAGCCACGTTTCCGATGAAGCGATTTTCTTCAACGGCACTCGCGTGCTGCGCGGCAAAAAGGAAGTGCTCGCGACATGGTCGCGATTCTTCGAAGGCAAGACCGCACCGTTCTCGTGGGAGCCGGGTCGCGTGGAAGTCCTGCGGTCCGGCACGCTGGCGCTGAGCACCGGTCTCGTCCGTGACCCGAACGGCAAAGTCGTCGGCCGCTTCAACTCGATCTGGCGCCGCGAAGCGCCAGGCATCTGGCGCGTGGTGTTCGACAAGGGCAGCCCGGCCGAGCCGACCGACAAGCAGTAAGCTCGTTTAGGAGGAACATGCATGGCGCGCCAGATTCTTTTCGTGCAGGGCGCCGGCAAAGGCGTTCACGACAAATGGGACAACAAGCTCGTTGACAGCCTTCGGCAAGGACTCGGGAAACATTACCCGGGGCTCGCCCGGCGATGATGTTCAGATCCCGCCAGACTTGGGTACGAGACTTCCCGAAGGTGTCCCCATCCACCTGTGGCACGGCCTTGATGACGAAGTAGTCCCACCTTCGCACCTCGAGCTCTACGCATGCACGATTCCGCAAGCCCGAGTCCACCGTCTGCCCGGCCGTGACCATCAATTCCACAATGATCTGAAGGAAATCGCAGCGGTGATTCTGTCGCTGTCAGCGCGAGGCCTGGACGAAGCGCCGACCGGAAATTGAAACCGCGTTGCCCGGCCGTCAGCCCAGATAGCACGGCCCGGTTTCGCGCACTTCCATGGTCGCCCACTCGGCGGCGGGGCACAGCGCGGCGAGTTCGACCGCTTCCTCGCGCGTGGCGCAGTCGACCATGAAGAATCCGCCGATCATCTCGCGCGCTTCGGCGAACGGGCCATCGCGCAGGCTGCGCTTGCCGCCTCGGATTTGCAGGCGCTGGCCTTCGGAATCGCTGCGCAACGACGAGTACGCGCGCAGCACGCCGCGTGCCTTCAGGTCTTCGGCGTAATCCAGCATGCGCTGGTACAGCGCCTTGCCCTCTTCCTCGCTGCGCTCGGCGCGCTGGCCGCGTGGTTCGGCGACAAACAACATGTAGGCCATGATCCTCTCCAAGCTCTTAGAAAAAACTCGAATTCGCGTCATGCCGGCGCAGGCCGGAATCCATCTGGACTTTTGTACCAGCAACTTGGATCCCGGCCTGCGCCGGGATGACGAGCAAGCAGCAGCCGATACTGCAGGTCACATTCTGCGCCGGGATGACGAGCAAGCAGCCGATACTGCAGGTCATCTTCTGCGCCGGGATGACGAGCAAGAAGCCCGCTACTACCTATCCTCTTCGGCTATTGATCCGTGCACGCCGCGGCGCGCTGGCGCAGCAGTTCCGATTCGCGGGCGTTGCCGGTGAGCGTCGCTGCGCGTTCGAATTCCGACCGCGCCTCATCCAGACGCCCGAGTTTGAACAACAAGTCGCCACGCACACTGGGCAGCAGGTGGTAGCCGGCCAGCGCGCGTTCCTTCTGCAACGCGTCGACCAGTTGCAAGCCGGCCTCCGGGCCCTCGGCCATCGACACCGCGACCGCGCGATTCAATTCGACCACCGGTGACGGCGCAACTTTCGCAAGGCGCGCATACAGCGATGCGATCCGCGCCCAGTCGGTGTCCTTCGCATGCAGCGCGCGTACATGGCAGGCGGCGATCGCGGCCTGCAGCGCGTAGTTGCCGTCCGCGCCGTCGAGTTGCTCCGCGCGTTCCAGTGATGCAAGGCCACGCCGGCTCAACAAGCGATCCCAGCGCGAGCGGTCCTGGTCCAGAAGCAGGATCGGCGTGCCATCGGCCGCGGTGCGCGCGTGCAGGCGTGACGCCTGGATTTCCATCAAGGCGACCAGCCCATGCACTTCCGGCTCGCGCGGAGCGAGGCCTGCCAGCACGCGGCCGAGGCGCATGGCTTCTTCGCACAACGCGGGTCGCGCCCAGTCCTCGCCCGCGGTGGCGGTGTAGCCTTCGTTGAAGATCAGGTAGATCACTTCCAGCACCGCGGCGAGTCGCGGCGCGAGGTCTTCGCCACGCGGCACCTCGAACGGCACCCGTTTTTCGGCGAGCGTGCGCTTGGCGCGCACGATGCGCTGCGCGACCGTGGGTTCGGGCACCAGGAACGCGCGCGCGATTTCCGGCGTGGTCAGGCCGCCCAGCATGCGCAAGGTCAGCGCGACCTGCATGTCGCGGGTAAGCGCGGGATGGCAGGCGGTGAAGATCAGCCGCAGCAGATCGTCGCCGATGTCGTCATCCAGCGCGTCCGCATGGTCGGGAGCATGCGCCATCGCTTCGGTCTCGAGTTCGTATTCGAGCGCAGCCTGCTTGTCGTCGCGCATCCGGTTGTGGCGCAGCTGATCGATTGCACGGCGCTTGGCGGTGGTCATCAGCCACGCGCCCGGATTGTCGGGCACGCCATCGGTGGGCCAGCGTTCCAGTGCGACGACCAGCGCTTCCTGCGCCAGATCCTCGGCCTGCCCGACGTCACGCAACATCCGCGCCAGCCCGGCGATCAGGCGCGGCGCCTCGATCTTCCAGACCGTTTCGATGGTGCGGTGGGTGTCGGCCGTCATCATGACGGCCGATCACAACAGCCCTTCGGGTCCGGTGCAAGCGCTTCACGCGGCTGCGTTCAGGCCTTGGCGATCCTCTCGCGCAGGCTGGCCTCGTGCTCGCGGACTTCGGGCGTTGCGGCGTCGCCGAAATCATCCATTTCGGCCACCGGACGCAACTCGATTTCCATGCCCCCGTCGAACAACGGCGCGCGCTTGATCCACTCGATCGCCTCCTCCATCGAGCGCACCTGCCACAGCCAGAAACCGGCGATCAATTCCCTGGTTTCCGCGAACGGCCCGTCGATCACCGTGCGCTGTTTGCCCTCGAAGCGTACCCGTGCACCTTTCGAGCTGGGGCGCAAGCCCTCGCCCATCAGCATCACGCCGGCCTCGACCAGCTTTTCGTTGAACTTGCCCATCTCGGCCAATTCCTTCGCATCCGGCATGCCGCCGGCTTCCGATTCTTCGCTCGCCTTGACGATCACCAGTACGCGCATGACTTGTCTCCAGTGCCCCGGCGATCCGCCGGTTTCATGTTGGCGACGAACGACGCCGGCCTGATTCGACATTCGCACTTTTCATTGACCGGCATCAGGGCGGCCATGACGCGGCAGGATCAGCATGAGAGGATTGCCGAACACTCCAGACACCATGGCCACCATGCAAGCCACCGTGAACGCACCCGCCCCGCCGTTGCATCCTTTCCGGCCGCTGTTCTTCTGCGCGGCGCTGGCGGCGAGCCTGGGGATGCTGGCCTGGGGCGCGTTCCTGCATTACGGCTGGCTGCCTTCCGCCGCGCTGCAGAACCCGTTCTACTGGCATGCGCACGTGATGCTGTTCGGCTTCGCGAGTGCGCTGGTGGGTGGATTCCTGCTGACCGCTTCGGCCAACTGGACCGGCATCGCCACCACCACGCGGCGCGGTCTGCTGCTGCTGACCGCGACCTGGGTGATCGCGCGCGTGCTGCTGCTGACGCCGCTGCCGTTCTGGATCGGCGCGCTGTTCGACGTCGGATACCTGTTCGGGCTGGTGTTCCTGGTTGGACGCGTGCTGTGGCTGTCGCGCAACAAGCGCAATGCGTTCCTGATCGGCATCCTGCTGTTCTACGCCGGGCTGGACATCGCCTTCTACGCGGGCGTGCTGGCCGGCGACGCCACCGTGCCGACGCGCGCGCTGATCGGCGTGGTCGATCTCTTGATGGTGCTGATGCTGGCGATCGGCGGACGGGTGATTCCGTTTTTCACCGGGCGCAAACTCCCGGGTCACACGGCATGGACGAACAAGTACGTGATCTACGCGGTAAACGGCGGCGGCGCGCTGGTATTGCTGTGCGGCCTCGCCGGCGCGCCGGGATTCGCGCGCGGCGTCCTGATGCTGGTGGTGGCGGCGCTTGCGTTCCTTCGTCTGGTCGGCTGGCGCGGCTGGCGCACCTGGCGCGAGCCGATGCTGTGGGTGCTGCACCTGGGTTATCTGTGGCTGGCGATCGGGCTTGCCGTTCGCGGCGTCGCGTTGCTTGGCATCACCACGATGCCCGAGATCGACACCCTGCACGGCATCACCGTGGGTGCGTTGGGCACACTGTCGCTGGCGATGATGACGCGCGTGGCGCAGGGCCACAGCGGCGTACCGATCCAGTCGAACGCGGCACTCACGCTGATGTTCGTGCTGCCGACCGTGGCCGCCGCGCTGCGGCTCTGCATCAACACGCCAAGCGGCTGGGTGTGGGCGGCGCTCGCGTGGTTCATCGCGTACGCGATCTACATGTTCGTGATTGCGCCATTGCTGGTGCGCGGGCGCGTCGCTGCAGCCGCGCATTGAGCTTGCCCATCGCGGGCGAGTGGTGTCATCGTCCGGGCATCCGGCCGGTCCCATTTTCCTGGAAGTCTCGGAGTGCGGCCATGCAGAAACCAATGATTTCAATAGCTTTGCGCACATTATTCGCGTTGTTGGCGATGCCCGCTGTGGCAGCATGCGCCCCTGTCACGAACAACGGCGTAGTGGCGCATGCCGCGGTGCCCGCTCCCAGGATCGACGCGCCGCTTGCGAACCACTCCGGCAAGGCCACTGCAGTACTGGCGGGCGGCTGCTTCTGGGGTCTGCAATGGGTGTTCGAACACGTGCCCGGCGTGACCAACGTGACCTCCGGCTATTCGGGCGGCGTCGCCGCGACCGCCAGTTACGGACGGGTCAGCGGAGGCGATACCGGCCACGCCGAAGCGGTACGGATCGCCTACGACCCCTCGAAGGTCACCTACGGTCAGCTGCTGCGTGTGTATTTCTCGGTGGCGACCGATCCGACCGAGTTGAACCGGCAGGGCCCCGACACCGGCACGCAATACCGCGGCGTGATTTTCTATGCCGACGCCGAACAGGAAAAAATCGCGAAGGACTACGTTGCGCAACTCGGTGCCTCGCGCGCGTTCGCGGCACCGATCGTGACGCAGATCGTGCCGTTCAAGGCGTTCTATCCCGCCGAGGACTATCACCAGGACTACGCGCGGCTGAATCCCGACGCGCTTTACATCGCCATCAATGACGCGCCCAAGGTCGCGGCGCTGCAGCGCGCGTTACCGAAACTGTATCGCGCGCAACCGGTGATCTGGCACGACGAGCACCCGACCACGATCATGGTCGACCTGCATTGAAACGCGTTGAGGCGTCAACGATCGCAACAGGGACGTTGTCGCTGCACGGGCGGGCACGGCACGTCCCCGTACGAACAGAACACGCAACAGTCACCCGGTTCCGGACGCAGCATCACGCCGCAGCCCGCGCATTGGTGGAAGAACAAGCAGGCATCCTCGGGCATGGACTCCACGCTGCGGTGCCCGCAATGCGGGCAGGTCAGCGTGGATTGTCGGACGGATTCAGCCATCATCGAGCGCCATCATGAGAGGTTTCGTCGTTTCATCGCTCAGTTATTGCCGCGCACCGCGATCCAGAACGGCAGCTTCCCGTGCGTGTCGATCTGCCGCACGACTTCGAGCGTATGCGTATCGATGATCGCGACCTTGCCGGTGGCCGTGACATCCACGTACAACCAGCGGCCGTCGCGGCTGGCCCTGACACCGTGCGGGCCTTGCCCGACTTCGATTTCTTTGATCACCTTGAACGTCGCGGGATTGATCACGTCCACCACGTGGCCGGCGATGCCGCCCGTGAACACATAACGGCCGCCGGGAATCACATCGATGCCCGCATGGCCCGGCGCGACCGGAATCACGGCAAGCTCCTTGCGCGTATCGAGATCCACCGCAGCGACGCTGCCGGTGAGGTCGCGCACCCACAGCACCTTGCCGTCGGCGGAAAGATCGAGGTTGTGCGGGCCATGGATGCCGGGCACCGCGATCTCGCCGGTCTTCGCAAGACTGCGCATGTCGAGCACGGCGACACCCGTGCCGCCCTGCAAGGTGACGTAGGCGAGTTTGCCGTCCGCGGTGAAGCGCGCGTTGTGCGGCGTCTTGCCGACCTCGATCGTCTTGACCGGCTTCAGCGTCCGCATGTCGATCACCGTGACCGAATCCGTGCCGGCACTCACAGCCAGCCCGAAACGTCCATGTGGCCCGATTTCGACGCCCTGCGGCACCGCGCCGACGGCGATCGTGGCGAGCGTCTTGCCGGTGTGCGCATCGACGATGAAAACGTTTTCCGTTGCCGCGCTGCTGACCAGCAGTTGCTTTCCATCCGGGCTGATCGCAACGTAATGTGCGCTGTCGAGGTTGCTCCATCGGGTAGCACTCGGCAGCGATTCGACGCTGTTCGATCCTTGCAGGGTGACGTACACCGGCGCCGGGAAGAGTTGCGCGGGCGCGGCGGCGGCCCACGGCGCAACCAGACATGCTGCAACGAAAGCCATGGTCGCGAATATCTTGCGCATGCGTATTCCTTGAAATGTTCGGGATCGAATCTTCTTCAACAGACCGATCCCGTCGCGGTTGGCTTACATGCGCCGACATGCCAGCTGCGCGCGACCCGTCAGAACCAGAGCCGGAACCCCGCGACAAATTGCAGATCATCCGCCGGTTCACCTTGCGCGCGCGCGTAATCGCGACTGCGACCGAAGCGCTGCTGCCAAACCACACCGATGTAGGGCGCGAACTCGCGGCGGATCTCGTAGCGCAGGCGCAGCCCGGCTTCGATGTCCGACAATCCGGTTCCGACGCCACGCTGCGAATCGTCGCGCCCGTAGAAATTGGCCTCCAGCGACGGCTGCAGGATCAGCTGCTGGGTGAAGCGCGCTTCGTATTCGAGCGCCACGCGCGCGGCGGTGCGGCCACCCTGCCCCACGTACAACGTCGCCTCCGTTTCGAACCAGTAGGGCGCCGTGCCTTCGATACCGAACGCGGCCCAGGTGCGGCCGGGCCCGACCCCGAAGTCGTGGCGCACCCCGAGTTGCGTGTTCCAGAACGGCGCAACCGCGTGCGACCACAGCGCTTCGGTTCGCAAGTCCTGAAGCCTTCCGTCGGCGCGCTTGCCTTCGAACTTCAGCCACAGCTTGTCGAAGTTGCGGCCGTACCAGGCTTCGCCGTCGATCGCGATGGCACGGCCGCCGTCGCGCGCATGCACGTATTCGAATCGATCGAGCAGCAACATGCCGAGCGCCGGGTCGTCATGCATGTCCATGCCCGGCATCGAGCCATGGCCGTAGCCATCGGAATAATCCGGGCTGCGTGCTTCCGTGGCGGGCGCGACTGTCGCGTGCATGTCATGCGTGGCGTGCGACGCGTCCGCTGCAGCGGGCGGGGGCGGCGCAACGTTCGCGTGGCCTGCGTGGGGCGCATGGTGCCGAGGCGTGGCCGCATCGGTCATGTCCATGGGGTGCGCGGATTGCCGGCCGGAAGCCGGCGCGGCCATTGCCATCAGACACACCAGCGCGCACGCCACCATCAGCGTGTCGATCCGCGCGTTCATGCCACTACCACTTCGCGGAACATGCCCGCTTCCATGTGATACAGCAGATGGCAGTGGTACGCCCAGCGACCGAGCGCGTCGGCCTTCACCCGATACGCGACGCGTTGCGCCGGCTGCACGTTCACCGTGTGCTTGCGCACCTGGAATTCGCCGCCGGGCGACTCGACCTCACTCCACATGCCGTGCAGATGGATCGGATGGTTCATCATGGTGTCGTTGCAGAGCACCACGCGCAGGTGCTCGCCGTAGCGAAAGTGGATCGGCTTCGCTTTCGAGAAAATCACACCGTCGAACGACCAGATGAAGCGTTCCATGCTGCCGTCGAGGTGCAGTTCGATTTCGCGGGTGACGGGTTCCGGATACAGCGAACCGCCCAGCGTGCGCAGGTCGGCGTAGGTCAGCACGCGTCGGCCGTTGTCGCGCAGGCCCGCGCCGGGATCGTCCAGATTGGT
>Ga0207705_10001030_pt1 | contig 22667 bp, 17 predicted proteins | sample KBSC13metaG_FD_184314 | JGI IMG/M metagenome (GOLD analysis project Ga0207705, IMG submission 184314) | Corn rhizosphere microbial communities from Kellogg Biological Station, Michigan, USA - KBS C1-3 metaG (SPAdes) (version 2) | ecosystem: Host-associated > Plants > Roots > Rhizosphere > Soil ... | reverse complement strand
GTCGAGGTTATCGACGTCGACGCCGATCCGGCGCTCCTCGAGCGCTACGACGAACTCGTTCCCGTGCTCGTTTGGGACGGGGTCGAGCTCAGCCGCTATCGGCTCGATGCCGAGCGCGTACGAGCGGCGCTGATCACGCGCGGCGCATAAGTGGCGCTTAAGCGGCTCATCAGCACGTGCACATGCATGCCCGCCGGGTATGGGTTGCGTGCCGGCCTGCACCGGAAGTGCGAGTCGGAACGTGGCCCGCAGGCGTCCGGTGCCGGGAAAATCCGCCGTGAGAAGGCCGTTTCGGCTAAAATAGCCCGGTTTATCACGTACTTACAAGGCGTGCTCCGCGGTTCTCCGAGCGCGCCTTTTTCGCTTGATCGGCCCTGAATGGATCACATACGCAACTTTTCGATCATTGCCCACATCGACCATGGCAAGTCGACGCTCGCCGATCGCATTATTCAACTGTGCGGCGGCTTGTCCGACCGCGAAATGGAATCGCAAGTGCTCGACTCGATGGATCTCGAGCGCGAGCGCGGCATCACGATCAAGGCTCAAACGGCCGCGCTCCAATATCGCGCGCGCGACGGCAAACTCTATAACCTTAACCTCATCGATACCCCGGGGCACGTCGACTTCTCGTACGAAGTCAGTCGTTCGCTATCGGCTTGCGAAGGGGCGCTGCTCGTCGTCGACGCCAGCCAAGGGGTCGAGGCGCAAACGGTTGCGAACTGCTACACGGCGATCGAGCTTGGCGTCGAAGTGGTGCCCGTGCTCAACAAGATCGATCTACCCGCGGCTAATCCGGACAATGCCATCACCGAGATCGAGGACGTCATCGGCATCGACGCCACCGATGCCGTGCATTGCAGCGCGAAGACGGGCCTCGGCGTCGAGGACGTGCTCGAAGCGCTGATCGTGAAGGTGCCGGCGCCCAAGGGCGATCCGGACGCGCCGCTGCAGGCACTCATGATCGATTCATGGTTCGACAACTATGTCGGCGTGGTCATGCTCGTGCGCATCGTCAACGGCACATTGCGTCCGAAGGACAAGATCAAGCTGATGGCTACGGGCGCGCAGTACCCCGTCGAGCATATCGGCGTGTTCACGCCGAAGTCGAAGAATCTGGACGTCCTTGCCGCGGGGCAGGTGGGCTTCATCATCGCAGGCATCAAGGAACTGACGGCTGCAAAAGTCGGCGATACCGTGACGCTTGCCAACCGGCCCGCCAAAGCGCCGCTGCCCGGTTTCAAGGAAGTCAAACCGCAGGTGTTTGCCGGCCTTTATCCGATCGAGGCCAATCAGTACGACGCGCTGCGCGAATCGCTCGAGAAGCTCAAGCTCAACGATGCCTCGCTGCAATACGAGCCCGAGGTGTCCCAGGCGCTCGGCTTCGGCTTCCGCTGCGGCTTTCTCGGTCTCTTGCACATGGAGATCGTGCAGGAGCGGCTCGAGCGCGAATTCGACATGGACCTCATTACCACGGCGCCTACGGTGGTCTACGAGGTCTTGCAGCGCGACGGCACGATGCTAATGGTCGAGAACCCGGCCAAGATGCCCGACCCTTCGAGGATCGAAGAGATTCGCGAGCCGATCGTCACGGTGAATCTCTACATGCCGCAGGACTACGTCGGCTCGGTCATCACGCTCTGCACGCAAAAGCGCGGCAATCAGATCAACATGCAGTACCACGGCCGCCAAGTGCAGTTGACCTACGAGATCCCGATGGCGGAGATCGTCCTCGACTTCTTCGACCGGCTCAAGTCGGTTTCGCGCGGCTACGCGTCGATGGATTACGAGTTCAAGGAATATCGCGCGTCCGACGTCGTCAAGGTCGACATGCTGATCAACGGCGATAAGGTGGATGCGCTTTCCGTGATCGTCCACCGTTCGCAATCGCAATACCGAGGCCGCGAGGTCGCGGCTAAGATGCGCGAGATCATTCCGCGCCAGATGTACGACGTCGCGATCCAAGCGGCGATCGGCGCGCACATCGTCGCGCGCGAGAACATCAAGGCGCTACGCAAGAACGTGCTTGCGAAATGCTACGGGGGCGACATCACGCGGAAAAAGAAGCTGTTGGAAAAGCAAAAAGAAGGCAAGAAGCGAATGAAGCAGGTCGGGTCCGTCGAGATTCCGCAAGAGGCTTTCCTCGCGATCTTGCGCGTCGAAGACAAATAACAGGACCATTCCTACATGAACTTTGCGCTGATTCTCTTTGTGCTCGTCGTTTTGACGGGCATCGCGTGGGTTGCCGATAAGTTGATTTTTTTGCCGCAGCGGCGTCGGGCGGCCGATGCCGTCGTTGACGAGTTCGACCGTCAGCAGGCGCGCGTGGGCGAGCGCTTTGCCGATGAAAACGCCCCGCAGACGCGGGCTCGCCTGCGCGACGAGAAGCTGCGCCAGCCGTGGTGGCTCGAGTACTCCGCCAGTTTTTTCCCCGTCATTCTCATCGTGTTTCTCGTGCGCTCGTTCGTGGTCGAACCGTTCAAGATTCCGTCGGGCTCGATGGTGCCGACACTGCTTGTCGGCGATTTCATCCTGGTGAACAAGTTTGAGTACGGCCTGCGCCTGCCGATCACCGATACGAAAATCACGCAAGGCAGCCCGCTCGAACGCGGCGACGTCGTCGTGTTTCGCTACCCGAAGGACGAATCGGTCGATTACATCAAACGCGTGGTCGGCCTGCCCGGCGACGTCGTTGCCTACGAAAACAAGCACCTGACGATCAACGGCAAGAGCATTCCGGAAACGCCGCTGCCCGATTACTTCGACGAAGAGCGCGTCGGCTACGCGAAGCAGTTCGAAGAGACACTCGGCACGCGCAAACACGGGATCTTGAATAATCCCGCCGTGCCCCCGTTCGTCATTGGCGCGGAAGATTATCCCTATCGCGACAACTGCTCTTACAACAGCGCCGGCGTCGTCTGCAAAGTGCCGCCCGGCCATTACTTCATGATGGGCGACAACCGCGACAACAGTGCCGACAGCCGCTACTGGGGCTTCGTGCCCGATCGCAACATCGTCGGCCGTGCGTTCTTCGTTTGGATGAACTTCAGTAATCTGAAGCGCATCGGGCCGTTCAATTGAGCGCACGTGCGCCGCGCGCACGCGTGGCGCACGATCCGCTAGCGTCGGATTCGGCGCTCGGCACACCGAGGCGCACGCCGTTCGCCCGTTTTTCGCGTCCCGCCCGGCCTGACCGTCGGGCCTGACGCGCGCGTTATACTCTGCACATGCCGCTATCTCCGCTGGAAAGCCGGTTGCGCTACGAATTTCGCAATGCGGAATTGTTGCGCCAGGCCTTAACTCACCGCAGTCACAGTGCCTCGCACAATGAACGGCTCGAATTTCTGGGCGATTCCGTTCTAAATTGCGCGGTGGCTGCGCTTTTGTATCAGCGATTCGGCAAATTGGACGAAGGCGACCTCTCGCGCGTGCGCGCCAATCTGGTCAAACAACAGTCGCTTTACGAAATCGCTCAGGCCCTTAATATTTCCGAGAGCCTGCGACTTGGCGAGGGCGAGTTGCGCAGTGGGGGTTTCCGGCGGCCGTCGATTCTGGCCGATGCGTTCGAGGCGATCCTCGGGGCGATCTTCGTCGACGGCGGCTTCGATGCGGCTCAAACCGTCATCAAGCGCTTGTATGTGCCGATCCTCGATCACATCGATCCGCGCACGCTCGGGAAGGATTCCAAGACGCTGTTGCAGGAGTACCTGCAGGGCCACAAGATCGCGTTGCCGACTTACACGGTCGTCGCCACGCACGGTGCCGCCCACAATCAACAGTTCGAAGTCGAGTGTACGGTGCCCAAGCTCGACGTGAAGGTATCGGGTTCCGGCGCGAGCCGTCGCGCGGCCGAGCAGGCGGCGGCAAAAAAGGCGCTCGACGAAGTCATGGTGTTGCAGCCGGCGCTCGAAACCAAGCCGAAGCGCTCGCGCGGTGCGCGCGCTGCCAAGGCCGGCGAACTCGAGGTCGTGCCCGGTGTAAAGGGGGTGCAAGCGGCGCTGGATCTGCGTGCGCCTGAGCGCCGGGCCGACAAAGGCGCGCGCGGTGAGGCGACGAAGGCGAGCGCCGTGGCCGATGGCGCCGAGCGCCCCGCGGCCGTGCCGCCGGCGATGATTCGCGCGGCGCACGTCGAGCATAAGGCGGCACTGCGCGTTCAAGAACCGTCCGCAAAAAGCGAAGCGTCCGCCAAACCGGATGTGCCCGCGCCGAAGTCGGACGCGCAAGCCGAACTCGTCTCCGACATCGCCGGCGCGGCACACCCGCCAGCGCCCGAGCCCGATCATTCATGACCTCGTCCGCGTTTTCGCCGCTCAGCGTACGCCGCACAGCCCCTTTCCGAGTTTCCCGTTTCGCATGATCGATACCCCTACTCCCTCCGGCTTTCGCTGCGGCATGGTCGCCATCGTCGGCCGCCCCAACGTCGGCAAGTCCACGTTGATGAACGCGCTCGTCGGCCAAAAGATCAGCATCACGTCGCGCAAAGCGCAGACGACACGACATCGCATTACGGGTATCCATACGTTTGACGACGCGCAGTTCATCTTCGTCGATACGCCGGGTTTTCAGACGCAACATAGCGGGGCGCTGAACCGTTCGCTGAACCGCGCGGTGACGTCGACGCTGACGTCGGTCGACGCGGTGTTGTTCGTCATCGAGGCGGGCCGCTTCGGGCCTGACGACCAGAAGGTGCTCGATCTGATCCCGCCGTCGGTGCCGCTGCTCCTCGTTGCCAACAAACTCGATCGCGTTAGCGATAAGCAGACGCTTTATCCCTTCTTCCAAAAGATGAGCGCATTGCGCGAGTTCAAGGAGATCGTGCCGCTCTCGGCCAAGCACGCCGACGACGTCAAGCACCTGCTGGAGACGGTCAAGCCGTACCTGCCGGCCGGCGAGCCGATCTACAGTGAAGACGACTTGACCGACCGAAGCGAGCGTTTTCTGGCGGCTGAGATTTTGCGCGAGAAGGTGTTTCGATGGACGGGCGACGAGTTGCCGTACACGAGCACCGTGTTGATCGAAAAGTTCGAGACGGAAGGGCGCCTGCGCCGCGTGTTCGCGACGATCCTCGTCGATCGAGACGGCCACAAGGCGATGATCATCGGCCATAAGGGCGCCAAGCTCAAACAGATCAGCACCGAAGCCCGGCTCGACATGGAGCGGCTCTTCGACGGCCCGGTGTATCTGGAAACGTTCATTAAGGTGAAGAGCGGCTGGGCCGACAACGAAGCCGGGCTGCGTGCCTATGGGTACGAATGAAGAGGCGGTCGTCCGCCGGGCATCGCGCGAGCCCTCGCCTCGCATCGCCGAGCAGCCTGCGTTCGTCCTGCACAGCCACGCCTATCGCGAGACGAGCCTCATCATCGACGTCTTTTCGCGCGATCACGGCCGCGTCGCCCTCGTAGCGAAGGGCGCAAAGCGCCCGCACTCGGCGCTGCGCGGTGTGCTGCAGACGTTTCAACCGCTCTCGATGTCGTGGTCGGGTAAATCGGAAATGCGCACGCTCACCGGGGCCGAGTGGGTTGGCGGCATGCTGCCTTTGGTGGGCGACGCGTTGCTCTGCGGCTTCTACGTGAACGAGCTGCTCGTTAAGTTCTGCGCGCGGGAGGACCCGCATCCGCAACTGTTCCAGCACTATGTCGTCACGCTGACGCGGCTCGCGCACGACGAGCCGCCCGTGCAGGTGCTGCGCTCGTTCGAGCGCGTGCTGCTGCGCGAGACCGGCTATGCGGTGGCGCTCGATCGCACCGCCGCGCGCAAGCCGGTCGTAGCGCAGGGCCGCTATGTCTTTGACCCGCAGCGTGGCGTGCGCGAGGCTGCGAGCGAACTACCCGCACACTGGCCGGTCGTGTCGGGACAGACCTTGCTCGATATGGAGTGCGACGATTACCATCGTGCCCAGACCGTTGCGCAAAGCAAGACACTGATGCGCTTTTTGCTCAATACTTATCTTGGCGGTACGCCGCTTGCAACTCGCCAGATTCTTCTCGATTTGCAGAACCTATGAGCTTCTTTTTGACGTCGCCGAGCGTCATCGATCTCGGCGTCAACATCGATCATGTGGCCACGCTGCGCAACGCACGCGGCACCCAATATCCCGACCCGATTCGCGCTGCGCTTCAGGCGGAGGCCGCAGGTGCCGATGCCATCACGCTGCACCTGCGCGAGGATCGCCGTCATATCGTCGATGCCGACGTACGCGCGTTGCGCTCACAGCTCTTAACGCGCATGAACCTCGAGTGTGCGGTGACGCAGGAGATGCTCGACATCGCGTGTGACGTACGCCCGCACGATGTATGCCTCGTCCCCGAGAAGCGGGCCGAGTTGACGACCGAAGGCGGGCTCGATGTGGCCGGGCATTTCGAGGTCGTGCGCGCCGCTTGCCGGCAACTGGCAGACGCGGGTTCGCGCGTGTCCCTGTTCATCGATGCCGACGAGGTGCAAATCCGCGCGGCACACGAGGCGGGCGCACCCGTCGTCGAATTGCACACGGGGCGCTACGCGGACGCCGCCGAGGAAGGCGAGCAGCGCAGCGAGTACGAACGTATCGTGCGCGGCGTGGACCTGGGCGCGTCGCTTGGCTTGAAGGTCAATGCCGGCCACGGCTTGCACTATACGAACGTGCAGCCGATTGCGGCCATCGAGGGCATCGTCGAACTCAATATCGGCCATGCTATCGTCGCGCACGCGATCTTCGCGGGCTGGGATAACGCCGTGCGCGAGATGAAGGCCATCATGGTGGCCGCGCGCCTTGGCGCGGCGCATTGACCGGAAGCGGCGCGCCTATGGCCATCTTCGGGATCGGAACCGATGTCATTCAAGTGAGCCGCGTCGCGGCGGTCATGACGCGCACCAACGGGCGCTTCGCCGAAAAGGTGCTGGGGCCAGACGAGCTGCGTATCTATCAGGCGCGCAAGGCTCGGTCCGAAGTGCGCGGGCTCGCGTTTCTCGCGACGCGCTTTTCAGCGAAAGAGGCGTTCTCGAAAGCGATCGGGCTGGGCATGCAGTGGCCGATGACTTGGCGCGCGCTGCAAACGCTGAACGAGGCGAGCGGCAAGCCGATCGTGCGGGCGTCTGGCGAATTGGCCGAATGGCTTGCGGCGCGCGGCATCACGGCGCGCGTGACGATCAGCGACGAGCGCGATTATGCGGTGGCGTTCGTGATCGCGGAATCGGAACTGGCGACGCCCTCGGCCTGAGCCGCGGCGTCCTGCGCCTGCTCCCTCCAGGCGGGTTCTCGAGCCGCATTTATGTTTTCTTCTTCTCCTCGCACTTCGACTTTTCGATGAAAAATTCCCCCGGACCGGTGATGCTCGACGTGACGGGCCCCGTGCTCACCGACGACGATGTGCGCCGTCTCTCCCACCCGATGACGGGTGGCGTCATTTTGTTCGCGCGCCACTACGAGAATCGCCGGCAACTGACCGCGTTGACCGAGGCGATTCGCGAGGTGCGCGACGATCTTTTGATTGCGGTCGATCACGAGGGTGGGCGGGTGCAACGGTTTCGCACCGACGGTTTCACCGTGCTGCCGGCGATGCGGCGACTCGGCGAACTCTGGGACCGCGACGTCCTGCTGGCGACGAAGGTCGCCACGGCGGCGGGCTACGTGCTCGCGGCGGAGTTGCGCGCGTGCGGCATCGACATGAGTTTCACGCCCGTCCTCGATCTCGATTACGGCCGCTCTGCCGTGATCGGGGATCGCGCATTGCATCGCGACCCGCGCGTGGTGACTGTGCTCGCAAAGAGCCTGAACCATGGGCTCGCGCTTGCCGGCATGCGCAACTGCGGCAAGCATTTTCCGGGGCATGGGTTTGCCGCTGCCGATTCGCATGTCGCCCTGCCCGTGGACGGGCGCAGTCTCGAAGCGATCTTGAGCGAGGACGCCGCGCCTTACGACTGGCTCGGCCTGTCGCTGTCGTCGGTGATTCCGGCGCATGTGATTTACTCGGCAGTCGATCCTAACCCGGCAGGGTTTTCTCGCCTTTGGCTGCAAGACATTCTGCGCGAGAAACTGCGCTTTACCGGGGCGATTTTCAGCGATGATTTGTCGATGGAAGCGGCGCGCGCCGGCGGGACGCTGACGCAAGCGGCTCAGGCGGCGCTTGAGGCGGGATGCGACATGGTCCTCATCTGCAATCAGCCGGACGCCGCGGAGACGGTGTTGCATGAGTTGGCCTACGCGCCGTCGAAGGAGAGCGTGCGGCGGCTCAAGCAATTGCGCCCGCGCTGCAAGGCGCCGAGCTGGAGGAAGCTGGTCGCCCAGGCCGCGTATCAAGAAGCACAAGGGCTGTTGCGCACGACCTTCGCGTAGCGACAGAGGGGCCGTGGCACGACGCGCGTGACGGCCGATGACTGCCGACCGACGCCCGAGGAACGACCGAGGAACGCCTGCCTCGCCCTCCGTCCCGGCCTTTAGGTCATCTTCATACGCTGCAGTTTGTTGTAAAGCGTTTTCGGACTGATCCCGAGCAGCGTGGCCGCGCGGTGACGAGTTCCGCCGACGGCATCGAGTGTCGCGCGGATGAGCAAGTCCTCGACGTCCGACAACGGCGTTCCGACGGCCACTTGCACGCTGCCGCCGTTCAGGCGTCGCGCGCTCGAGCCGTTTGCTTCGTCTGCGCGCAGCGAATCGACGATTTCGCCCGATGCGTTGTAGGCGCGGCGCACGCGTTCGTGCAACTCGCGCACATTGCCGGGCCAGTCATAGGTCAGGCACTCGCGCACGAGGTTGGGGCCGATCCGTTTATTGACCGTGGCGAGCCCGCTTGCGTTGATCTCGCGATTGAGTTCGTCGACGAGCGCTTCAGCGAGCAGCATGGCGTCGTCGCCGCGCTCGCGCAGCGGGGGCAATGCGATGGACGCCGCGTCGAGCCGTAGCCAAAGATCCTCGCGCAGCGCACCCTGTGCGACGGCATCGCGAGCCGGCTTGCGCGTGGCCGCGACGATGCGGCAATCGACACTGACCTGGTTGCTGCCACCGACGCGCATGTAAGTCTGCGAATCGAGAGCGTGCAGCAGCGCCTCTTGCTGCGCCAACGGCAACTCGACGATTTCGTCCAGAAACAGCGTGCCGCCGGCCGCCTGCTCGAACAGCCCCGGCTCGCGCCGCTCGATCGCGGGTACCGTGCTCTCCTGGCCGAATAGCAGACTGTCGAGCCCGCGCTGCGCGGTACTGTCTCGCGCGAACGCGCGGCAGTCGAATACGACGAACGGACCCTTGCGGCGCCGGCTCATCTCGTGCAGCGTGCGCGCGGCCACTTCCTTACCGGTCCCTGCCTCGCCGCAAATAAGCACGGCCGATTCGGTGGGCGCAAGGCGCTCGATGGTGTCGTAGACGTGCTGGATGGCGTCGCTGCGGCCGGTCATGGGCCCGAAGCGGCCGAGCCGGCGCAACGTGGAGCGCAGCGTCTGCACTTCTTCGGTCAGCTCGTACGGGCGAGGAATGCGTGCGAGCAAGCTGCGTAGCCGCGGGATATTGACCGGTTTAAGCAGATAGTCCCAAATCCCGTGACGCAATCCCTCGATCGCGCTCTCCACCGTCGCGTTGCCCGTCATGACAATCACGGGCACGACACCGTCCGGTTGGGCGGGGAGGCTATGCAGCAAGTCGAGCCCGCTGCCGTCGGGTAGATTCAGGTCGATCAGTACCACATCGGGGATGAAGCGTGTCAGCGCGGCGCGCGCCTCTGCTAGCGTGGCGGCCGTGTCGACGGAAAAGCCGTCGGTGGCGACGATTGCGTTGAGACCGGATAGGCTATTGGGATCGTCTTCGACAATCAGGGCATGTGGCATGGCTGGCTAATTAATCAAGGAGTCGAGAGCCCGTCGGCGGCGCGTACACAAGACGCCATGCACGGGGACGCATTTCGACGGCGAACGGGCTGCCATCGATAAAGCATTTCACGTGCCAGATCGTTCTCCCTTAAATAACAACGACTTGCGCTTGCGAATCGGCAAGAGCGGCAGTTCCGGCATCGCGATAGTGAAAAAACGACCGGTAAAGATTTCTCAACCCTACACGACTCGTGCGAAAAAAAAAGCGCCCGAAGGCGCTTTCGTCGATGCAGCGGCCTTAGCCGCCCGCCGCGGGGTACATCCACCTGAATGCGCTTAGGCGCGGCTGCGGTATTCGTCCGTGCGCGTATCGATTTCGATCTTGTCGCCGGTGCTGCAAAAGAGCGGGACTTGCAATTCGAAGCCCGTGTTGATTTTCGCGGTTTTGAGCACCTTGCCCGACGAGGTATCGCCCTTGACCGCCGGCTCGGTGTACGTGATTTCGCGCACCAGCGTGGTCGGCAGTTCGACGGAGATTGCCTTTTCGTTGTAGAACACGACTTCGCACGGCATGCCGTCTTCCAGGTAGTTGAGCGCGTTGCCCATCATCTCGGCTTCGACTTCGTACTGGTTGTAATCGGCGTCCATGAAGACGTACAAGGGGTCGGCGAAATACGAGTACGTGACTTCCTTGCGATCGAGCACGACGACATCGAATTTATCGTCGGCCTTGTAGACCGATTCCATGCCGGCGCCGGTCAGAAGATTCTTCAGCTTCATCTTCACGACAGCCGAGTTGCGGCCCGATTTATTGTACTCGGCCTTTTGTACGACCATGGCGTCACTGCCGACCATGACGACATTGCCCGTGCGCAGTTCCTGTGCGGTCTTCATAAAAAACGATCCTATGCGAATAAGGTGGCTGATCTGTTGCTCAACGGCATCGACATCGGCATCGATCGCTCAATGGGTCGCGCGTCGCCGGTCTTTCAGACCATCGCATCGCTCGTGCACTTGGACTGGGTTCGACCGGCGAATGGGCGCTGCGGCCCTGCAATGAATCGGGGAACGCGCCACGCCGTCGGATAACCGCTTATTTTAACTGAATTTTTACGAATCCCGCTAGGTTGGCGGCGAGGTCGCCGATCGATGCGAGTTCGTCGGCCCATGTATCGGCGCGCGCGCGCAGTGCGCTCCGGTGCGCCCAAAAATCGGCCCAGTCGGGCGTGCCGGAGCCGTTCCACGCATGCCAGAAGCGGCTGACGGCCGCCTGTGCGGCCGGCGCCAGCGCGTGTGCGTAGTGCGCGAGCGCGGCATCGAGCTTCGGCAGATGCGCCGCATCCGATTGCGGGTAGATGTGCCAAACAAATGGCCGGCGCGCCCACTGCGCACGCACGAAGGAATCCTCGCCGCGCACGAAATTCACGTCGCTCGCCCACAGCAGCGGATCGAATTCGGGCTGGGGCCGGAACGCGAGCGAGTGCGCACGCAGGCTGCCGCGCTCGGTCCGTGCGCCGGCGCGAAAGGACGTTAGGCCGAAAAAGCGTGCCAGCGCACCCGATATACGTCCCTCGGGCGCGAGCAGCACGATCGGCTCCGTGCCGTCGCGCCACTGCTCCAGCAAGCCGTCGACGGCCGGGTTTTCATAGCAGAACAGCGAGACGACGCTCGCTTGCGCTTCCGGTTGCGCGGCGCCGGTCGTCTGCCGCCACCAGGCATCGCGTGCGTTGGCGGACGCCTCGAATGCGAGGCGTGCTTGATCGAGCGTGCTTTCCTTGAGCACGCCGCCCGTGCCGGGCCCGAGTCCCGGAAAAAAGAACGTTTTCGTCAGCGGATAGCGTGCATGCGGCGAAGGTTTCAGGTGGCAATCGGCCACCCAGTCTTCGCCGCTGAGGTAGTCGAGGTTGAGCCAAACCGGCGCGCGGGAGCGCCGGGCCATCGCCGCAATGTAGGCCGGGGGCAGTTCGCAAGCAAACGCTTCGATGACGATGTCGGCCACGGTGAGCGTGTCCCCGGCATGGGCCGGCTCTCGCCAGTGCTCGATCACAATGCCGTCGACACGCTGGCGCGCGAGCGCGATGTCGACCGCCGGACACAGGCGTGCGAGCGGGTGCAGATCGTCGACGAAGAGCCGCATGCGCCAGCCGTGTTCGGTCGCAAGCTGGCGCGCTAGGCGCCAGCAGACGCCGATGTCGCCGAAGTTGTCGATGACGGCGCAAAACAGGTCGCACTCAATCGTGTCAGGGTTGGCAAGAGACATGGGCTGAAGCGAGCAAGAGAAGGGCGCACGGGCCTGCCGGGTAGCGGCGCCGCCCGTGCCACCAGGAGGCTCGCGGCCGGCTAGGGCGCGTAGGCCGCGAACACGCGCGCAAATGATCTAAACTGGCGATTCTAAAGCACGCCGCCTTGTGCCGACGGCGTATTGCCTCTACACGCATGACCGATTCCGACGCCCAGAACCCGCTTTTCGAACCGAAGAGGTTCCTCGCCCAATTGCCGCACTTGCCCGGCGTCTACCGCTATTACGACGCGCAGGAGAACGTGCTCTACGTCGGCAAGGCGCGCGATCTGAAGAAGCGCGTCTCGAGCTATTTCACGAAGACGCAGTTGTCCCCGCGCATTGCGATGATGATCTCGCGCATCGCCCGCGTCGAGACCACGGTGACGCGCTCGGAGGCCGAGGCGCTGCTGCTCGAGAATAATCTCATCAAAGCGCTGGCGCCGCGCTACAACATCCTGTTTCGCGACGACAAGTCGTATCCGTACCTCAAATTGACGGGTCACACGTTCCCGCGTATGGCCTACTACCGCGGCTCGGTCGACAAGAAGAATCAGTATTTCGGCCCGTTCCCCAGTGCCTGGGCCGTGCGCGAGAGCATTCAGATCTTGCAGCGCGTGTTTCAGCTGCGAACCTGCGAGGATTCGGTCTTCAACAATCGGACGCGCCCTTGCCTGCTGCACCAGATCGGCCGCTGCACGGCGCCATGCGTCGGTGCGATCAGCGAAGAGGACTATGCGCGCGACGTCGCGAATGCCTCGCGTTTCCTGCTGGGGCGGCAGCACGAGGTCATGAACGAGCTCGAAACGAAGATGCATGCGTTTGCCGCCGAGCTCAAATTCGAGCAGGCCGCGGCCGTGCGCAATCAGATGAGCTCGTTATCGACGGTGCTGCATCAGCAGGCGATCGAAGTGGGGGGCGACAGCGACGTCGATATCCTCGCAGTGCTCGCGCAGGGCGGGCGTGTTTGCGTGAACCTCGCGATGGTGCGCGGCGGCCGGCATCTGGGCGACAAGGCCTACTTTCCGGCGCAGCTCGAAAGCGGATTCGCGGGCGATGAGCGTGAAGCGGACGACGGCCTCACCGACGAAGCGCCTGCCTCCCGGACGGACGTCGAGGCGGGCGTGCCGGCTGAGCTTGCGCCGGAGCCGACCGAGCCGCCGGCACCGGACGACCCGGCCGGCCCCGTCGAGGCCGGTATGGAAACGGAAGTACTCGAAGCGTTCATCGCGCAGCACTATCTCGGCAACCGCATTCCGCCCGTGCTCGTCGTCAGTCATGCACCCGCTACGCGCGAACTTGCCGATCTGTTGGCAGAGCAGGCTGGGCATAAAGTGACGTTCGTGCGCCAGCCGCAGGGCCAACGGCGTGTCTGGCTCGCGATGGCCGAGCAGAACGCGCGGCTCGCACTCGCACGGCTGCTGTCCGAACGCGGCTCTCAGCAGGCCCGCACGCGCGCGCTAGCCGACGTCCTCGGCATGGAGTGCGACGATCTCGCGCATTTGCGCATCGAATGCTTCGATATCAGCCATACGATGGGCGAGGCCACCCAAGCGTCGTGCGTCGTTTATCGCGATCACAAGATGCAGCCGGGCGAGTATCGCCGTTACAACATTACGGGCATCACGCCGGGCGACGACTACGCGGCCATGCGGCAGGTGCTCACCCGCCGGTATGAAAGGCTGCTCGAACTCGCCGCGGGCAATGCAGCAGATCGCGCGGCGCAACGCGAGCCGGGCGCTGCGGCCGATCCCGAACTCGCGGTCGATTCGGTCGAGCCGATCGCGTCCGGCGGCGTGTTGCCGAACGTCGTGCTCATCGACGGGGGCAAGGGCCAGGTCGAAGTCGCGCGCCAAGTGTTCACCGAACTCGGGCTCGATCGTTCGATGCTCGTCGGCGTTGCCAAGGGCGAGGGCCGCAAGGTCGGGCTCGAAACGCTCGTATTTGCGGACGGCCGGCCATCGCTCGAACTCGGTAAGGAAAGCGCGGCGCTGATGCTTGTTGCGCAGATCCGCGACGAAGCGCACCGCTTTGCGATTACGGGCATGCGAGCGAAACGGGCTAAAGCCCGCCAGACGTCGCGGCTCGAAGAGCTCGAGGGCATCGGCGCGAAGCGGCGCCAGCGGCTCCTCGCACGTTTCGGCGGGCTGCGCGGCGTCGTAGCGGCGAGCGTGGAGGATTTGGAGAGCGTCGAAGGTATTTCGCGCTCCCTCGCCGAGCAGATCTACCGGCAACTGCACTGAGCGGCCGGCGTGCCGGCACCCCCCGGTCCGGCGCTTGGCTTGTAGCGGGTTCGGCGACGCGGCACAATGGCGTCTCTTTCCTGTGCCCCTCCACCTTCTACGTCCGCCATTCGCCCATGCCGTTCAACTTTCCGATCTTTCTGACATGGCTGCGCATCGTGCTGATTCCGCTCGTCGTCGGCGTTTTTTACGTGCCCGATTCGATGATGAGCGCCGTCGATCGCAACATGGCGGCAGCGGCGATCTTCGTGCTGGCCGCGCTAACCGATTGGTTCGACGGTTTCCTCGCGCGCAAATGGAACCAGACATCGGCGTTCGGTGCGTTCCTCGATCCCGTCGCCGACAAACTGATGGTCACGGCCGCGCTGCTCGTGCTCGTGCAATTGGCGCGCATCGACTCGGCGATCGCGCTCGTGATCGTCGGCCGTGAAATCGCCATTTCGGCTTTGCGCGAGTGGATGGCGCAGATCGGGGCGTCCAAGAGCGTGGCCGTCAATCAGCTCGGCAAATTCAAAACGGCGTGTCAGATGATCGCGATCCCCATGTTGCTTTACTACGGGAGCGTGCCGCTGCCGGGCTCGCTCGCGATCGATACGCGGGTCTGGGGGATTTGGCTCATCTACCTCGCAGCCGTGCTGACGATCTGGTCGATGCTCTACTACATGAAGCTCGCGTGGCCGCAAATTCGCGAGCGCGGCGGCGCGCTCTGACATCGGCGCATGCTCCAGCGGGGCGGCGGCGCGATAGCCGCCGGGAGCGGCAGTAGACGGTGCGGCTAACGGGCAGAGCGGTCCGTCAGCCGCGTTTGCTTTCAGCGGCCGAGAAACTCACGCGAGAGGTCGCCCGCTACTGCGTCGACGACCGGTCCCCATTGCCCCGGCGAGGGCTGCCTCACGAGATGCGCACTCGGGTACCAAGGGCTGTGCTTCGTGTTGGCGAACCAGCGCCAGTCGGCCGCGAACGGCAGCATGAGCCACAGCGGCTTGCCCAGCGCACCGGCCAAGTGAGCGATCGACGTATCGATCGAGACCACCGCGTCGAGCCGCTCGACGATCGCGGCCGTATCGGCAAAATCGTCGATACGCGCGTCGAAGCGGTGAATGGACGCCGTGCGCGCATAGGCATCGAGGGCGCGCTTGTCGTCGCCGCTCAGATCGGGCTGCAGCACGAGCCAATCGACTCCTGAGACCGCGGCGAACAGTCGAGCCAAGACCGCCACCGGCATGGCTCGGTTTTCTTGGGCTTGGATGCGGCCGGACCAAGCGAGGCCGATCTTTATTTTTGCATGCCCGCCGAGCGAGCCGCGCCAGCGGCGGCGGTAGGCGGGAGGCACCTCGAGGTAGCGACGCGCGCACGGCAGCGTGTCGAGCCGCGTCCCTAGTGCGAACGGCAGGCTCAGCAGCGGGCATTGCAGATCCGCTTGCGGTGCAGCGGTCCCCGCGATGGCCAGCGTGACCCGCCACGCCTTCGCGAGCGGGGCGAGGAGCGCCGCGAGCTCGCGTTGGACGGTCAGCACGACGCGGCCGGCGCGCTCGCGCGCGAGCGGGACGAAGCGCAGAAATTGCAGCGTATCGCCGAACCCTTGTTCCGCTTCTATGAGCAGCGTGCGATCGGCAATCGGCTCGCCTTGCCAGCGCGGCAAGGCAGCGGGGCGCGCGCCGGCCGTTGCGGCGATCGCGAGCCGCGCTTCGTAAGCGGGCAGTCCGCGGGCGAAATCGCCGAGCGTCAGCAGCGTGAGCGCGCGGTTCAACTGCGCCGAGGCGAGATCCGGGCGAAGGCGCAGCGCCTGATCGAACGCACGTAATGCCGCTTCGTGCGCGCCAAGCGCATGGTGCGCGTTGCCGAGGCCGAGCCACGCCAGCGCGAGTTGCGGATCGAGGCCGACGGCGCGCTCGAAGCGGGGGATTGCCTCTTGATGGCGCCCCTGCGCCGCCAGCGCGTTGCCCAGCCCGAGTAGCGCAGGCGGGAACGCCGCTTGCAGCACGAGCGCCGCCTCGAACGCGGCTGCGGATTCCTCGTGGCGACCGATGGCGTCCAGGGTGTTGCCGAGATTGAAATGAGCTGCGACATAGCGCGGTTCGGCTGCTAGCGCCGCGCGGAACTGATCGATTGCATCGTCGCTGCGCCCCAGTGCCGCGAGTGCCATACCGAGATTGTTATGCGCGCCCGCGTGCCGCGGACGCAGCGTGAGCGCGCGCGAGAACGCGGCGATGGCTTGTTCGCTGCGGCCGAGCGCGTGCAGGGCGTTGCCGAGATTGTTGTAGGCCGAGGCGTCGTTCGGTTGCAGGCGCAGCGTTCTTTCGAATGCGTCGACGGCGTCTTCATGACGGCCCGCCTGCGCGTACGCGTTACCGAGGTTGTAATGCGCGAGCGGAAACTCCGGCGCGAGCGAGAGTGCGTTGCGAAACCGCTCGATCGCTCCGTCGAGCCGCCCCAGCGCCTTGAGCGCATTGCCGAGGTTCAATTGCAGTGCCGCGTCGTTGGGCCGCAGCGCAACGGCCTGCCCAACGAGTGCCGCCGCTTCTTCGTGATGTCCTTGCTGATGGCGAAGCACCCCCAGGAGATGGAGGGCGTCGGTGTGGACAGGATCGGCGTCGATCGCCGCACGGTAGTCGCGCTCGGCATCGGCGAGTCGTCCGTCACGATGCGCCGCGTAGGCGCGGTCGAAAAAGGGATCCATGACGGCAGGCAATGGCGTAACGCGGCATTGTCCCATACTCGGACCGCCTGGCCTATCCCGGGGCGCCTCGCAGGGCAGGCTCAACCGACCCCTGATTGCGGGCGGGCAGCGTACACTTGGCGAGATCTCTTGGTTCGCCGGAGGACAAGCATGGCCGCCGCTCACGGCAACGCGTTGCCGGTGCTGATCGTCGGGGCAGGGCCCACCGGGCTCGCCGCGGCGATGAGCTTGGCCCGCGCGCATACCAACGTGCGTCTCATCGATCGTGCGCCGCAGCCGGCGGCGCACTCACGTGCGATCGGCATCCAAGCCCGCACATTGGAGTTGTTCGAGCAGCACCGCGTCGTCGAGCCGTTTCTCGCGCTAGGTCATCGCCTGCGCGCAGCAAATCTCTACTCGAACGGCCATCGGCTCGCGCGTCTGGATTTCGACCCGCTGCAAACGCGCTATCCCTATCTGCTGTGTCTCGATCAATCGGTCACGGAGCGGCTCCTGACCGAGCACTTGGCGACGCTCGGTGTGCACATCGAGCGCGGCATCGAACTCATCGGCCTGAAGCAGGACGCCTCTCAGGTCGAAGCCGAACTGGTGCACGCCGATGGCCGAGCGGAGACCTGCCGCGCCGCTTACCTGATCGGCGCGGACGGCGCGCACAGCACCGTCCGTCATCTGGTGGGTTTGAATTTTGCCGGCAAGACGCTCAAACAGACCTTCATGCTGGCCGACCTGCAGGTCGATTCGGATCTATCGGACGACGAGTTTCACCTGTTCGCGTCGCGCGACGGATTGGCTGCGATTATTCCGATGGGCGCAGGCCGTCATCGCTTGATCGCCGATAACGCCGACAATGCATTGGCGCTTGCCGAACCAGCGTCCAGCATGGCAGTGTCGCCGATCTCCGCGCCGGGCGCGCCAGAGGACCCGCTGTTCGGAACGGACGCAGGTCGCGGGGCGCAACCGCGTGAGCAAGCGTCTACCGCCGACGACCCGCCGCCATCGCTCGAGCTGTACCGGGCGGTCGTGGGGCGGCGGATAGACCATCCGCTGAAGCTGTCGGGGCTTGCCTGGTCTTCGTGTTTCCGTCTCAACAGCCGCATGGTCGAGAAGCTGCGTATGCAGCGCGTCTTTCTGGCCGGCGACGCGGCTCATGTCCACAGTCCGGCCGGCGCGCAAGGGATGAACACCGGCGTCCAGGAGGCGTTGAACTTGGGTTGGAAGCTCGCGCGCACCATAGCGGGCCACGCGGGCGAGCCGTTGCTCGATACGTACCAGATGGAACGCCATCCGATCGAGCGCGATGTCTTGCGTCAAACGGCGTTCATCACGCAATTGGCCGAGGCCGAGCGCGGGCCGATGAAGCTCTTGCGCGAACGCGTAATGCCGGTATTGGCCGCCTTCGGTCCGTTGCGCGATGCCGCGCGGCTGATGGTGAGCGAACTTGCGATTCAATACCGGCGCAGCCCGCTTACGCTCGAGCGCGTGCTCGATGGCGGCCCGCGGGCCGGGGAACGGGCGCCCGATGCGTTGGTGCATGTCGTCGACGGTCCGCTTGGCCGAGCGCCCGGCACCGCGCGTCTTTACGATCTGCACGATCCGGGCTTTTTCTCGCTGTTCCTGCTCGTTCGATTAGCGGGTGGGCCCGAAGCGGCGCTCGATGCGGCCGACCGGCCGGGGCCGATCGCGGCCGAGCCGGCCCCCGAGCTGGACGCCCTTACATCGGCGATCGAGGCGGCGCTGCCGGGAGTCGTGCGGATCTGGCGCGTGACCGACGCGCGTCAAAGCAATGCCATGTCGCTCGAGCATGCCTACGGACGGACGCGCCCGGCGTTTTATCTCGTGCGGCCGGACGGCTACATCGGCGCGCGCGGGCGGCCCGGTTCCGATGCAAGCGCGCTCGCGCGGCATTGCGAGACGTGGTATCGCGCCGCGCGCCCGGCGAATTGAACTTGCGCCCAGCGTCGCGCCTTAACCGGCTTGAGGCGTCAGGGCCTCGCGCGTGCGTGTGAGGGCCTCGCGCACGATCGGCGACATTGTCGCGCTGGCCTCGGGATCGTCAAGCGACGCGAGGATCGTGCGCCGCATCCGTGGCTCCCAGAAACGCCGAATATGATCGGCGATGCTGGTCAGCGCTTCCTCGCGATCGGGCATCGATCCGAAGAACTCGCCGATCTGATTCGCCATTTCGATCAAATGCTCGACGTTCATCGCTGCCTGCCTTCGTTTAGTCGTTCTTTGCCGATCATCGTGCTTGACCTATTTGCCGTTCGTCGCGCCCGCCAGTGCCCGCTCGCGCTCGCGCAGCAATTCGAGCTGCGTTTCGTTGAAGCGTTCATAGTCCCGTTGCCATTCGGACGGCTGCTGTACCGGCTGCACCTGGACCGCCGTGACCTTGTACTCGGGGCAGTTCGTTGCCCAATCGGAGCTGTCCGTCGTGATGACGTTCGCGCCCGATTCGGGGAAGTGGAACGTCGTATAGACGACGCCGGGCTGCATCCGCTCGCTGATGAGCGCGCGAAGGACCGTCTGTCCCGCACGCGATTCGATGCCGACCCAATCTCCCGTCTTGATGCCGCGATCCTCGGCGTCATGTGGATGGATTTCCAAGCGATCTTCTTCGTGCCAGCGCGAGTTTTCCGTGCGGCGTGTCTGCGCGCCCACGTTGTATTGCGACAGAATGCGTCCCGTCGTCAGCAGAAGCGGGTACCGCCGCGTGACTTTCTCGCGCGAGGCCACGAACTGCGTAATGACGAATTTGCCTTTGCCGCGCACGAATTCGTCGACGTGCATCGTCGGCGTGCCTTCGGGCGCTTGCTCGTTGCACGGCCATTGAACGCTGCCTAGCCGATCGATCAGCGCGTACGACACGCCATGGAAGGTCGGCGTGAGTTGCGCGATTTCGTCCATGATTTCCGACGGATTCGCGTAGTCCATCTCGTAGCCGAGGGCGCGCGAGAGCATCAGCGTCGCTTCCCAATCGGCATAGCCCGCGAGCGGCGGCATGACGCGACGCACGCGCGAGATACGGCGCTCCGCGTTCGTGAACGTCCCGTCTTTTTCGAGGAACGACGACCCGGGTAGGAAGACGTGCGCGTACTTCGCCGTCTCGTTAAGGAAGATGTCGTGCACGACGATGCATTCCATCGACGTGAGGGCGGCGGCCACGTGCTGCGTGTCAGGATCGGATTGGACGATGTCCTCGCCTTGACAGTAGAGGCCCTTGAAGCTGCCGTCGAGTGCCGCATCGAACATGTTCGGGATGCGCAGCCCCGGCTCGGCTTGCAGTTGCACGCCCCAAGCCGCTTCGAATTGATGGCGCACTTCGTCCCCGCCGATATGGCGATAGCCGGGCAGTTCGTGCGGGAACGAGCCCATATCGCACGAGCCCTGCACGTTGTTTTGGCCGCGCAGCGGATTGACGCCGACACCTTCGCGCCCGATGTTGCCGGTCGCCATCGCGAGATTTGCGATGCCCATGACGGCCGTCGAGCCTTGCGCGTGTTCCGTTACGCCGAGGCCGTAGTAAATTGCCGCGTTACCGCCCGTTGCATACAAGCGCGCTGCTTCGCGCACGAGCTGCGCCGGCACGCCTGTTACATCGGCTGTCGCTTCCGGCGAATTTTCGGGCTTTGCGACGAAGGCGCGCCACTGTTCGAACGCGAGCGGCTCGCAGCGTTCGGCGATGAATCCTTCGGCCAGAAGGCCTTCGGTCACGATCGTATGCGCGAGCGCATTGACGAGCGCGACATTGGTGCCGGGACGCAACTGCAAATGATAGGCGGCCTTCACATGCGGGCCATCGACGAGATCGATGCGGCGCGGATCGGCGACGATGAGCTTGGCGCCCTCACGCAGGCGGCGCTTCAAGCGCGAGCCGAAGACAGGGTGACCGTCGGTCGGATTCGCGCCGATGACCATGATGACGTCGGCCTTCTCGACGGATGCGAACGTCTGCGTGCCGGCCGATTCGCCGATCGTCGTCTTCAGGCCATAGCCCGTCGGCGAATGGCAAACGCGAGCGCACGTATCGACATTGTTGTTGCCGAAGGCGGCGCGCACGAGCTTTTGTACTAGGTACGTTTCCTCGTTGGTACAGCGCGAGGAGGTAATGCCGCCGATCGAGTCGCGGCCGTGCTTCGCTTGGATCCGGCGGAACTCCGACGCGGCATAAGCGATCGCTTCTTCCCACGTGACCTCGCGCCAAGGGTCCGTAATCTTCGCGCGGATCATCGGCTTCGTGATGCGATCCTTGTGCGTCGCATAGCCCCACGCAAAGCGTCCTTTCACGCAGGCGTGGCCTTCGTTCGCGTGACCGTTTTTGTGCGGCGTCATGCGCACGACTTCGCTGCCTTTCATCTCCGCTTTGAACGAGCAGCCCACGCCGCAGTACGCGCACGTCGTGATGATCGAATGCTCGGGCTGGCCCACGAAGGAGACGGTCTTCTCGACTAGCGTTGCCGTCGGGCAGGCCGCGACGCAAGCGCCGCAGGAGACGCACTCCGATTCCATAAAGGGCTGGCTCTGGCTCGCGGCCACGCGCGATTCGAACCCGCGCCCGGCGATCGTCAGCGCGAATGTGCCTTGCGTCTCTTCACACGCGCGTACGCAGCGGTTGCAGACGATGCACTTGGACGGATCGTAGGTGAAGTACGGATTCGATTCGTCCTTGATGTCCTGCAAATGGTTCGCCCCGTCGAAGCCGTAGCGCACTTCGCGCAGGCCCACGACACCGGCCATGTCTTGCAGCTCGCAGTCGCCGTTGGCGGGGCACGTCAGACAGTCGAGCGGGTGATCGGAGATGTAGAGTTCCATCACGTTGCGCCGCAACGCTTGCAGACGATCGCTTTGCGTGCGCACGCGCATGCCCGCTTCGACCGGCGTCGTGCACGAGGCCGGATAGCCGCGTTTGCCCTCGATTTCGACGAGGCAAAGGCGGCACGAGCCGAACGGTTCGAGCGAATCGGTCGCGCAGAGCTTGGGGACATTGACTCCCGCTTCGATCGCGGCGCGCATGACCGATGTTCCCGCGGGCACGGTGATCGCACGACCGTCGATTTCAAGTGCGATGTCGGTATCGGCGTGCCGTTGCGGGGTGCCGTAGTCGGTGTCGTCCAGCGGCGAAACCGTGGCGGATCGGCATGCGCAGTGCGCTGAACCGCAGCCGCCCGCAGGGGAGGGGGCGGAAGGGAAACGGGCGGGTGCGTCGGACATGTGAGGCTCCGTCTATCAAGCCGCAGCCGCTTTCGGCTGAACGGGGCGAAGACCGAAATCTTCAGGGAAGTGGTCGAGGGCGGACAGCACCGGGTAGGGCGTCATGCCGCCCATCGCGCAGAGCGAGCCCGACACCATCGTGTCGCAGAGATCGCGCAGCAGTTGCACTTGTTTTTGCGATGTATCGCCGTTTCGGATGCGTGCGATGACTTCGACGCCGCGCGTCGAGCCGATGCGGCAGGGCGTGCATTTGCCACACGATTCGACCGCGCAAAAGTGCATCGCATACTGCGCGAGTTCGGCCAGGTTGGACGTGTCGTCGTGGACGACGAGACCGCCGTGTCCAACCACCGCGCCTACCGCCGCATACGCTTCGTAATCGAGGGGGATATCCCACTGGCTTTCGGGCAGGTACGTGCCGAGTGGGCCGCCCACCTGCACGGCGCGCACGGGGCGGCCGCTCGCGGTGCCGCCGCCGAACGTC
>Ga0207705_10001028_pt1 | contig 22682 bp, 13 predicted proteins | sample KBSC13metaG_FD_184314 | JGI IMG/M metagenome (GOLD analysis project Ga0207705, IMG submission 184314) | Corn rhizosphere microbial communities from Kellogg Biological Station, Michigan, USA - KBS C1-3 metaG (SPAdes) (version 2) | ecosystem: Host-associated > Plants > Roots > Rhizosphere > Soil ... | reverse complement strand
GCGCCGGGCGCTCATGGCGATGAGGACGACGGAAACGACGGAGGAAGCCGTGGCCCCCAGCGCTGGAATGAGCCCGATCAGCGGGTCGAGACCGAAGCGGATCTTCGTTCCCGGGATCACGAAGATGCTATCCATCAATTTCGCGATGAACGCGATCAGCGGATCAGTCTCCGTTCCGGGCTTCGGCGCGTCTTTTCCCAGGACTTCGAACTCGACCTCCTGGGCCGGCTTCGGCGCGGGCATGGCGTCGGTTAGCCGGGGATGCCGGCCAGCATCTGGGCGTTCGTCGGGAATTTCTTCACGAAGAACAGCAGGCGCTCGATGGCTTCCGTCGGCTTGTGGCCGGCGAGACCCCGTCGGATGACATTGATCTTGTGCAGGTCGGCTTCGGGGATGAGCAATTCCTCGCGGCGCGTGCCGCTCTGGAAAATATCGATCGCCGGGTAAATGCGCTGGTCGCTGATCTTGCGATCGAGGACGAGCTCCATGTTGCCGGTGCCCTTGAACTCCTGGAAGATCAGCTCATCCATGCGGCTGCCCGTGTCGATGAGGGCGGTGGCCACGATGGTGAGGGAACCGGCCTCCTCGGTATTGCGCGCGGCCGCGAAAATCTTGCGTGGAATTTCCAGCGCGCGGGAATCGATACCGCCCGACATGGTGCGCCCACCGCCGCCGGTCGCGTTGTTGAAGGCGCGGCCCACGCGGGTGATGGAGTCGAGGAGCATGAAGACATCCTTGCCCGATTCCACGAGGCGCTTGGCGCGCTCGATGGCGAGCTGCGCGATACGCGTGTGGCTTTTGATATCGCTATCATTCGAGCTGGCCATCAGCTCAGCCGTGGGCACGGTGCGCTTGATTTCCGTCACTTCCTCGGGACGTTCATCGACGAGCAGAATGATGAGCGTGATCTCGGGATGATTCTTCACCACGGCGTCGGCGATGTGCTGAAGCAGCGTGGTCTTGCCGGTCCGCGGCGGAGCCACGATGAGGCCGCGCTGGCCCTTGCCGACGGGGCACATGAGATCGATGACCCGCGTGGTGAAACGCTCGGGCACGGTCTCGAGGCGGATGCGCTTGTTCGGGCTCACCACGGTAAGTTCGTCGAAGGACGGCAACTGCAGCGATTTCTCGGGATCGCCGCCATTGATTTCCGTGATGCGGAAGAGCTGCGAACCGCGGTTGCCGCGGCGCGTGTTGCCCTTCACCCACTGCCCGTCGCGCAGATTGTAAGTGCGGCACAGTTCAGGCGTAACGAAGACATCGTTCGGATGCTGGGCGAACATGCGCTTGGGATCGCGCAGGAAACCGAAGCCTTTGCCCGATACTTCCACGATGCCCTCGGCATCGCCGATCTCGTCCTCGCGCGGCGGCGGCAACTCGGCGGACGAGCCCTGGTCGGCGCGGAAATCCTCACGGCTCGACTCATCGCGGCCACGTCGGTCGTCGCGATCACCGCGATCACCGCGATCGTTGCGGCCTCCGCGATCCCGGCGATCCCCACGATCGTGACGGGAATCTTCGCGGCGCGGCGATTCGCCGCGGGGCGGCTGGCTGGTGGGTTCCACCCGTGGAATTTCCAGACGCGCGGCTTCCTCGGCGGTCACCGCGATCGGGATGGGAGCAGGATCGATCCCGGCGGCGCGGGCCTGTTCTTCCATCTGCTTGGCCACATGGCGCGGGATATAGACGGGACGCGGCCGGACGACGGGCTGAGAGGAATAGTCCGGAGCATTGGAAACTCCATTGGTCGCGGCGGACTCCGCAGGCTGGCTCGCGGGAGCAGCGGCGGCGGGAACAGCCTTTGCGGAGGGTCTCCACTCATCGACTTCCGCAGGGGGTGTCGCCGCCCTCGGCGCTGCAACGGGCGCACTCGGCGCTGCAACGGGCGCACTCGGCGCGGCGACGGGCGCCTGGGGCGCGGGAGCGGGCGCCTCGACCACAGGGCTGGGGGTTTCCACGGGTTCGGCAGCCGCAGCCTTGGACGTCTTTTTCGCACGCGGCTTGGTGACTTTCGCGGCGGTTTTCGTCGCGGCCTTCGTGGCCGTTTTCGCCACGACCTTCGTCGTCTTGGCAGCGCTGGTGCGGGGTTTCGTCGTCCGCTTTTTGGCGGGTTTTTTCGTTTCAGCAGACTGCTCGTCGAAGAGGTGCTGTTGGGCGGGTTCTGTCATAGGAAAATTGGGCATTTGGAATCGGGAAAAGGCATTCGCACCGTGGGCGAATGCGGCGAGAGGAAAGAAATGAAAATTAAGAAGCGGGAAATCAGGGAAAGGGTCTCCGGGACGAGGGCGGCAAGGCCCCCGCGACGGTCGAACCCGGCGCGAGCAGGGAGAAAAGCCACCCCCATTGCTGGTCGGGAAGACCTTCGATGCACTGAACTGTAGACCACTGACGACTATGACCCGCCATGGATCAGGGAATTTGGATAATGGAAAATCGGTAACGCGCCTGCTGGCTGACTTGCAAGGGACCATCCTGCCGAGAGGTCAGGAATACCGGGAGCGCGAACTGATGTTGCACAGCTTGGCCGAAGACGCCCAAAGCGTCAACCCTCTTTTTTCCATGGTGTGTTCCCGCTTGGAATCGCCGGTGGCGTCTGTTTACCTCCGCCCTTTCACGGTTCATCCCTCTCATGAAGATTCTACCGCTCCTCCGCCGCTGCGTCGCCTTGCCCCTTCTGGCGGCTCTCCTCGGCACCTCCGCCTGCAACTCCGTGCCCAAGGCCGTGCGCCCACGCACCGCCAAGGAAGCCGCGAAGATCTTCTACCTCGCGGGCAACTGGAGCCCGGTTAACGGGGAAGGCAACCAGTTGACTTTTGTGCCCGACTCTTCCGGACCGACAACCGGCCGCGTGACCGGCATCTTTACCGATGGCGGAAGCTACCAGGCCTCGGAAGTCATTCCCGAGACCGGCAAATTCAGCATGTGGATCAGCGCCTCGAAAATCGACAGCGACAATCCGCTTTCGCGGACGTCTTTCGACGGAGAATACTCGCCCGACGGCAAGATGCTCACGCTCACGCGGCACTGGGGCGGAGGGATGTCGGATGAGACGAAGGTTTACCGGCGGTAGGCGGCAGTGCTCAGTGCTTAGTAGTCGGTAATCAGTAGTCAGTAATCAGTGGGTTCGCAACGACCGTGTACCGGTAGTGAGCGAGACTGCCTCATCGCGGAGCGATGCTTGAAAGTAGCCGGGGCATTCATGCCCCGGATCAAATCTGAGTTGGGCCGTCGCGGAGCAACGTTTGCCCTCGCTGAGTAACGTGACAGACGTCGCTCAGCGACCGCGCACATCGAAGGGGCAATCACCCGCCCTTTGCCGACTCATTGACGCGGTGCGGCAATCACACATCGGTCCAGTCGCTCTTATGCTGGGTGAATTCTCCACCGTCCGGCGCCAAGGTCGGGCGGCGGCGCGGGTAAACTGTGCGGCCATCTCTCGTCAAACAAACAGACAAGCGCTTCTTCGAGAGTCGCTCCGATATACATGATGCCCAGCCATTGATAGTAAATGCGGCCGCTTGCATCGACCAGGAGTGCTGGATCTCCTTCATTCGTCGATCCGACCGGGTAGACCGACATTTTCAATATTTCCGAAAACGGCTCAATCAACTCACTCGCCTGGCTTCCATAATCCACTCCGATGTGCAACTGTTTCAATCGAGGCCTGCACGGATCGACAAACGCGTCCGCTGCCAGCAAATGCACAAGCATTTCCATCCCAATGCCGATTTCTTCAACTCCTTCAGAGTTAGCCGCGTTTTGATTCGCGCACCCAGGGTAGCTCGTTCCTCGCAACCCTGGGCTGACTTATTCAACGCCTTCGGCGTAGCCACTCGCGCGACCTGCAAGAGTCCACGACACGCTGGAACTAGTCAGCGCAGGATGTCCCCCTTCGTCACGTCACCGGGAACATCAAGAGACTGGATCTGATTGATGGTCTTGAAGTTCGCGTGGTCGGCAAATTCCCACACGACTTTCTTATCGCGCGTGACTTCGATGACCATCGGCTGTTCACCGATGTGGCCGTGGCCGAGATAGACGCAGAATAGCGTATTGCCATTGGGCAGGCGCTGGCAGCCAGCCATGAGGCGAAGCGGATTGCCCGGGAGATCGTTTTCATTCAACTCCCACACCACTTTGTCGGAGGGATCGACCTCGACCACCTTGTGGCCATCGCCGCAGGTAATGAGCAGGTTCTTGTTCGGCAGGAGCACGACTTCGTGTGGGTCGCCAGGGACCTTGACCTCGCGCAGCACTTTACCGTCGCCGTCGAGTTCCACGATCTTGCCCTCACCCTTGAAGCACACGAGGTAGTGGCCATCCGCGGTCTTGCGCGTGCCGCGGAATTGATTGTGCAATTTGATCTCCGGCGCGGTGGTCAGCTTGATCTCCTTCGCGATCTTCCCCTGGCGATCGAGTTCGATGATCCGGCTCGTGCCGCACTCGACGATGAGCACGTTGCCATTGGGCAGCGGCTGGCCCGCGTGGCATTCGACCTTCACGGGAGTATCGCCAATTTTTTCCGGCGCCTTGTATTCCCATACCACTTGCTTGTCCTTGGTCATCTCCTTCGCGCCACCGATGTAGGCAAAAAGGATATTTCCATTCGGCAGCAGCCAGCAGTCCTGCGGGTTCTTCGCCTCCACCTGCCATTCGATCGAGCCGTCCGCCGCGACGATGCTGACGTGGTTGCCATTGTAGTCGCAGCAGAGAAAGCGCGGGCCGGCAAGAGCGGCCCCGGAAAGGACGAGGGAAGCAAGGAGGCTGAGGAGGGATTTCATGGGGTTGGTGGGTTGAGACGATCGGGGAGGTTGCGGTTGTTGTGGTCGAAAGGGAGCGCGTCGTCCAGATCAGGGATGCCGTCGCCGTCGCTGTCGTGGCCGGGCGTGAGGTAGCCGGGCGCCACGGTCGGCTGCCATTCGCCGGCTTGCTGGAGCACGGCCCACAGGAAACGCACGCATTCACCGCGGGAAAGCGGCAGGGCCTTTTGGCGGGCGAGGCCTTTGTCCGCCGGCAATTGCATGGCGGTTAAGCAGGAGTGCAGCGTGCCCCACGTCATACCCGCATCCCCCGCGACGTCCGCCGGCGGGTTCCATTCTTTCCGGGCATTCAAAGCCCGGCCCAGGCGGGTAAGCGCTCCCACGAGTTCGGCGGGCGTCACCGTTTTCTGCGGCGCGAAATCGACCGAGTCCGGGTCGGCCTGCCAGATCCCGCGCACGGCGAGCAGATTGGCCGCTTCGAACCAGGGATCCTCCGGAGCAAGATCCTGCCAGGGCCAGAGGAGCACACCCGGACCTCCGCAACCGCGCACGAGCCGCTGCTGCAATTCACGGACTTTGGCAAAGTCCGCCGTAATGGCCCGCGGCTCCACGCCATCGCGCAAGCTCATCCAGGCCAGCGTGCCCGAGGCCTGGCCCACCAGCATCATCTGCCCATGCAGGCGCAGCGCGGATTGCACCACGCTGCTCACGCCGATGTTCTTCCCCGCGCCGAGCAGCCCGTCGCACTCAATCGGCACCAGCCCGCGCAACGGGAACATCGCGCGGTCCGTATCGGTGTGCCAGCTCCGGTTCGGGGTGTGGACGTATTGCCACGGACCGGCCGGGTCGCCGTGATCGAGGAATTTTCGCCGGGTGGGATGGAAGTCGATGTTGAATTGAAACCCGAAAACTCCGTCCGGCACCATGACACGCGCCCACTTGGGCTCGCGCGTCGCCGCGCGGATATCCTGCTCGCGCAGCATGTAGAGCGCTTCCAGGCGAAGCCCTTCGCGCACGTAGGGCTTGAAAGGCAATCGGTCAGGCGTCCCGAATTCATCAGTGAGCCGCAGATAGCGGAAGCTCTGCGGAATGTCCCCGGCGAGGTCATGCCCCTTCGTCTGGAGATGATAGAGCATGCCAAGCGCATGCTGCTTCACGTCGTCGAAAATGAGGCGCCGCTGGCGAGGCGCGAGTTCGACGATGTTCTTGTGCGAGGCGCCCGCTTCCGTGGCCTCGAGCGCGTCGCGCACACGCTGCGGCAACTGGCAGAGCGGATAGTCCTGCACCGGCCAGTTGAGAAACGTGGCCTCCGTCCCTGCGGGGAGCCCAAAGTGCCAGCGGTCAACCAGACGTCGGTGCGTGTAGATGCTCCAACCCGCCGGGGCATAAATGCCATCCGTGCCCGCCCAGTCCACCCACTGGGTCGTACTATTGAGCGCGGCATACGTGCGCGGATCGTAAATTGGCGGCTTCTCAATCGTCGAGTCCCGCCCCGCCTCGCGCAAGACCAGCACCCAGGTCAGCGGGTTCATCTCCTGCCGGCCATCCTCCTCCAAGGCTTCCAGCGCGCTGGGCTCCTGGAAGCGCGCCTTCAAATCCGGTCCGGCTCCATACTTCGCGCCGCTCAGGCGAATGACGTCGCCCCAGTCAGACGAATCTACGGTGAGCCGCGCGCGGACGGCAAGTTCGCCAGGCGATCCATCCGCCCGCTCGAAGCGCACACCCGACACACGTGGGCCGTCGAGCTCCACTTTGGACGGCTGCCAGCCGCGCTCGATGCGCAATTGCTTCGAACCATGCTCGGCGTAGGGCGCGACCAGTTCCTCGAAGATCGCCGCCGCGGCCGCGGGTTCGATCGTTTCGGTGCCGCACCATGCATTGCCCGGCGAGGCGATGCCGTAAGTCTGGCTGTTGTGGGCGCGGATGCGATGGACCGTTTCAAGAAAGAGCCCTGAGCGCGGGAAATTCACGCGTTTCCCACGCACCGTGGTCCATTCATCCGGGCATCCGACCCCCTCGGCGCTGAACTGCCCGCCCAGCCAGTCGATATCATTCACCAGCACGATGCGCTTCACGCCCAACCGCGCCGCCTGCACCGCCACCGCGCACGCCGACTCGCTGCCCCCGACGATGAGGAGATCCGTGTCGATGGTTTCGGCGGAGGCCATGGTCGAAGCCACGAGAAAGCAATACACGGCCAAGTCGCGGGGGAGTCGCATGCGCAGATGAATGTTAAGGAACCTCAGCGCCCTTGCGCCGGCGCGAGCGCGGGGTCGTCGAGATCGAGCCGGTAGAGCATCTGGTTGTAGTTATACCGCGGTGTCGGCGCCGCATGATTCGAAAACTCCGCGGTATAAGTGCCCTCGAAGATCAGGATCGGTGAATCCGCGGCCGTGAATTCCGGATGCAGCCGCGGATTGTAAAATGTGTAGTTGTCGTGCGTCAGCACTTTCACCGCCGGGCCCCACGGCCCGATCGGTTTGTCCGCCTCGGCATACCAAAGCTCCCCGAAAACGGAGGGCGACCCGAACGATTCCATGAAAACCGTCACCCAGCATTTCCGCCAGGGATTCCACGCGATCGACCCGGAATGCGGCTTCACGATCTTGCCGGCGCCCGCCGCGCGCAAACTGGGCTGAGGGTTGGACAGTTCCCATTTCGCCGAATCCTGCCACGCCTCGAAAGTCGCAGCGCAGCGCAACGCCGGGAACGGATTGCCAAACAGCACCCATTCCTTCCCCTTCTCATCCTTCCAAAAAACGGGATGCCCATCCGGCGCCGCAGGCTGAATCGGGTCGGAATCGGATTTCGTCCACAAGACCCGCAATTGTTCGAAAGCAGCCGTCTCGTCGTTCCAGACGCACAATCCGGATTCGTAGGCTTCGAGATGATTGCGCACCTTGATATACGTCCCGACCAGGTGGGGTGTGCCCGCCTGGTCCGGTAGGCTGACATACGCGCTGACCCAGGTCGGTCCCTTGCCCGGCATCTTCGCGACACCGCGAGGGCCGCCCTTGTCGTTGGCAAAGTACTCGAACCGCATGCGCAGCGGCGGTTCGAACGAGGCCAGCGGTTGCACGGCCGTCGTGGCGCTCGTCGTGTCGTAGATGCCGAGCGGGTACTGCGGCAGCAGCGTGTCGCCCCAGGCCCAGAAGAGCTTTCCGCGATGCACCGCGTTCTGGACACTGTCGCAACCGACCAACCCCTGATCGTGCCAATCGAGTTCCTTCCCGAGCTTCTGGCTCTCGGCGAAGATCCCCGCACCCGTGGCCCGGCCGAGCCGCTTCGCGATGTTCGTGCGCTTCACCTCGACCCGGAACGTCTTCCCCGGCTCCGGTGTGATCCGCACGCCCCGCGACCCGAATCCATCCGCGGGGACTTCGTAACCATGTCCGAAGACATTGAACCACGTCTCGTGCCCCATCATCTCCGGCAAATCGAAGGCAATCACCCCCGCGTTGTCCGTGACGAACCGGACGTCATTCGTGGTTCGCAATTCGATCAGCGGCACCGGCCACCCGCTGCCCTTCTCGACAACTTCAATGCGGCTGGGCTCGATGGCGAATACGGCGCCGGGGAGACCAAGGAACAGAAGCGGGGCGATCTGGCGGAAGAATGAAAGCATCGAGAGAAGAGCGTCGGGAATTCTAAACAGGAGGGAACGAAGGGAACAAAGGATCGAATCCAAATTCTTCGCTTTCTTTGCTTCCTCCTCTTCAAAGCCTCATTCATCCCGGCTGATTTCCAGTTTGCCTCCTTCTGCCCCCCGCCGAAGTTGCGAGCCACGATTTGGGCGCTAAGAAACGGTTGCCATCCGAATTTTCATCTATAGAAACAATTCCACATATGAAAATACCCACCCAGAACCGGGTCAAAGCGGAGGCCGTCAACGGCGACGGCGCACTTCAGGTTCCCGCTCTTCAGCGGGGCTTGGCGATGCTGGAATTCCTGGCGGCTTCTCCGGATGGGGCCACGCTTTCGGAACTGGGATCCCGATTCGCCATCTCGATGGCATCGGTCTTCCGCCTGGCGGGGGCGCTCGAGGAACTGGGCTACATTCGCCGGGACGAGCGCACGAAGCGCTTTTCCGTGACGCAGAAGCTTCTCCTGCTCGGGCAGCCGCATTCCGGCCGGCGCAGTCTGGTGGAATGCGCGCTGGAGCCCATGCGGCGCGTGCTCGCGGCCACGGGCGAGACAACGCAACTTTGCTGCCTGGCGGATGCGAGCTGCATCATCCTCGAACAACTGCCCGCGCTGCATCCTTTCAAATACATCGTCGATCTCGGGTCCCGGGTTCCGATTCACTGCTGCGCCCCGGGCAAGGCGATTCTCGCCTTCCTGCCCGACGACACACTCGATGCGGTGCTGTCCGGACTCGAGTTCGAGAAACACACGGAACACACGATCACCAGCCGCAAGGCCCTGCTCGTGGAACTCGAGCGCATTCGCGCCTGCGGCTACGCGCTCGATCGCGGCGAGCATTTCGACGGCATCCATTGTATCGCGGCTCCCCTGCTCGATCGCCACGGGCACACCGTCGCCGCCATCACCATCGCCGGCCCGGCCGCGCGCATTCCAGCCAGCCGGTTTGCGGAATTCGGCCGCACCATCGCCATCGAAGCCACTGCCGCCGCCCGCCGTTTCGAGGAATAGCGCATGAAGCTGCCTTCGCCCATAGCCGTCGTCGCCGCCGCGCTTTTGCTCGGCCGCGGTTTCGCGTTCGGAGCAGACACACCCGTCACACCGGAAGCGCGGGAATTCTTCGAGACAAAGATCCGCCCAGTCCTCGCGGCGGAATGCTACGAGTGCCATAATGCGAAGAAGACCAAGGGCGGCCTGCGGCTCGACTACCGCGCAGGCTGGCAGAAGGGCGGCGATACCGGGGATGCCATCGTGCCGGGCGATCCGAAGAAGAGCCTGCTCATTGCTTCCATCAAGCACACGGACCCGGACCTGAAGATGCCGGACAAGTCGCCCAAGCTCGAGGACAGCGTGATCGCCGACTTCGAGAAATGGATCGCCATGGGGGCGCCGGACCCTCGCGACCAGCCGCCTGCGGTGACGACGGGCAAACCCTCGTGGGATGAATTGCTGGCGGTCCGCCGCACCTGGTGGGCTCTGCGGCCGGTGCACAGCCCCAACGTTCCTAGCGTCAAAAATACCGCGTGGTCGGGGGACGCCGTCGACCGCTTTCTCCTGGCAAAGCTGGAGGAGAAAGGCCTCGAGCCCGCACCCGACGCCGATCCGCGCACCTTGATCCGGCGGCTCACGTTCGCTCTCACCGGCCTGCCACCAAAGCCGGAGGACGTGGAGGCCTTCGCCGCGGAAGCCGCTCGTGATCGAGCGTCGGCCGTCCGGCAGGCCAGCGCGCGACTGCTCGCCTCACCGCAGTTTGGCGAGCATTGGGCGCGGCACTGGATGGACCTGGTGCGCTACGCCGATACCCATGGGAGCGAAGGCGATCCCATCATTCCCGAAGCCTGGCGCTATCGCGACTACCTCATCCGCGCGTTCAATGCCGATGTGCCCGGCGATCAATTGATTCGCGAGCAGCTCGCCGGCGACCTCCTGCCCCACCCGCGCCTGAATCCCGCGGGGTTCAGCGAATCCATCCTCGGCACCGCACAGTTCCGGCTCGTCGAGCACGGCTTTCAACCCGTGGATACGCTCGAAGATCAAATCAAGGCGGTGGACAACCAGATCGACGTGGTGAGCAAGGCGTTCCAGGGAATCACCGTTTCCTGCGCGCGCTGCCATGACCACAAATTCGACGCGATCAGCCAGCGCGACTGGACGGCCATGTTTGGCATCTTCGCGAGCTGCCGCCCCGCGCAAGTCACCATCGACACCCCGGAAGCCCTGGCCCGGAACCGGCCCGAACTCGAACGGCTGCACGGTCAAATCAAGAACGCGCTCGCGGATGCCTGGCAGGAGGAGGCGAAAACGCTCGGGAAAAAACTGCGCGAAACGCCGGCCCGCGCCTCGCTCGCGCAAGAAAACGCCGGGCGCATCCGTGAACTCGAACAAAAGGTCGCTGACCTGGAATGGGGCGCCCGGCGGACAATCCAGCCGTCCACCGAGAATGTGCGTCCTCTCAGCCGCGTGCCGGCTCCTTATGCCGAGTGGAGCTTCGACAAGGATGCCCGCGACACCATGGGCCACATGAACGGCTATCTCGAAGGTGAAGCGGAAATCAAAAATGGCCGCCTGCATCTCGATGGCCAGGGCGCCTATCTGCGCACCGATCCGATTCCGGTTTCGCTGCCCGCGAAAACCCTCGAGGCGTGGGTCTCACCGGCGAACTTGCAACAGCGCGGCGGAGGCGTTCTCACGGTCGAGACCACCAAGGTCCACGGTTTCGATTCGATCGTCTACGCGGAGAAGGAACCGCGGCGCTGGGTCGCTGGAAGCAACTACTTCGTCCGCAGCCAGGTCTCGGACGGACCGCAGGAAACCGCCGGGCCGGGGGAATTCGTGCACGTCGCCATCACCTATGCGGCCGATGGCACGATCGCCGTCTACCGCAACGGCGTGCCCTATGGAAAGCCGTACACGAAGGGCGAACCGTTTGCCTTCGCGCCAGGAGAGGCGCGCGTGCTGCTCGGATGGCGTCACAAGGGAGCGAGCAACGGCTACTTCGCGGGGGACATCGACGAAGCGCGGCTCTACGATCTGGCACTGACCCCGGAGGAAATCGCCGAGTCTTTCCGCGCCGGGCCGGGACCGGTCATCTCGCCGGACCAGATTCTGGCCGCTCTTACGCCCGCCCAACGCGAGGAACGGACCCATTTGCTAGACGAGATCAAACGGCTGCGCGCCAGCAACGACCAACCCGGCAACGGCAATGAAGCATGGGCCACCGCACTCAAGGAAGCCACGGACGATCTCAGCAGCCCGCTGTATCTTTGGGCCCGGCTCGGCCAGGTGAGAGATGCGGACTTTCCGGCCAATTGGGAAAAGGTCGTCCGCGCCGTGCGGACCAAACTGGTGGAAGCCTCCGATTTCAATCGCGACAATTTTCGTCCGGCTTGGGACCTGAAGGGGGCCGACTACGCGAAGTGGTTTCCCTACGGCAGCGGCCTCGAGAAACAGCCCCGGCGCGCGGGCGAATTCACCGTCGAAGCGCAAGGGGAGCGCGTGCTCGAGGGTCTGGAGCCCGCCGGCGCCTTCACCGCTCCCCTCTCCGCCAAACAGAACGGTCTCCTCACTTCGCCCCGGTTCAAGATCGATTCCGACAGCATCAGCGTCCGCGCCTCCGGGGCCGGCGGCGCCATGGTGCGCGTCATCGTGGATAACTATCCGCTCCCCTCCAATCCCATCTTCGCCAAGGCGGTCCTGACCAACGACGAGGCGGGCTGGGTGCGACTCGACACGGCCTATCGCAAGGGCTCCATGGCGTATCTGGAGTTTGGCACCCGCGACGACCTCACGCGCCCGCTCGACGACAAGCCGAAAGAAAAGGGCAAGGACAAGCCCCGGGCGAAATCCAGTGACGGTCGATCCTTCTTCAGCGCCGAATCGGTGGTCTTTCACAACAGCAAGGAACCTCCCAAGGAAGTGCCGCTCGCCTTGATGGATCTGCTTCCGATGGCCGACGGTTTGCCGCCGGCCAACGCCGCGAGGCTCGCGGACGTGTACGAAAGCGAGCTCCTCGCCGCTGTCGCCGCCTGGCGCGAGGACCGGCTCTCCGAACCGCAACGCGCTTTTCTCGACGGCTTGATCCGCCGGGACGTGCTGCCGGCCACGCTAGCGAACCTGCCCAAGGTCCGCGCGCTGGTCACCGAGTACCGCAGGCTCGAGGCGGAGATGCCCGTCCCTCAGCGCGCCCCGGGGTTGCTGGAAACCGCGGGCTTCGACGCGCCATTCCTCCCGCGCGGCGATCATCTCAAACCGGGCGAACCGGTTCCGCGCGGATATCTGGGCGTGCTCGACCCGCAGCCCTACCACACCGCGCTCAGCGGCCGACTCGAACTCGCCAACGACATCGCCAATTCCCGCAATCCGCTCACCGCCCGCGTGATGGTCAACCGCGTCTGGCATTGGCTCTTCGGACGCGGAATCGTCCCGACCGTCGACAACTTCGGACGCCTCGGGGAAAAGCCCACGCATCCCGAACTTCTCGATTTCCTCGCCGCGCGCTTTGTCGAGGAAGGCTGGTCGATCAAGCGGCTGATCACCGAACTGGTTGCGACGCGCGCGTATCAAATGAGCAGCACGCCGTCTTCGCGCGGCCTCGAAGTGGACCCGGCTAATGAGCTACTCTCGCACTTTCGCGTCCGGCGCCTGGAAGCGGAGTCGATTCGCGATTCGCTCCTCGCCATGTCCGGCGGATTGAACACGAAGATGGGCGGCCCGAGCGACGACGACTCCGCGCGCCGCAGCATCTACCTGAAGGTCCGCCGCACGAGCCTGAATCCATTCCTGCAAGTCTTCGACGCGCCGAAGCCTTTCACCACGCTGGGCCGTCGCGACGCGACGAACGTTCCCGCGCAATCGCTGACATTGCTGAATTCTCCTTTTGTCATCACTCAGGCGTCCAATTGGGCCGGTACCTTGATCAAGGACGGCAGTGCCACCCCCGAGACCCGAGTCCGCAGGATGTTTGCCGCGGCCTACGCGCGCTCACCGGACGACCGTGAATTGGAAACCGCAAAGGCCTATCTCGCGACACTCGCCGAGGATCGCAAACTAACACCGGCGCAAATGCTGGCGAGCGAGCCCGTGTGGCAGGACTTCGCGCAATCGCTCTTCAATTTGAAGGAGTTCATCTATGTGCGGTGAAGAAAACGCAGAGACACAGAGGCGCAGAGAAAGAAGTCGGGTGGCGACCGCTCTATGGAGTGCGTGCGATTTATCGCCGCTTTGGTTCGGCGCGGAGCGCCGCTGGAGCAGCACTCGCGATCTCCCATCACATTTCGGCCAGCGCGGCTCCGCCGCAAACCAAAGCGGGGATAAATCACCGCACTCCACACGCAGGCGCTCTGCCATGCATCAACGCATTGCCATGTCCTCTCTGCGCCTCTGCGTCTCTGCGTTTAAATCCACCACTGCCACCCACGTCCCCTCTTTGCCCTTATGAATCCACGCTCTCGCATTTCCCGCCGCGCCATGTTGCGGCAATGTTCCCTCGGCTTCGGCGGCCTCGCGCTGGCCGGGCTCCTCGCGGACAAATCCTACGGCGCGTTGGCCAACGACGCGAAAATGCCAGGGCCCAACTTCCCGGCGAAGGTGAAGCGCGTCATCTTCTGCTATATGTCGGGCGGGGTGTCGCATGTGGATTCATTCGACCCCAAGCCCGAGCTCGCCAAACGCCACGGCCAGCCGATGCCCGTGCCGGTGCGGCCCACGATGTTCAATAACAACGGCAACATCATGGCTTCACCGTGGGAATTTCAAAATCGCGGCCAATGCGGAATGCCGATCAGCGACCTCTTCCCGTATGTGGCCCAGCATGCCGACCGGCTGGCCGTCATTCGTTCGATGACCAGCACCGTGAATGAACACGCCCAGGGAAATTATCTCGCCCACACGGGCTTTCCTTTCATGGGGCACCCGAGCGCGGGAGCATGGGTCAGCTACGGGCTCGGCACGGAGAACAAGGATTTACCGGGGTTCATCGTGCTCCAGAGCGGCGATGCCACGCCACCTCACGGCGGAGTGGGAGTCTACAGCAATGGTTACCTGCCCGGACAGCACCAGGCTTCCATCCTGAAGGCGGATGCCGCGGAAGCTCTTGCCAACATCAAGCCCCGCGAGGCCGACGCGCTCCAGCGCCAGAGGCTGGGATTCGTCAAGGCCATGGACGACCAGTTCCTGCGCGAGGCTTCCGAACCTCAGGTCGAAGCGGCGATCCGCAACTACGAAACCGCCTACCGCATGCAGACAGCGGTGCCAGATATTTGCGACATCCGCGGTGAGAGCGAGGCGACGAAAAAGCTTTATGGTCTCGATGCGCAAAACCCGAACAAAGCAGCTTATGGCCGCCAGTGCCTCGTTGCCCGGCGGCTCATCGAGAGCGGCGTGCGATTTGTCGAGCTCAGTTGCCTGCCGCAGAAGCCCGGCGCCGGACAAGCTCCCAACCCCTGGGACCAACACGGCAAGCTCAAGGAGGGTCACTCCGACATGGCCGGACAGGTGGACCAAGGCATCGCGGCTCTGATCACCGATCTCACCGCGCGCGGGCTCTTCGAGGATACCCTGATTCTGTGGGCCGGGGAATTTGGTCGCACGCCATTCTCGCAGGGCAGCGATGGCCGCGATCACAATCCCACCGGCTTCAGCGTCTGGATGGCCGGTGGCGGAGTGCGGGGCGGCACCATCCTCGGCGCGACTGATGAACTCGGTTACTACGCCGTCGAGAAGCTGACCACCTTCTACGATCTCTACGCTACGATGCTCCATCTCCTCGGCATCGATCACGAAAAACTCACCTATCGTTTTGGCGGCCGCGATTTCCGTCTCTCGGATGTGCACGGGCAGGTGATCAAGGAAGTGCTCGCTTAGTTAGAGCGGGTTCTGAACTATCGGCGTGACAACCAAGCGCACCAAAGGTGCGACGAGCGAATCACGCGAATGACACGAGTCCAGAACTCTTATTCGTGTCATTCGCTGGCACCCTTATTCCATCCTGTGAGGATGGAATTTGTCCGGAAGAATTTGAGTGCTGAATTCACTTCGCATTCAAAATTCAGCACTCATCATTTCGGCACAGTGTTCATACGTCTCCTACTCCTCACCTCGATCATTTTCAGCCTGAGGCCACTGGTGTGGTCGCAGGACATCTCGATTGAAAAGGCGCCCGGCCAGCCTGGGTTCACGATCGAGAATGCCGATGTCACGGATCTCAGCGGCGTCACCTGGACGGGTGGCGATCAATTCTACGCGGTGGCCGATCACCCAAATCTGCTCGTCCCGATCACCCTCAAGATCGATCCGGCCACCGGATGCATTCTCCACGGTGAGATCGGGACAGCCGTGCCGATCAAGGCAACCGTGAGCGATTTCGAGGGCGTCACCTACGTCAAGGCCACGAAGACCTTCTACATCAGCGCGGAGACGGGCAACGCCGTGATCAGCTATCAACTGGGCGGCGCCGCCCAACTCCAACCGGTGCCGAAGATCTTTTCCAAGGCCCGCAACAACCTGAGCCTGGAATCCATCACCTGGAACGACAAGGACGCCCACTTCTGGATCGCCAATGAGGAAGCGCTCACCGTCGACGGGCCGGTCAGTGGAGCGAAGGGCACGCTCGTCCGGATCCAGCAGCTCGACGCGAAGTTTCATCCCCTCATGCAATATGCCTGGCACACGGAACCGGCCGCCTTCCGTTTCCAGGGCTCGGGCAATGGCGTTTCCGATCTTTGCCTTCTCCCCGATGGCCGGCTCATTGTTCTGGAACGCGGCTTCGCCTTCGGTGGTTTGCACGTGCGGCTTTTCCTCGCCGACTTCAAAGGCGCCACGGATATCTCCAATCTGCCCTCGCTGGTCGACGCGGATTTCGTGCCTGCCAAAAAATCGCTCCTCTACGATGCCATGACCGGATTCATCAATTTCGAAGGCATCGCCCTCGGCCCCACGTTGGAAGACGGCTCCCGCAGCCTGATCCTGATTGCCGATAGCAACAGTGGGCACGTCCACTCGTTCCTGCCCCTGAAACTCCATCTCGGCACCCCGGCACCACCGCAGCAAGGTCAAACCAAGTAGAAGCGGCGTCCCGCCGCTTTTCGTCTCCGGGCAAGAGGCTTCCACCGGAAGCCTCCGCTCTTCCAGTCCCCACCCTTCCGTCCCTCCCTGATCTCAATATCAGGACCAGGCATGCGACCGGCATCAGGCCTTGCGGCGAATTAGGGGCATGCCTGCAAAATCCAAGAAACAACAGATGGCTGCGGGAGCCGCCTTGGCGGCGAAACGCGGTGAACGAAGCAACTCTTCTCTGAAGGGAGCCTCAAAGCAGATGGCGAAATCCATGAGCAAGAAGCAGCTCGAGGATTTCGCTTCCACGAAGCGCAAGGGCCTTCCCCGAAAGAAGACCTGAAAGGCCTCCGTATCATTCAATTCTTGGGCGTTTACATTCATTCGAACCACTGTCCAGCCGTGTAAAAGCCTGAGGCTCTCCCCATTGAACCGCAATAGACCTCCGATTCCCTTGACTCACCCAGCCCGCCACGACGCCATGCACGAATCTCCCCTCCCTCCTCGAACCGAAGGCTCCCGTCGACAGCCATGCGATGTGTGCCGTGAAATCGTCGATGAGTTCAGCGACACCGCCAGTTGGTTGGCGGGCGACAACGCCACGCCGGACCAATTCCGCAAGGCCGTTGCCGCCTTTGAAGGCAGAAAACTGGCGCGGTTCGGCCTTACGCTTGATAGTGGTCTCTCCGAGGGGGCCATGGTTCATTTCAACCTGCGATTCGCGGACAATGGCGAGCTCTGTGCCAGCATGGACGTGGACTCGCATACCGGCGAAGTCGTCGTTCAACACGCTTGCGCGTAAGGTTCAGGCTGCATCGACAGCCGGAAGTCGGTCGAGCGCCGAAGCCATGGCATGAGCAATTCAAGCGAGAACAATTCCAGGAATCCCGAAGCCAATCCTGATCCGTTGACCGGAGAAGCGGGTGCGCATCCTGTCGCCACGGGCATCGGCGCCGCAGCTGCGGGCGCTGTGGGTCTCGCGGCCAGTGCAGCGATCGCGGGCCCGATTGGCGTGGCCGTGGCTACCGCCGGGGGAGCGTTCGTCGGAGGATATGTGGGCAAAGCGGTTGGCGAAGTTTTGGATCCCACAGCCGAGGAGGCGTTTTGGCGCGAGGAGCATCCTAAACAAACTTATGCCGAAAAGGAGGTGGGCTTCGATGACTACCTCGCCGCCTACCAGACCGGCTACCAAGGCTATCAACATTTCGGCCGCGACGGCCGCTCTTTCGAGGAAGCAGAAACGGACGTAAGAGACCTGTATCTCCGAACGTCCGCCAGACTCCCCTGGCCAAAAGCGCGTTTCGCCGCCAGGGCCGCCTGGCACCGGGTGCACAACGCCCGCGCCCACAAAGCCGAACCAGCGCATACGGGCGTGGGAGAGGCGGTGTTGAGCGAGAATGCGTTGAGCGGTTCACTGAGCAACGCCCAGACGCCGCGATAGCGGAGAACGATGGAGCGGGGTTCCGCTGCCGGGGGGAAGAGCGCGGAACCCCAAAGCATCGTCAAGGCCGCTTCGGCGGCTTCCTGACCGGCGGCTTCACCGGAATGGTGGTAGCGCCAAAGACCGTGCGAGCGCCGCCTTTCACATCCTTCCGCGGAATCAGGTCGGCCAGGCGAATTGGTTTTTCGCCGGGCTTCTTTCCACCGTCAGCACCGGTGGAAGCGTCATTCGTATTGCGTCCTGGAGTCACACGAAGGCTGGGGATGCATCAGTATTCGTGCCATGCGTCCCCGCGGATGAAAACCACCGAATTTCAGAGACCAACCGGCGGCCGTAGAACGTGAAGGCAAGCGGCGCGTGGCGCGCTTCGGGGCCCGCCTGATCCATGCTGGAGCCGATTGGTTCCATTATAGGCCGTGATGATCGACAGTTAGTTTTCAAGAGCCCTGAAAGTTAATATTATTTTCACGAAGCCTTCAACCGGGATGCTACTTAAGATCGGCGTGGTCGAGGTGGCGCGCCAGTTTGCCGCGCGAAATCCCCAGCACGCGCGCCGCCTGCCGCTGATTGCGGCCACATTGTTCATAGACATGCTTGACGTGCCGCGTCAGCGCCGCCGCGAGAGAAAGATCGGCGCTGGAATCGGGCCTGGCCTCCGGGGCAGCGGGAGCCCTCGCGCCCGGTCCTGGCGAACTTCCCGCACCATTCGCCGGGAGCGCCAATCCTTCCTGGTGAAAAACGACGTGCTCGGGCAGCACCACTTTTCCCTCACAGAAGAGCGCGATGCTGCGCATCTTGTGATTCAGTTCGCGCAAGTTGCCGGGCCAGGGATGCCGCAGCAACATCTCCATCGCGGCGGGGTGAATGGACGTGATGCGCTTGCCTCCCGCCGCAGCCGCGGCCTGCAACTCCATGGCGATGAGCGAAGGCAGATCTTCTCCGCGCTCCCGCAAAGACGGAATGACCAGCACCAACCCCTCAAGCCGGTGGTAGAGATCCTCCCGGAATTTCCCGGCGTGGATGCGCCCCGGCAGCGAGCAATTCGTCGCCGAGATGATCCGCGCATCCGACCGGTGCAGGCGCTCACCGCCCACCCGTTCGAACTCGCCATATTCGACGGCGCGCAAGATCTTGACCTGCGCGAGCGCGCTCATGTCGGCAATCTCATCGAGGAAAATGGTGCCCGTATTGGCGGTTTCAAATTTGCCCTTGTGCGCCTGCTGCGCGCCCGTGAAGGCGCCGCGCTCGTGCCCGAAGAGTTCGCTCTCGAGCAGCGTGTCACTCATCGCCGAGGCATTGAACGAGACGAATGGGCCGCGGGCCCGCGTCGAAGAGTTGTGGATCGCCTGGGCGAGGAGTGTTTTCCCCGTGCCCGTGGGACCGAGGATGAGCACGGGAATGTCGCTTCGCGCCGCCAGCGCCGCGAGTTTGAGGCATCGCTGCATGGCGGCATTGGCCGAGGTGAGTTGCTCGACCTTCAGGCCAAAAAGTCCGGACGAAATCATGAAGCTGGGGTTACGAAATACGGGCAACCGGCGGACGCCGTCATCGGTCGGGGCGCGCCTTTCGACCATGGGGCGAACGGTTCTGGAACCACATCATGCGCAGCGGAGCGGTCTCTGAAAAGCACAACGTTACGAGTCGTTCAGATGAAAATACAATCCGCGGCGGTCCATCAGTTCATCGTGCGTGCCAGTTTCCACGACTTCGCCTTTCTCGAGCACCACGATCATATCGGCGTCGCGAATGGCGTCGAGCCGGTGCGCTACGACCACGTACGTCCGGCCCACGGCCATGCGCCGCAGATTCTCCCGGATGAGGCGCTCCGACTGGGGATCAAGCGCGCTGGTCGCCTCGTCAAAAATCAGGATCGGAGGATCGAGATAGAGCGCACGGGCGATGGCAATGCGCTGCTTTTGCCCTCCCGCGAGACCAAGACCCGATTCACCGATCCGCGACTCGTAGCCCATCGGCAGGCCCGTGATGAAATCGTGGGCATCCGCCGCCTGCGAAGCCCACAAAACGCGGTCGAAGTCCGGCTGCGGATCTCCGAAAGCGATATTGCCCAGGACGGTGTCGTTGAAGATGTAGTTGTCCTGCAGCACGAGGCCAATCTGCCGCCGGACGTCGCGATAGTTCAGGGTCTTGAGTTCGGCATGGTCCAGCAGGACGGTTCCCAAAGTGGGCTCGAGGAGCCCCGCCAGGAGTTTGACCAGCGTAGTCTTGCCGCTTCCACTGCGCCCGACGATGGCGATCTTCCGGCCTGGCTCAAATTCCAGGCTGATCCCCTTCAATACCTCCGGTTCCTCCGGACCACCGAAGCGGAAGCCGGCCTGCCGCAATTCAATCCGGCCCTCCAACGACCGGACCGGCGCCAACCGGGAACGATCTTCTCCTTGCTCAGGCTCGGCTTCCACGACGTCGGCGAGCCGATCGAGCAAAATTGAGATCTGCTGCCACTCTTCCCACACGCGCAGTGAACGAAGGATCGCCGCGCCGGCCATCGCCGCGAGTATGATCGATGCGACGAAGCCACCGGTCGTCATGCGCCCCGCAATCACCGTCAATGCGCCCTGCCAGAGGAACACCACCGTGGACAGCAGGCAAATCAACTGAACCACTCCATCGAAAATCATCCGATGGACATCGGCGCGACGCATGGTTCGCGAGACGTTCCGAAATTCGTCGAGCATGCGATCGCGAAGGCTCGATTCCGCCGCGCCCGCCTTGACTGCCTCGATGCCGTGAATCACATCCGCCTGCTGGGCGGCGTATCCCGACTCGCTCTCCTCGACCCTGGCCAGCGGCCCCAGGACCCTCGGTGAATGTCGCATCATGGCCGCGCAGGGCAGTGCCATGCCGACAGTAATAGCCGCGAGCCCCGGACTGTAGACGGTCATCACCGACAGGCAGCCGATAACCGTGACGAGCGAAAACACACCCTCGAAGCCGCGCTGCACCGCAAAGCGCCGGACCTGCCGCACGCCTTCGAGCCGGCGCTGAATATCGCCCGGGTGGCGGGTGCTGAAATACGACACCGGGAGTGCGAGCATCCGGCGCGTGATGAAGTCGACGAGGGCGACATCAAGCCGCATCGAAACATGACTCAGGACGTATCGCCGGGCCAGATTCGCCCCCAGGAGGAGCGCGAATGCCGCCGCCAGAATCACGCTAATCCGCGCCAGCAAGGCGATGTCTTGGCCCGCGATTACCTTATCCACGATCCATTGCGTGGCGACGGGGAAGACCAGTTGCAGCAGCGAGGCGACGCCGCCGAGACCCAGTGCTTGCCCCAAGGAGAGCGCATGCTGGCGGAAAAGAGGCGCGATCCACCGGATCGTCGACCGGCGTTCCGGAACATTCGCAAATGCCTCCGTATAGTCAAAGAGCGCCGCGTGGCCCGTCCAACGACTTTCGAATTCCTCGACGGAGATTTTCCGTTCCCCGAGCGCCGGATCATTCACCATGACCTGCGACTCGCCCACGTCCCACAGCACAATCCAGTGGTTGCCTTCCCAATGAACGATGGCCGGCAACGGCATTTGCGCCAGATTGCGTGGCGAAACCTTGAGGGCGCGCGCCGCCAGCCCGAGCTCGGACGCCGCGTGGCAAATCGCCTTGAGGCTCGTCCCATCGCGCGCCGTATGACAAAGTCCGCGAATATGGGCGAGGCTCACGTCGCGGCCGAAATGCCGGGCGATCATAGCCAGGCACGCCGGCCCACAGTCCATCTCGTCGATCTGCTGGATGTGCGGCATGCGGCGAATCCGGCTGCAAGACTTGCGAAACGGACCGCGATCGGCGGCAAACGGTTCATCACTCGTGGTTCGCTCCGACTCGTCTTCATCATCCGTTGTGTCGCGAACGTCACCCCGGGCCGGGACAATTTCGGCAAAATCCAGCGGAACGCGGGCTTCCTCGTCCGGTCGATAGCGGGCCAGGCGATCTTCGAAGAATTTGCGGATCTCAGGGAAGCCGTCCTTCAATTCGCGCACGGCCTCGGGCGAGAGAGCCAGCAATTCGCAATCCGTCACCGCTTCCGCCGACGCCGCGCGCGGCGAACCGTTGAGGATCGAAAGTTCACCGAAGAAATCTCCTCCGCGATAAAAGGCGAGATTGCGCACCGAGCCCTCGCCGCCGCGAAAGACTCGCACCCTCCCTGTCTGCAGGATGTACATCGGCCCCGCGGGATCACCCTCGCGGACAATGAAATCGCCCTTCTTGAAGGCGACCGGGGACAATCGCTCCACGATGGCGCGCAAAGCGTGAACGGACAGCCGTCCGAAATTGCTGAACTCGTAGAGGAAACCGTGCAGCGTCCGCAGCCGGGCCGTGGTCTCGATCGATTTTTTAAGCTCCGGGATTTCTTCCAGGAGCGGGAGAAACTTTTGTGAATCCAATCGAACGACGTCCACGGCTGTGCTGCATCGCACCGTGGCATTGCGATGCCCGCCGGAGATGAGTGCGAGTTCCCCAAATTCATCGCCGGGACGGAGCGTCGTGAGCGCGATCTCCTCGCCGCTGGCCGTTTCCTTTACCACGCGCGCCCGGCCCGAGACGAGGAGGTAAAACGAATCCGCCTCCGCGCCCTGCTTGACGATTACTTCTCCAAATTCGAAATGCTCCTCCCGCAGCAGCGAGCGAAGGCGCTGGTAGTGGTCCGGGGAGAGCGACCCAAACGTGGCCGAACGGTGCAGAATGTCATCAAGGCTCTCGGGGGTCATGGCGGCGCAAACCCGGGCTGCCATCGCACACAGCGGGCGGCCAAATCCGAAAAGTGAAGCTCGAGG
>Ga0207705_10001026_pt1 | contig 22683 bp, 6 predicted proteins | sample KBSC13metaG_FD_184314 | JGI IMG/M metagenome (GOLD analysis project Ga0207705, IMG submission 184314) | Corn rhizosphere microbial communities from Kellogg Biological Station, Michigan, USA - KBS C1-3 metaG (SPAdes) (version 2) | ecosystem: Host-associated > Plants > Roots > Rhizosphere > Soil ... | reverse complement strand
ATGTCCGGCACGTGCAGACCATTCGTAGAGATAGACGGGCAGATCGAGTTCGGAAGCCAGCCTCTCTCCGGATCGCTCCGAGAGGGCGATGGTATCGGATTTCGCCTCTTCCGCCACGACGAATGCGCCATTGACGACTTTGAGGGGCACGAAGGGCGCGACATCCAGCGCGCCGACACGGGGGTGGACGCCGGTGTGAGTGCGCAGATCGATGCGCGCCACCGCGACTCGGGTGGCGGCAAGCAGGGCATCGGCGGTACGCTCTCCCGGCCCCAGAATGGTCATCACGCAGCGGTTGTGGTCGGGGTCGGCGGAGTAGTCGATCAGGCGCACTTCCGGCACCGCACGGATGGCGTCCGCGATCGCCTCCACGACGTCGAGACGGCGGCCCTCGCTGAAATTCGGCACGCACTGGATCAGGGTCATCGGCCTGCTCCGCTCACGATAGCGGCCTCCTCCGGCGCATCCTCGATAATCTCCAGCAGCGGATTGTGGAGCAGGCCATGGAGATCGGCATAGCGTCCGGCGGACTGGAGGAGTTCGGCGTGGGTGCCGCTCTCGACCACCGCGCCTCCGTCCAGCACCACAATCTGATCGGCGTTCTGGATGGTGGAGAGGCGGTGCGCGATCACCAGCGTCGTGCGGCCCCGCATCAGGCGTTCGAGCGCCTCCCGTACCAGCATCTCGGAGCGCGTGTCGAGGGCCGAGGTCGCCTCGTCCAGGATCAGCAGGCGGGGATCTTTCAGCACGGCGCGGGCGATCGCCACGCGCTGCCGCTGCCCGCCCGAGAGCGTAATCCCCCGCTCCCCCAGAATGGTATCGTAGCCCTTTTCGAGCGGCAGAACAAACTCCTCCACATTGGCGGCGCGGGCGGCGGCTTCGATCTCGGCATCGGTCGCGGTCAATTTGCCGTAGCGGATGTTGTCCCGGATCGTGCCGTTGAACAGGATCGGCTCCTGCGGCACGATCCCGATATGCTCGCGCAAAGCCAGGCGCTTGATCTCGGTCACCGGGACGCCGTCGATGGTGATCCGCCCCGATTGCGGCTCGTAGAAGCGGTAGAGCAGCATCGCGAGGGTCGTCTTGCCCGCGCCGCTGGCTCCCACGCAGGCGGTCACCTTCCCGGCAGGCAGATCCAGGCTGAGACCACGCAGAACCGGGACATCGGGCGTGTAGCCGAAAACGAGGTCTTCGAAGGCGACCGTGCCCGCCATCGCCGGAAACTCGCCCGCGCTTGAGGAATCGGCCGGCTCGGGAGCGTCGTCGAGCAGGGCGAAGAGGCGATCGGAGGCGCCCATCGCGCGCTGGAGACGCGAGAACTGAATCGCGATCGAACTCATCGGGCCGCTGATGATCGTGACCGTCATGAGGAAGGCGAGCAGAGAGCCGGCGGAGAGCGTGCCGTTCATCACGTTGCGCCCGCCGTACCAGACCACGCCCAACAGGACCAGAATAAACCCGGCGAAGGCGATGGTGCCGAACGCGCCTTCGAGCCGACTGCTCTTCATACTCAGGCTGAACACGGTCTCCAATTTGTTCGCGGTGCGCTGATCCTCGTGCGCTTCGCGCGCGAACGCCTTGACCAGCCGGATATTGGAGAGGGCTTCATTGATGCCGCCCATCGCATCGGAGAGCGCATCCAGGGAGGCGCGCGTCATCTTGCGCAATCGCCGTCCCATCACCATAAACATCAGGACGACACCGGTGAGCAGCCCCACCACGACGATCGTCAGCCGCCAGTCGATCACGACCGCCAGCGCGATGCCGCCGACCAGGGTCACGATGTTTCCGGCAAGGCGCACGAGGTCTTCCGTGAGGGTCTGCTGGAGCAGGCTGACATCGTTGGAGAGCAGCGAGGTGAGGTCGCCCGAGCGGGTGCGGTCGAAGAAGGCGACAGGCAGGCGCTGCAGGTGGGCGAAGAGCCGTGCCCGCATCTCCTGCACAATGCGGTTACCGGCATGCGCCATCACCAGATACTGCGCATAACTGAAGAGCGCGCCGACCAGGACAAGCCCGACCAGCAGCAGCGCCAGATGGTCGAGCGTCGCCACATTATGGGTCTGTAAGACGCGATCGAGCGCGCCACGCGCCGCTAGGGGTAGAGAGAGCGAAATACCGGTCGAGACCAGCATCAGCACCGTCGCGAAGAGCAGACGCCCTCGATGCGGCAGCGCGAGGCGCAAGAGCCTGCGCAGCGCCGACACCGAGATCTTACCCCGTGTTTCCGGCGAAGTCGAGAGAGGAGAAGAGGCGTGTTCCATACCTTCTCATACGCTTTTAGCAGATGTAACAACGCCGTCTCCACGGAACGGGAGCAACCTCTTGCCGATTTGCAAGGGGAGGATGTCTTGAGGCAATACCTTTAAGGGAAGTCGTCACGCCGGGCTAAAGCCCTCCGCTAGGAGCCTTCGGCTGAAGGCCCGCTGAAGCGGGCACCCTGCTTTGCTGTCAATAAACCATGTCGCCCTGGTATTGTTTGCGCAAACACCGATTTTGTGCCCACTTTAGTGGGCCTTCGGTTGCGCAGCAACCCCTAGCGGAGGGCTTTAGCCCGGCGTGACACGTTGGGGTTGGGGAGGTCTCGGCGCTTCAGAAGGCGCCGTGCCCGGTGGCGTTGGGTCGGGGGCTGGACGTCGGGAGGGCGGCGAAGGTCTTTTTGCTGACCACATAGGCCAGTGCGCCCAGTGTATCGCCCATTTTTGCGCCCTCGTGGCATTTCAGGCAAGAGTCCTTCATGGCGCGCACGGGACGTGTCACGATCAGCCAGTCGCCGGAATCCTGCTCCGCGCCCTGCCCTTTCAAGAGTTTAGGCAGCGCCTTTTGCGCGGCTCTGTTCATCTCCGAAGTGAGTTTGCCAGTCTCTGCGGAAGCGGTCTTCTCCTGAGTCAAATAGAGATTACGCAGATGGTTGCAGACCGGTTCGACTCTTACGGTCGGAGCGGCTTTGGAATACGAAGGTAACGACTCACCGCCCATACTTGTTGGCGTCGTCGCCGGCCTTCGCGGCGACGACGGTCTGTCCGTGTGGAGGGTGGGAATGTTCATGTGGCCAGGAACATGCGCGCAGTGCACGAAGCCGACCAGGAAGTCTCGGTGCCCACTCTCGGCGGTCTTGAACAGGTCACGGTCCTTCTGCGATGGGAGCGCCAGTTGACCGGATACCAGGTGCCCGCCGGCGGTCGGCAGCATGCGGCTCATGCCAAAATTCTTCATGTCGTCCTGGAATCGGGGCTGGATGAGGCAGTCCAGCACCAGAGCGACTTTGAGGGGCGTGTCCGGCTTATCGATCGACTGGCTATGCGACGAGGTCCGGAGGGTGATTCCGAACAGCAGTGTCCCGCCTGCGATCAGGACAGCAGTACGTTTCGAAGCAGATTTCCGTGCGAACATGGTGCGGTCTCCTTGACTGGCCCGAAACAGCACACGCGGTCAGGGGGAATAACGGATGCGTTCTTTTCCTGCCTGGCCGCGTGTGGGCTGCGTTATTCTCTGATTGTTAGACGGAGCTACCCCCCGTTCGGTAACACCGATCTACTGCCCCGGCACCATCATCGGCATGCTGGGAGATTCGCGGGCCAGTTTATTGACGACTTTGTATTTGGTCGTCAGCAGGTCGTGCAGGAAGATCTGCATCTGCCCCGATTCGAAGGTGTCGAGATACTGCTGGCGCTCCGGTTCCGGAACCTCCACACCTTTTTGCTCCAACTGGATCAGGTGGTAGCCGAACTGTGATTTGACCGGCGCGCTGACCTCACCGGGCTTCAAGGCATAGACGGCACTTTCAAACTCCGGCACCAGCACTTTGCGCATCTGGATGCCGAGGGAGCCGCCCATCTCCTTCGACCCTTCGTCCTCACTGCTCTCTTTCGCGGCCTGCTCGAACGTCTTCTTTTTGGCAGCGAGATCTGCCGCGATCTGCTGGATCTTCGCCAGCGCATCTGCATCCGCCTTTTTCGCATCTTCCGGCTTCTGCCCCGGCACTGCCGGCGGGATCTTGATCAGGATGTGGCGCGCCTTGAAGAAGTCGTCCGGAGTCAGTTTGTGTCCCAGGCGCTTCTCGACGAAGTCCTGCTGAATCAAAGAGAAGAGCTTCGCCTGCACCAGGAAGTTCTTGCGCAGACTCTCCCGCGTGACATGGTTCTGTTCGAGGAACTGCGCGTCGGTCACTGTCGGGGGAATACGTCCCTGGGTGCGGAGCATCTTCAGAAACTGATCGATACGCGCATCGACCTGAGGAGTCGTCACGACGATCCCCTTCTTTTTGACTTCGCGATCGACGGCTTCGAATTCGAGCATCATCTTGAGGGTCTCGCCGAGCAGCGGCGGGTCCTGTTTGCGAAGCAGATCCAACACCTGCGATTTGGTCACGGCGTAACTGCTCTTGGGAGTGGGACCGAACAGCGATTTGGAAGCGTCGAGTCCGATAAGCTGCGCTACCGCACCATTGAATCCGCTGGGATTCTCTTTCTGAACCCGGTCGAGCACATCCCCGAAGGTGAACTTAGTATCTCCGATCGTTCCCACCACTTCGCTTCGAGGTCCGCCCGCAGTCGGCGCCGCCGCTACGGTTTTGACGGTCTTCGACGTCTTGACGCCCTGTGCATGCATCGGGGCGATCGCCACCGCGCCGCACGTGGCCGCCAGCGCTGCGACCAGTCCGTATCCTATCTTCAAAGAGAACTCCTTTCGGATGGGGCGTCCTGTGGTGCGCCCATCCCTGTCCTGTGTCGTTCGTTGTGAAAAGTTTTGTAAGAGCACGAAATGTAATCGATTCCTGCCCGAACTATTATATCGCAAAATGACGGCGATTGCATAAGGCTGCCGAGAACAGACGATTACCTGGAGGCACACAACAGCAAAGAGGGACAAGAAGATCTTCTTGTCCCTCCTCGCGATACGCTATTCCGTTTAGCGCTGGTTGCTGACGGTCGGATAGAGCTGCGGCGCGATGGTCTCGTAGTAGAGATCCGTGGAACCGGCGCGCGTGCTGCTCCAGAAGACCCACACCTTGTCCAGGAACGGATCCTTGAACGCGGATACCTGGCCTTCACTCACCGCCGAGTCGGTCGGCAGAACCCTTTCGGGAGTGGTCTGATCGGCGTGCTCGAGGGAGGCGCTTATCTCATCTCCCCACGCCACCCGGTAGTGCAGCGTGCCCGAATTGAGATTGTTTTGTTTGGTAACCGGATTGTAGTAGGTGTAGTTCACCGTGATCTGGCTGTTTTCATCCGCCTCCGTGAAGTAGATACGGCCACGCAGATAGTCGATCTCGTAGGCTCCCACAGCGCCGGTGACGGTCGGGACGACCATCTGTTGCGTCCCGTTCGCCGCCGGAGCTTGCATCATGACCGGGAAGGGCAGTTTGACCATCAGTCGCATCGACTTATAGTAGATGGTCGATTTCACCTGGCCGCTCGGATCGTTTTTGCGGTAGAACACCCACATACGATCGAGGGTGGGAGTAGCGCCCGCCGGTTTGTTGAAGATGACCTGCGGTGCGGCCAGCAAGTCACGCGGGTTCAGTACACGATCGAAGATCACGACCGGACTGGTGTTATTACCGGATGAGGTGATCGACGGCAGCGGCTTGAAGGCATCTGCGTTCGGCAGGTTGCCGAGGTTCGCGACCGCCGACCGATCGATATTCGAGTCGTCCCGCGAGGTGTTGAGTCGCATGACGAAAGGAATATAGTTGGCCACGATGGTATCCGATACCGCCGGCCCCACCTGCGGGAACTTGACGGTCCCCGACCGCATATCTACCAGGATCTGCCCGCCCCCTACCGTGTTGTTGAAGGTCAGGAAACCGGAAGCCTGATCGTAGACACCGGCCTGGGCCGTGCCTGCCCCATTGTCATTGAGCAGTTGCGGCGCGCCATTGGGAGCGGTCTGGCGATAGATACTGATCTGGCTGGACGTATCTACGGCCGGGTTGAACGTGCCCAGCGGGCCGCTTCCGAGCGCCCATCCGGCATCGCGGGCCTGGTAGGTCTGCGTGTTTCCGACGCGGGTCAACACTTCAGCGATGACTTTCTTGATCGGAATCAAGGTCAGCGAGCCGAGCGGCGGATCTCCGGCGTTGACCGGCTTCACGCGGTTGATCTTATAGCGACTGAGCAGCGTCTCTACGGTCTGGCGGCCTTTCAGCACACCGGTGTAGACGACATCGATCACATCGTCCATCTGGCCCGCCACATACGGGTCCGGAACGTGTCGATAGACCGGAGCCGGATCGCTCTGCCACACCAGCGCCCCGGAGGTCGGCAGCTTCTGGTCACCCAGCGGCTTGTTGTTGATATCGACCAGCCACTGTGTATTGGTGAACTGCGTGGCCATATTGGTCTCGACCATCGCGTTGTAGGAGATCGACGCGTTCGACTGGTTGCCCTCATGCCAGAAGACATAGAGGAACTTCTGGGCAGGAGCGCCACCGGCGGCAGGCAGTTTCACGAGCAGCGGCCTGGGCGCCAGTTTGTTCAGCGTCGGATCGTTGGGCATCGCGTAGACCGGTCCGGTCGGCTGGCCCGGCGTCGCCCCATTCAGGCTGATCCAGGAGATGCGGGAGTCCCGCGTCTGGAAGTTGCCGGCGTTCGCGCCTGTCACTTTATCGACCTGGCCCTGCCAGAAGAGATAGGCCTCTGGATCGTTCGGGTTCGGCGCGCCGTACCCGCCGGAGAAGTCTACGGCAGGCGCAACGGCCGGACTCACCAGGCGCATCGTATCGAGATTCGGCGTACCCGGCAGGAAGGGCGTATTGCCCGATGCCGATACCGGGAACAGGCTGGCGATGGTTGCGCCGGTGTACTGGGTATACGCGGGCGTCTCCCACCAGTGCGCGAGCGGCGTGCCATTTGCCGAGAAGGCGTTCGACTTCACCGCAAAGTCAAAGTCGCCCAGGATGATGCTGGTGCCGCTGACCGCGCTGTAGGGAGCCGGGACACTGCTGACCGCGAGCGTAAACGGCGCGAAGGATCGCGGCAGGCCGTTCGGGCCGATGTATCCGTCCACCGAGTTACGTCGGTTCGTCGCAAAGTAGGTGAACATATTGCGATCGAAGACCTTCCCGGTCGGGCCGGGAGCCATGTAGACGGCCGGGAAGTTGTCCGATCCCGGAGGGGTGATGATGCCCGGATGCGTGACGTCGTTCCACGATCCCAGCATATCGAACATGGCCAGGTCGCCCGTGGTAGGTTCGCGGCTCAGTTTCGCTTCCCGCACCGTCACCGTCAGGGTGGTGGTCGGATCGCTCTTGGGTTCGGTGGGCGATCCGGTCTGGCTGACGTTCAGGATGCCGTCGTGGCTTACCGGATAGTTCTCGCTCACGCCCGCCGGTTTGGGGTAGTGGCTCAGCCACTCCTGCCACTGAAGTGGCGTGTTGTCTTCGTAGGCGTAGATCGGCGCCGAGTACATTCCGACCGGCGTTCCGAGCGGAACCGCGATCCCGACTCTGGGCAACTGGAAGGTCGCGTTGCCGCTGTAGGGCTGATCCGGAATGGTCGCGGTGCGGCCCTGCGGATCTCCGACACGCGGTTTGCCAACGGTCGGCTGCGGCTGGTAACCGTCCTTCCATCCCAGGATTCCGGCGGCCAGGTTGTTCGCCGTCGGAATCAGCGCACCGTAGTTCTGGGTGGCGGAGGTGATATCGGCCCCGGACACGAATGGGTTCTTGATTCCGCCATCGGCGACCACCCAGAGCGGCCGCTCCGCATACAGCGAGGTCGTCGGGTTGCTGGAGCTGCTGATATGGTCGAAGGACGAGACGATACCGGCATTGCCGACGCCGAGCGCGCCCGATACGTTCTTGAAGGCGACTCCATAGAGCGGCGGGATCGACTGATTGTTGACCGTGTCGCTGGTCAGTTGCAGCGCAACGGCATGCGCGCCGGTCTCGACGCCCGCTCTGGGATCGGTGTACTGGGACAGCGACTGCCCATCGATGATAGAGTGGTTCTGGCCGAGGATCTTGGCGATACGCACATCCACCAGGTTGACATTGCTCTCGTTATAGAGCGTGAACGGCTGGAAGAACTGCCCGCCGCGGGTCGGATCGTCCCAGTAGAACGGCCCGGCTACCGAAGGCTGCATATCCGGCGCGAACGGCGCGATGAAGGAGCGCGGATCGTTCTGGTTGGTCAGCGGGGAGTAGCCCGTGCCCATCGGCACCTTGCCCTCGTCCAGGGTGGTCTCGGCGATCCGCATCTTGACGCCGGGCGGCACGGCGATACCGACCTCCAGGCTGCGGAAGGCGTTGCCGGAAGGATCGGCGTTGACGCCCCCATTTCCCGACTGCGTCTGTGCGAAGGAGTTGCCCGGATTGAAAGCGCCCGTTGCGCCCCGCGCCGAACCCCGCGATCCTCCTGCCCCTGTGGGGGACGCCTCCACGAGGATGTTGCCGATATAGCCGCCAGCCGGGTAGGCCGGGGCGCTGCCCAGGTTCGCCTGACCGCCGGTATTGGTGATCAGCGGCCCCAGGATGTGCTGGTTGTAGGCGTTGCCCGCCGTGGGATCGCCGCGATTGACCCCGGACTGATCCACGAAGGCCGAGCCGAACGTGACGCCGTTGAAGGTGTGCACGCCGTAGTTGACGTTCGCAGGCTGGAAGCGCGGCACCTTCACCTGAAGGTTGAACTGCGTCGCCACCAGTTGACGCGTGGTCGGATCCGACGATGGGAAGCTCGGAACTTTCAGCGGAACCCGTCCGGAGAGGGCATCCTCCCCGGTATACTTCTGGACCGAGAAGGCGGTCTTCGGAATGCTCGGGTAGTCCGCCGTGTCCTGCGCGTCGGTGGGGAACAGCTCCCAGGGCAGCGGGTTCATGACGGCGGAGCCGGTCGAAGTCGGGTTGGCCGAAGGCTGCCAGCCGTGCCACGCCGCTTTGCTGTTCACGACCTGTACCTGCAGAGGCCGGTTCAGGTAGCCCTGGCCGGGATTGCCCAGATTGCTGCGATCCACGATATAGAAGGCCGCCTGCTGGTTGCCGAAATTATCGACGCCGGTATAGAGCGAGGTCGCGCCATCCGGCACCATCGGCAACGGCGCGAAGAGCGCCTTGACCGCCGCACTGGCGGAAGCGATGCCGGGGAGCATCTGATAGTTGCCGTTGTTCAGCAGCTCTCCGATGTTCGCCGGCTTCACCGGAGCGTTGACGCTGGGGAACATCCCGATGACGTTCGGGTTGTTGACGCCCGTCATGTCGTTGATGTTGGTGATGCCGCGCGTCGTCACCGCGAGCGGATTGGTCACATAGAACTTGCGCTCGTTGGCCGCGTTGAAGTTGGCCTGAGCTTCTCCCTGAAGGCCCGCATAGTCCGCGAGGCCTGCACGGAAGGTTTTGGTGTTGTTGGTGTAGGGCTGGGGCACGGCCGGCTGCGTGATCGCTGCGGAGGCGGTGACATGATACTGACCGGCCGGATACCCGGAGGCGGCCCCGGTGCTGCCGATGGCGTTGGGATCGATCATGAACCGCGCTTTGGCGATCCAGGGATAGACATTTTGTGCCCTGCCCTTCTGGATCCCCTCGACCTGCAGCAGCGTGATCGGATCGATGTAGATACTATTGATCTGCAAACCGTCGTGGTCCGCATCACTGAGCGACGTATCGTCCGGCCAGAGACTTCCGTTATGGGGCGCCACGGCAGGCACCTGAACGATCTGGGTCATCGTGGCGCCGTTCGGCAACTGAATGTTGAAGGTTACCTGAATGCTCGGAGGCCCGGTGGCGCTCAGTAAAGTGCCGTCGTTTTCCGGCTGCGCATGGTAGACTCCGGCGGCGGCGACATAGATATAGTCTCCCCAGTCGGTGGCCAGGGAGCCCGTCGGCCCGGTATTGTTGATATTGCCTGCAATCGGTGGTACGGATCCTCGATAGCCGGCTCCCAGGGACGTGGCATTGGCCGTTTTGTTCGCTCCGGTATAGGTCGCGAGCATCATATTGTCCCAGTCGACCTTCTTGTAGAAGTTCAGGACACGCATATCGATGCTGAGCGTGCCTACGCCTCCACCCAGGCCGAGATCGGCAGGCTCGCCCGGTCCGAGGGTATCATCCAGGCCGTCGGCGCCGCCTCCCACACCATAGGCGTGCATCTGCCCGGCTTCATCACCTTCCAGGATATAGCCCCCGAAGACGGAAGCCGCCGCGACACGAGAGCTTGACGTCTCACGATGCCCCCAGGTGAGTCCGAGGTTAAAGCCGCCGAAGGGGCCGGCCGTGGTCGTGTCCGGGCGGGCGGCGAGGCCGAAGATCCCGCCCTGGTCGTCCGAGAAGACGATCGTGGGCTGCGTATTGCTCTCCGCAGGTGTATTCAGGCCGCCTGTCAGGTCCGGCAGGCCGAACAGTTGGGAGGCGATCGGACTACAGGAGGTCGTGGAGCCGGCAGGCGTGGTGCCGGTGGCGAGCAGCGTACCGTCAAAGGCGTTCAGGCCGATCAGGATGCTGTCTCCCGTCAATACATAACAGTAGTCGTTGGCGACGGCCGGGCTGCCTGCAAAGGCCGGGACGCCGTTGAGGGTGGCCGCACTCATCAGGACAGGCGCATTGCCGCCGAAGCCCACGGTCAAGGGCGCCGTCGAATCGTCGGTAGGATCCGCGAACGGCGGATTCGGAGTTCTCGGGAAGACCCACTTCAGCGTATTGACCGTCGGCGGCGTCGCAGCTAGAGCAGGCGGCGCTTCCGGCACGGCGTAGGCACGGCCCGCGCAGTTGAAGTAGACGTTCGGTATGGTCGCGCCGGCAGGCTGGAAGACCGCTGCCGTCGTCAGTGGACCGCCGAGGCCGGCGTTATCCGCCGCGGGATAGATCCAGATACGCCGCTCCGCCCAGGTAGCCTGATTGGTGTTGGCATTGAAGGCCGGCACTGTATCGTGGTTGATATTGATGGCGTAGAGGTGGCCATCCCCAGCCGGGACCAGCATCGGTTTCACACCGCCCGGATAGCTGGGATCAAAGGTAAGCGACGCCGGAATTTTGCCAAGACTGGTCTCATCGGTGATTTGATTAATCTTGGGAAGGGTAAACCCTTTCGCGTAGTAGGCGTCCGCTCCGAAGTGCGGCCAGGTCCAGATACGCTTGGTGGTGCCGGTCGAGGTGACGTCCGCGGGATTGAAGTCGCCGCGTCCTCCGGCATCGAACGCATAGACGCGTCCGTTCAGGTTGCCGATGACGAGCATCTGCCCGCCTGCCGGATTGCTCGGGTCGTCGATAATGACGGGCGAACCCTGCACGCCGCCGAAGTTCGGAAGCTTGGTATCGCTGCGCACGATGAAGTTATTGGCATTCCCCGTGTTCTTGACGATCTCGCCATCGTAGTGGAAGAACGGATCCGGAGCATCCGCGCCCCACGTGGCCGCCGGGTACGGCCCCTGAACAAAACCCTTGTAGTTGGGATCGTGATCCTCGGCAGGCACCTCATTGGCTGCCAGTTCGGCGCCTGTCAGAGGTCGATAAGACGGATAGGTCCAGTAGTTCTGGGTCGTAAACAGGTTGCGATTTCCTGCGGCGTCGAACGCATAGATATGTCCCAGCGTTCCGGTCCCATCCGTCGTCATGAAGTAGACGATCGTTCGGATATTGCCGTCACGGCACCGCACGTTCGCAATGGCCGGCGAGGCGGCGCTGGTCGCGTTCGAACTGGAGGCGTCCGCAATGCCCACATACCGCCAGCGGACACGCTCCCAGGAGGCCAGGAAGAGATCCGAATCGTTGCCGGCCAGATTGCCGTTCTGGCTGTCGATACAGTAGAAGACAGGCGCCGAAACCGTCGCAGTCGGGTCCGGGATCAGAGGGTTGCCCGGTCCGACCGGTTGGGTGGGATCGGTCGGGAAGGTCGCTCTGGGATCCGGCACGATCTCTTCTCGTGCGAAGAACACCATCGGCTGCACATCGGCGATCGGGACGCCGCCCGAGGTAAAGAGCAGTTTGTTCGTTCCGACCGCGGGACCCAGAATCCGGCCCTTCGGGTTGATCGCCTGCTGCGGCAGCGCGGGGGGACCGACAGTCGGCGGCAGAACCAGGCCGGGGCCGCCGGCAGTAGCGCCGGTAAAGCGCACGGCGTCGGCAGTCACCAGAGGCGATGCGTTGTAGACCGGGTCGCCGGCGCCGATATAGGTGTCGGGCGTAATACTGTAGATCGTGACCGCGATCTGATCGCGCGGGTCGCCATCGTAGGGGAAGATCGCCTGGCCCGAGCCGCCGCCCTGAATGCGGATCCAGCCTGCCTGGGAGAGGTCGACTGAGTAGAGGCGGCTATGCACCGGATCTTCCGTGTTCGCCTTGACGATATTGCCGTTGATATCGACGGTTCTAAACCAGCTCACGCGCACCAGAGCGCGTGTCACGCTCGGGTGGCTGACGCCGCCGATAAAGGTGCCGTCGCCCGGCGAATAGATATCGACGGTGTAGTTGCCTGCCAGCAGATTGTAGGCGCCGGAAGCGTAGGTGGCTCTGGGGTGAGTGTCGTTGACCAGCGCGTTGTGGATACCGGCATAGGCTTCCTGCGAGGTATAGGGCAACTGCGCGATCTCCTGTACCGTCGCGGGCCGCGTCTGCGTGGCGCTGACATTGACCAGGAAGTCGTTATGCGTCGCCCCGACATAGGCGTAGTCGAAGCTATAGGTCTGCGCCGAATCGCTGGTGAGAGAGAAGCCGCGTTGAACCGAGCGATAGTCGGCATTCGAGAAGTCGTTGGGCACCAGGGGCAGATTCCAGGCTCCGTTCAGATAGGCGTGCGCCATAAACTGCGAGACAAGCCCGGTCTGCGTGGCGTAGACCGAGTCGGTACGCACGTTATTGAGGTTCAGATCCTGGTAGTTCTGCGGGTCCGCCGTGTTGGGGTTATCGACGATCAGGCTCAGCGCCGTCGTGGTGCCGTCGGTAAGGTCAAAGGTCCGGGGAAACGTCCAGCGGCGGACGCCGTGCCCCGGATTGTTGCCGACGGCGTTGATGGCGTTGATACCCTGACGGAGGGGTATCCCGGAATTGGTCGCCGCATCGAAGGAGACGTTGCCGCGATCCAACAGCCAGTCCACCCCATTAAAGACAGGCAACTGCGCCTGAGCCCCTCTGGTTCCCAGCACAAACAGGAGCGCTGCAAGAGCGCTCAAGCCGGTTTTACGGAGCAGATGCGTGCTTCTATACCTCATAGGATTTCCTCTTATCTTCATCTCATTCGCTCGGACAAGCGGTGCGCCTTCCTCAATGCCTCTTTCCCACGGGGGAAAGAGGCCGGAAGTTCGCATTAGAACGGACGATCACTGAACGTTGGCTGCTCGATCAGGCCGGTATTGGTTCCGTTGGCCCCAATCCCGATTTTGCGCTGAACGACGCCCGTGGCCGGGAAGACCGGAAGCGTCTCGTTGGGTACCATCCAGGTGAAGGCGCTGAGCGGATTGGCGACCAGGGCTCCTCCGACGACGGCATAGAGGCGCGCATTCGCGCTGCGATAGCCGCCATTCGCATTGAAATGACCACCGCCCCATTTGGGCCCCGTCGCAAAGTAGACGTCGCTGCGGACTTCGACGACTTCGCCGTGGATCTCTCCATCGAGGACGTTGCCTCCGAAGATCTCGAAGAGATTGTCACGACCGGAATAGCCGTTGGTGATCAGATAGTGCGGATAGAACTTGTTGGTGCCCGGATCGTAGTCGGACGCGGCCAGCTTCTGAATGCTGTTGGCGTGCAGATGGCGGCCCGTCATATAGTAGTAGTCGTCGTTGGAGAGCGACCACTCTACCACGGCTTCGCCCTTCAGCGCTCCCGACCCCGGTGCAAGCACATAGACCCCATTCGCATCGGCCAGAGCGTAGTGCAGCGAAGGCAGCGCCGGGTTGACGGGGTTCGCCACGTTGAACTCTTTGAACCAGCGCGGATTGCTGATGGTCTGCCGCTGCAGGATCCCCGTACCGGCCTGATTCGGATAGACGATACTGTTGATAAGCGCGGCGGTGTCGCCGTCCTTACCGGTGGCGGGATACCGTTTCAGGATCACCAGAGAGCTGCCGGGGCCTTTGACATTGACCGGATTCGTGCCGACGTTCGTCGCGGCCGGATTGAGATCCGCGGCCTGTCGCACGTTATCCACCGCGGCCACCATGTAGGTTTCGAAGTTGCCGCCCGCGATATCTTCAAACTGCTGTATGGTTCGATAGCGGAACGCCTGATTTTGTTCCCCATACGACCGGGTTGCGAAAACAACCTGCCGCAGCATGGTCACACCGTTCATCACGACGGGGTCGCCATTGACATCGTAGATGTCTACAACCTCCATGGCGCGGTAGTTGCCGCTGTCCGCGATGATATAGTGAATCGCGAACCAGAGGCCGCCTGCGCCTGGCGTGTAGGTGAAGACCTGACCCGAGACCGGGCTGGTGAACGTCAGCACGTTAGTGCCGCTGGTGGTATAGGTCTGGATGTCGGTCGGCTGGTTGAGCACGAGCGGATCGTTTTCACGCAGGAAGCGCAGATCGTTGTTCACCTTGCTCAGTTCCCAGGTGACGATTCCGCCGTGATCCATCATGATGACACGGTTGTTCCCGGTGTCGGCGATCACATAGTCGTTGAGCGTGTAGCGGTGCGCCATATTGGGCCGGCTCAGAGGAGTCTTCAGCGACCCGATGTTGCTGCCTCCGGCGCCCTGGCTCTGCACGAGTCGGATCGACTGGGTCGAATCGGTCGTCCAGGCAGCCCGTCCCGCATGATCGACCTCGAGCACGCGGTTGTTGTCAGCGATCAGGGTCAACTGGTTGTCGAAGACGGAGAGGCCCTGTGGGGTTCCGACCGCGACGATTCCGGTGGTGGCGACCGGCGGGCTGAAGACCGGCTGCTGAATGGCGAGGCCGAGCGGGTCTTTCAATGCCGCCTGCGCATTCACGCGGGACGTGCCGTCTGTCTTATAGACATTGAGCTGTCCTCCGCCCGAATTCGTGCCGGAGATATCCACGGAGACGATCTGGCCCGTCGTCGATCCATAGTAGAGGGTGTTGCCGACGATCGTCGGGCCGCTGGCGGGCTGAAGACCGGATGCGCCTCCCGGATTGGAGCCTGACCACTGAGCCGGATAGGGGTAGCCGGGATAGAAGTTGGCGTTGAACTTCAGCGGCACGGTCATCCACCAGAGAACGTTGTCCAGGATCCCGTAGCCGGTCTGCGGGTTGACCAGCGGGCCGGCGACATTCGTTCCTCCGACCGCGACATAGAGCGGCAGGGCCGTGTTGATGGCGTCCCCGATACGGGATTTGGAACGGAAATCGAAGATGTGGATCGTGCTGGTTCTGCGATCGAGCGTGAAGTTGATATTCTCTTGAAGTTCGATGTATTGCGGGACCAGGGCGGTCGAGTTGATCAGGTCCGGCTGGCGGACGGTGACCCTTGGCGACCCCGCGTTGGAAGGATCGGTGTTCGAGAGATCGACCAGGGTGCCGTCGGACCCCGCCACCTGGAAATCGGTGTTGGGGTGCGCCCGCAGCGCGACGACGACCGCGGCGTCCGGGTAATTCTTGGCAATACTGTCGTTCTGATCGGCCCGCAGATGGCAGTAGCCGGTCAGGTAGACGACGCCATCGGAGTACGCGGGCGAACCGGCCTGCTCGAAGTCCGTGACGTAGATATCGGAACCGCCGGAGGCAGCAGGCAGCCCTGGAGTTCCGTTCGGGATGATTGTGGCCGGCGGGAAAGGTCTGTCTGTATTGAGGAAGCGCCCCTTGACGCCGCCTGTGCCGAGATTGAAATCGTCGTCCGGCGCGTTCGCGTAGAACATCCAGGCCAGCGTGAGATTGGACCGCAGCGTCGAGGTCGGATTTGTGGGATCGGAGCGCACGGTGCCGAACTGCTCATGGTAGGCATACACGCGATCGCCGCCCGGATAGTCTCCTAAACCTGCAAACATATAGTCCTGTGACGAGAGCGACGGGCTGCCGAAGAGGCGCATTCCGGTCGCCGGTGTCACCAGACCCTGGCGCGGGTCCTGCGTGAAGGACACGTTGCGCTGGCTGAACAGGTTCATCTCCGCGACGTTCGGGCGCGCGCCTCCTGCGACGGCCGGGACCGGCAGGACATCGCCGGGCCAGTCCAGCGTATAGTCCGCCGTAAAGGTGTCTCCTACCGCCGCCGAGGGAATGGTCACCACGATGTTGTTGAGCGGAGGCGTGGTTCCCGTAGCCACATACTGCACCGTAAAATCGACATTGTAACGCAGTCGGGTCAGCCCTCCAGCGTTACGCCGATAGATGACGGGCCTCAGATCGACGCTGTTGCCGCCGGGAGGATTCGTCAGATACCAGGGCACATTCTTACGCGACCCACTCGGCGTGAACGTGATGACCGGCGAGACGGGTGGGAAGGTGGCGACGGGTTCCAGAGGCTCGCCCTTGGTGCTGAACCAGACTCCCTGCACCTGGCCTGCGCCCGTATCGACAACTGGCATCTGCGCGGGGCGTGTGGGCACATAGATCATCTTATCCAGCGCCCCGGTCGAGTCGTCCCGCACATAGCCGACGGTCGGCGAACCGACCAGGTTGGGAATGCCCGTCACGAATCCCGGCCCGAAAGTACCGGCAGGCAGGGCGGAAGGCGCAACCGTATTGCCGATAGCTGCCGCCCCGGTCCCTTCCTGGAAGATCTCGCCGCCGGTCAGAGGATCGATCGCCGCGATGTGCCAGGGGTGATTCGGGTCGTTCGCTGTCTGTTGATTCCAGGCGACGAAGAGGACGCCGTCCGAAAAGGCAGGACTTGGCACTTGCAGCGTGTTGCCGAATGCCAGCGCTCCGGAAAGATCTCCATCCAGATCGCCATTACTCGGCGAGGTGATAGTCCAGAGGGAGGTGGTGGTAGGCTGCAGGACTCCGCCCGCGGTGGGGAAAGCGTCATAGGCGGTGGTCGCACCCGTGCTGCTCGTCACGATCACGAGATCCCGCGGGGCGCCCGTGTTCGGATCGGCGATGGAGACGATCGTCGGCGTCGAGTATCGGAGAGCGCCAGGCATTTTCTGCGCCAGATCGACTCTCCAGATCTCGTCGTAGGGGGAGCCGAAGATGTAGTCGCGGATCCCATCGTCCGTATTGCCGTCGTTGTCGAGGTCCTGCTGCGGGCTGGCATCGTAGGCGTGCAGAAAATTGTTGCCATCCACATAGAAGACCACGCCTTTATGGATGACCGCACCGGAACCGACGGAGGGATAGGCGGACTGAGGCGGACTCTGCGCGACCGGCGGGATCGCGGCAAAACGGTTGCCCAGCAGCGCGCCGACATCCTCACGCGAGGCGCCGGTACGGCGGACATTCGATCCTGCGGTCGGGACGGAACTGGTCCAGGCGATCAGGTTGTAGGCGAACTTGAGATCGACCGGGCGCGCGCCCAGCATGGTATCGCCGCTGGTGACGGCGCTGTTGCCGCCCTCACCGGCATCGAAGCCACCGACATAGTTGTTGATTCCGGAAGCGATGCCACCGGAACTCACGATGATATGTCCTGCGCCGAAGTCCCCGGCGGAGACGTAAGGCAACTGCCCGCCGCCCGTGTTGGCCAGGAGGATCGGAACCAGAACGCGCGGGTTGGCGATACCGGCGACTCCGTTGAACGTGTTGTTCAGCCCCTGATGCGCGTGGTGGACGCCATTGACATCGTACTGTACCCCGGCAGCTCCGAGCGACCGGAGATCGACACCTGAGAGCGCGTAGGGAAAATTAATGAGCGGATGGTGCTGTGTCGTCGCAAGGGGCACGGAGGTCGTGAGAAGCGGGGACGCAAAGCCCAGATCGACAATGAACTGCCCAGCGCCGTAGTTGGAGAAGTTATCGCGGAGGTTAAAGCCGCCTTCGTCTTCCAGCCAGATCGTGCCGCCGCCGTCTACAAAGTGGCGCAGTTTCTCGCGCTCATCCGGCGTGAACTGCGTATTAACGACTTTGTAGTCCATCAAAAGGATATCGAATTGCGACAGATCGGTGCCGGAAGAGTCGAGATTGACCTCCCAGTAGGCGCCGAAATTCTTCGTCAGCGGCTGCCCGACCCGGAAAGCCACCCCGGCCGGCGTATTGGCAAAAGCGGGATCCGATGCGCTGCGCTGCTGCCAGCGCGTATAGATGTCTCCGGTGATCGTGGCTGCGGCCTGGGGATTGACGAACTCCCATCCCGCCGGCTTGAGATCCGTGCGGCGATCCATGATATAGAAGACATGGGGCGTGACGTTCTCCGGCCCGCCCCCGATACCTGGGGCGGCATTGGTGACCAGCACGCCCGCCCGGATCTGCTTCCGCTCACTGGCGTAGCTATGAGTATCCGCAGAGGCGGTGGTCGCAGCCTGTACGGTCAACAGTCCCAGTCCTGTCACCAGCACACGGAGCAGACCGAACTTATTTTTCGCGTTGCTTCTTATCATCATTCTCTTACCTTCGTAATCCCGTCATTTGACGAACTCAGGCTCAATGCATTAAAACCCTACCCCGGTCCTCCCCGCAAGCGGAGAGGGGGACCTCCCCCAACCCCCTCCTTCTAAAGGAGGGGGCTTCCCATTCTCTCCCCTCCTTTAGAAGGAGGGGCCGGGGGAGGTATTACGGAACCAGCGGGTGGTCGCTATCCCCGAAGAAGAGCAGGGTCGGGCACACCGGTTGGCGCGGTGTCGGCGGCAGGATCTGATAGATTCCCTGGGGCCACCAGGCGGTCGGCGGCGTATACTTCGAGCGCAGCGCTCTGGCCTGCCGTGTCGCGGACGTGGCGCCCTGCGTCAGGGTCACATCGGTGGCGTGCTGGTAGGGCATCGCGAGCGCCGGGTCGTAGACATAGCGCAGACCACGTGTGATATTCTCCTGCTTTTCCAGCGGAGTGCGGGCATCGACCGTGCGATCCTCGCCGTTATTGTAGGTACAGACCGCCGTCTTGGCGTCGTGAACTCCCAGGTGATCGTCCGGAATGACGGTCGAACTGGAGCCGTAGTTGGTGGGGATGTAGCCCCATTTTGCCATCCAGGCCGCCTGATCGCCCATCGATGCCGTGTAGTTCTCGGCGATGGCTCCGAAGATCGTGATGCGCACGTCTGCCGGTTCGCCATAGAAAGGATAGATATCCTTGACCAGTTTGTCCTGAGCCGTATCGATCGGTATCCCGCTGCTGTTGAGCGCATACGAGGTCCGGATACCGGTGCGCGCAAAGTTGAGGCGCGTATCGTTCGGGTCCTGGTTGATCGAGTAGCCGGGGATCACGAAGAACGACTTCTCCTGCGCGTACATCGCCGCCTCGATGCGGATATCCAACGGTGTGACCATGGCGCTGGAGAACAGATAGTCCGTGGTTCCACTTGCTCCCAGTTCAATGGAGGCGTTCTGATCCTTCTGTACCCGCAGGATGTTTTCGAAACCGGGCGCGCGCAGGATCGTGTTGAACAGACTGGTAGTCGCATCGTAGTAGGGCGCAGCGCCGGCTGGATCGCGCAACAGGAAGCCGCGCATATCGGCATAGGGCGTGGTTGCCTGCGCCACCGGAACCGCGATACCGCCGACGAACTGCATGCCGACGGCATAGGTATCGGGCTGCAGGATCGCCGGAGGAGCCTGGTTGAACTGATAGAGCGACGAGCCGTTAACGTTCAGCGCCGGGTTGATCATCAGGTTCATCGCGGACGGGCCAGGGGACAACGCCCGATGGCGAGTCATCAGGAAGATCGGGCTGGGGTTCCCGCCGGACTGATACGAGACCGGATCGACGCCCCAACTGAAGCTCTCATCATAGGACTGGCGGGTCGTGCCCAGATAGACATCGAAGACGCCATCGACGCCGGGATCGGGGGTCCAGACGCCGGTCTGGTTCTCGGGCGTCATAAACATCGTCGTATTGACGCAGACGTAGTCTTTGGCCAGGATCGAGCAGGTCGAGCCTCGCTCCAGGTTCGGTACGCCGCTGTTCAGGTAGCCGTCGCCCTTGAGCACATTGCCTTCGACATACGCGGTGCCGCCGGAAACGATCGTGATATGCACGCGTCCCAGATGCGGGACCGAGGTGTCTCCAGGATTGGTAACGCCGCCGTAGTTGCCTTTGATGCGCACATTGCCTTCCAGCATCACGACGATGTTGACTCCGTAGGAGTTCTGATCGTTGAACGGATTGGCGTAGCCGGGAGGCGTGCCCGCGGCGCCTTTCGGCTCATCGCCCAGGTGGGGCAGCGGGGGCAGGGCGTAGGCGGTGCCATCCGGAAAGACATAGTTCTTGCGTTCGTCATCGGCGAGCGGAATATCGATCGTTTTGCCGCCGTTCTGTGTGATCGGCGTTCCATCCGGCTTGCGGAAGACATCGCCGTCGCTGCGCGTGAAGATCAGGTGCGTGCCGCGCATCTCCATCTGCACCCCCGGCGGACGATAGTTGGGGCCTTCCCAGTAGGAGTTCGGAAAGGCTTTCGGATCGAGCCAGTCGGAGCGCAGCGAGTAGCCGCCGTTGACGCCCTGGGACTCGTGCTGCAGATCCGTCGGATTATTGATATAGATGCCGCGTCCCCAGCCGAAGAAGCCGGTGTTCAGGTTGCCGACGAAGTAGCCGGAGTCGCGTGTCAGAGAGCGGTAGCGCAGCACGCCCGTGCCGTCTACTTTGGTATCCATCAGCATCGGATCGAGCCGCGGAATATTGCGGACGAAGCCGATCTTATCGGGTGTGGCGGAGCCGTCGCGAATAAGGCCCAACTGCGTGTTGAAGGCGGCGCATCCGCTTGGCACCACCGCCTGCCCGATCGTCGGCGCATTCAGGGCCGGGTTGATGAAGGCCTGCAGATCGTCTTCGTCCAGCACCGTGGGGCTGCCGGCACAGGCGCCACCGGCATTGTTTACCAGGCGCGTCGGCGACAGATGGATGCTTCCCGAAGTCTGGATCGTCTCGGCAGGGGCCGGGTACCCCAGATGCGGGGCTAAATAGAAGTAGGTATCGCCGCCGATGTTCAGATTGGCATTGGCGCGCATCGGGGCGCCGTACAGCACTTCACCGTTGTTCACGCCATCTGTGAGATGCGCGGCGATGGTCGGAGCTCCGAAGATCGACCCGATGTCGGTCATCCCCGGCACCGGCGTCTGCCCTGCCGTCGAGGCCGCCATGTGCGGCGTTCCGATGAAGTTCTCGTACGAGGTGCGGTCTTTATTGGTGATGAAGAACAGATAGTCGGTCAGGCCGAGCTGCACATAGGCGATCTGTTCGCGGCGCAGTTGCGGCGGCAGGCTGCCCTGCTGCACAAAGATGGTGGGGTCTACGTCGCCCGCCGAAATATCGCCGGGACGCCCGACCGCCTCGATGCGCAGAAACTGGCTGCGCGGATCGTCGGCGCGAGGCTCGTAGACGACGCGGACCAGCGCGCGACCGCCGTTGAAGAAGACGCGGGAGAAGCCCTGCGACAGCCAGCGGAAATCCGGATCGGTAGCGCCGGAAGGATCGGCGGCGCTGGTGAAGGGCGGCGTCGGGGCGGGACGCCAGTCGGCTCCCTCTTCACTATAGGTCAACTGATTGGCGCAGTAGTTGATTCCCGCTTCCGAGAAGGACTGCGAGTTGCTGGTGTCCTTGCCGCGTCCGGTGGCGGTCAGGTTCCGCGCGATCTGCACTACAAACAGCCCGCCGATGAAGAGCAGCACGAACAGCACCGCCAGGGCGATGATCAGCGTCTGCCCGCGATGGGCGCGCCGCATTCTATAGGAAGGGGACGTTCGCATGGAATTTGTCCTTGGTTGAGTTGCCATATCGTAAATGCTCCCGACCGGCTTTTCCCGGCACTGAAGTGCCGTGACCGTCTAGTGCTGCAAGTTGCGTACTTTGATCTTGTCCGAAAGCGAGATGATCTGCGGCTGACCGGTATGCGCGTCGTAGAGGCGGACCTCCATCGAAACATTCATCAGATCGCGGGTCATATAGTCGACTTTGACCACATCGTTCGGGCGCACCATCGTAAAGGAGTAGCTGACCTCGACATTATCGGCGGCCTTGTTGCTGTTGGGGGTCGAGAAGTCGATCTGCTTCGTGGGCAGAACGATCGACTTGAAGACTCCGTTGGTCGGATCATCCGGGATCGTGGGATTGGGATCGAGGCCCTGCTGGAATTCGATATAACCCAGGTAGAGCGACGGATCCGTGTTCCCGGCCGGATTGCTGTTGTTCTCGTAGTTGATGCGATACTGGTTCGGGCCGACGGCGCTGGCCACGGACGAGACGCGTGTATAGCGGATGCGGCTGCCGTAGTGCGGACCGGGCAACTGATCGGGTCCATAGACGAGTTCGCTGCCTGCAACGATATGCACGTCGTTATACCAGGGCGAGGAGGTGCTCAACGGTGAGACAGCACTCGCCGGGTTCAGCGGTGTGGGCAGCGTAGCGCGCAGATCGATATAGCGCCGGCCCGGGTCGACGCTGTCGATCGCGGCAGGATCGTAGCGCTGCGGCAGTGGCTGGTAGGGCGGCGTGCCCCCTGCCCCGCTATTCACCAGGACGCTGGACGGGTAGGCGAAATTGACGGTGCCTCTGTCTGCATTCACGGTAAAGCCGAAGGGAGCGGTCAGGTTCGTGAAGGCTCCGGTGGCCGGATCCGGCTGCGGTCCGACATCCGGGAAGGAGCCCGGAAAAGTCGGCGGAGTCGCGCCCAGCGCCTGATTGACGGCATGGAAGATGCGCGTATCGCCGCTATAGGCCCCCACCGCCACATAGTACTCCAACCCGGGGGGAGACGGCGGATTCAGGGG
>Ga0207705_10001025_pt1 | contig 22684 bp, 26 predicted proteins | sample KBSC13metaG_FD_184314 | JGI IMG/M metagenome (GOLD analysis project Ga0207705, IMG submission 184314) | Corn rhizosphere microbial communities from Kellogg Biological Station, Michigan, USA - KBS C1-3 metaG (SPAdes) (version 2) | ecosystem: Host-associated > Plants > Roots > Rhizosphere > Soil ... | reverse complement strand
TGCGGAAAAAGGTTGAAAGCGCCAGCAGCATGTTTTCGGCGCGGTCGGTGCGGCCCGTCATCACGAGCGACGATAGCGAGTTCAACGTATTGAACAGGAAGTGCGGATTGACCTGGTATCGCAGCGCGCGGACCTGCGCCGCCTGGGCTGCGCTTTCGGCATCGGCGAGGCGGCGTTGGGCACCGAGTGCCGCGGCCTGAGCCTGGTTGGCAATGTAGAATGCGCTCCAGCCGATGTAGAAGAACAGCCAGGTGATCGCGATGTCGAGCGCGTAACGGAAGCGCTTCATCGGATCGAGTTCGTGGACCTTGGGCATGGTCAACACGAGCGGCTCGCCGGCCGTGCGCTCGATCTTGAGCTGGTTGCCCTGCTCGATCACCGTGAAGCCTTCGCGCGCCTGGAACCGGAATTCCTCCCTGCTCTCGCGCATCAGGTCCTCGGTCATCACAACGGTCGCGCCGAGGACCAGTGAGCCGATCGCGGCACTCACCCCTGCAATGACCGCCTTGCGGCGAATGCTGCTGGAGCTGCTGAGTCCGCTGATTGCGAGATAGATGAGGACGTTGATGACGATGCCGATGCTGACGACGACCAGCTTGTTCTCCACCGTCGTCCACGGGTCGGAACCGAGGAACGCCCGGACGACGACCGTCAGCGCATAGAACAGCCAGAAGCCGAGGATCGATTTGACGGCAAACGGCCAGTCGGAAAACCGGGTCTGGGCGGCCGGTTGGGGCATCATGAGCATTGGTACCGTCATGTCCCAAAACTCCCTGCCGGCAAACCGCCGCTTGCCCGTTGGCAGAAGCGCCGCCGCATCCGGTCGAAACTACGCGTCTGCGGAACGCAGCATGCCTCCGCTCGTTACCGCGCTGCAATGTTTAAGGCATGGAGGACGTGCTGTGAATGGAGCGGGTAAAGACAGTGCGCCGCCGCCGGTGATCTCGGCGCCGCCGGAGCGCGAACTCGAGCGCAAGCTCAAACGCAACCCCAACGATCCCGACGCCAAGGCCGATGTCGGCAGCGATGAATCGATGGATGCATCCGATCCGTCCTCCGCTGCGCAGCCCGGATCGCAAGAACCGGCGCCGTCATCTGGCTTCCCGGAGAAGCAGAAGTAACGGACGCGTCACAAAAACGTCGCGGCGTTGCAAGAATTCAACAATCCACAGTTTTGCGACTGCCGGTCAATTTCTGGCCTAGACGCAGTGACTCCCCTCTGATTCAATCTGAATGGGGGGTGGGACTGTGGTTAAGTTTCTCGAAACCAATACCGCCGCATGATCCCGCCTGTGGAAGAGGAGTCGGGTTCATGATTACGCGGACCAGCCAGCCGGCGAGTGGCGCGATGCTGATCTCCGAAATGAAGGAGTTCGCAGGCTTCAGCAAAGCGACGCAGCGGTACATCCGCCGCTCGCTGGATGTGGCGTACGGCCGCCGCGACCCGATGGAGTGCTGGGCCCGCGACGAAGGAGAAGCTGCCTCGATCCGCGCCCAGGCGCGTCTTTACAAGCAGCTCGACCATCTCCGCCTCCAGGTACCGGACGATAGCGGCCTCGACATGATCGAGCCGTTCCTCGGGATGCTGATCACCTTGTCGGCGTTCGACCTCGGTCAGGACCGCCTGCCGAACTTCGCTGCCTACCGCTTCCTCTATGAGCGGCTGATCGGCGCTTCGTCGCGGCCGTGGCTGCCGGCAGCTTTCTGCGCCGCCGCGGCTCTGCCGCATCTTCACCCGGACCGCCGCCGCATCCTGCTCCAGTCGATCAGCGAGAGTGCTGCGACCGCGCCGGGTTGGTCGAGCCGCGAACCGGTGTTTTGGCCCGAATGGGTCGAGAAAGTCGACCTCAAGGCCGCCGCGTAACCGCTAGGAGGCTTCGGGCGCCTTCACCGACGGATATATCCGCGCGAGTTGCCTAAGACTGTCTTGCGCATTCCTGTGATGAACGAACACGACGCCGGCCTCCTCATAGGCCGCGCGATGGTTTTCACGGTCGTCGACCAGCACGTCGCCGGGCTTCATATGCTTGTGCTTGTCGCGCGCCATGCAGGTGATGATCGGCACGCCTGGAAAATGCTCGGCCGCCCACTCGATCTTCTGCGGCGCGGCCCAGCGTCCGAGCGGCAGACCGGTGAGGATCGTCGGATCGAGATGCGCGACGCCGTCGAACAATAGCCGTGCGTCCGGCATCTCCGGCAGCGTTCCATAGAAATTCTCGGCGTTCGCCAACCGCTTCCAGAAGCTTCCGCGGCCGTGCTTCGCTTCGAACGCGCGCAGGCTCATCCCGAGCAGCCGCCGAGCGCCCTCGTCGAAGTCGGCGAGCACGCCGTCCGCATCGAGGAACAGCCGAGTCGTCAAAAGCGCGCCGGTTCCAGGTCCACGGGGATTGGCGCCTCGATATAGGTCCAGCCTTGATCGCGCAGCACATCGTTGCTCTCGCGTGGGTTGCGGTGCGGCCCGAGCGACCAGGTGATGTGAAAGGTCGACCCGTCACGCCTGTCGGTGACGCCGTCCAGTTCAACAACCAGGCATTCGAGGCTGCTGCCGTCGTCGGCGCGCCCGACCACTTGCGCCTGCGGCTTGTTGGGCAGCGGCGTGTCAGGCGTTGCGCCCACGCGCAGGGTCACGTGGTCTGCGACGACCTTTTCATATTTTGGCGGGAAGCGGCGCAGCAGCAGCTCACGCTCGACCTCCGGCAGCTTCCATCCAGTGACGGTTCCCGGTTTTGCCATAGGTCTTCGACGCGGCAACCGGCGATCAGTTCCGGGCGCGGATGCGCTCCACCAGTTCGCGCGCGAAATCGATCAGCGTGTCGTCCCGCGCGCCCATGATCAGGATGCGTTCCCCGTTCCTTGCTTCGCTTGCCAGCACATCCCCGATCCTGGAGCGCTCGGCCACATGTTCGGCCTGCTTGCCCCGACCCCGCACTTCCTCGGCGAGCCAGTCCGAGCCGCGTGCCTTGTCGACCGTGCCGCCCTGGTAAACCGGATCGGGCAAATAGAGCCGGTCGTCGGCGCCCATGCCGTCGGCCAGGCTCTCGGCGAGCGGTTCGCCCATCTTGGCGAGCGGTCCGTAGCCGTGCGGCTGGAACATGATCAGCAAGCGCCCGGGCTGCGCGCGAAGCGTCGCCAGCGTCGCCGCGATCTTATCGGGATTATGCGCGAAATCATCGATGACCGTGACACCAGCCGCCTCACCGACCGTCTCCAGCCGGCGCTTCAGCCCCTCGAAGCGGCCGAGTGCGGCTGCGGCATCCTCCATGCGCACCCCGAGCGCCCGCGTCGCCGCAATTGCCGCCAGTGCGTTCGACGCGTTGTGGCGCCCGGGAACGCCGAGCCGCACGTCATTGCGCTCCCCGTCGGCTTCGACTGCGAACGTGACGCCATCCGGCTGCAGTTGCAGGTCCTTGCCCATCAGCGCCGCGCCGGGGCTGTCGAACCCGTAGCCGATCACGCGCTCGGCAGGCACGCCGTCGGCGAGGATCCGTGTCTCCGGATCGTCAAGGTTGAGCACCGCCTTCTTCGCGGCATTGAGGAAGCCGGCGAACAGCTGCCGCAGCTCGGCCATTTCCTTGTGGTCGAGACTGATGTTGGTCAGCACCGCGATTTCCGGCCGGTAGAGCGCGATCGAACCATCGCTTTCGTCGACTTCGCTGACGAACAGCTCGGGGTCGCCGACCAAAGCGCTGGCAAAAGGTGCGGCCGGGGTGACGAAGTTCTTCATCACGGCGCCGTTCATCACGGTCGGCTGACGATGACAGGCGTGGAGAATCCAGCCGATCATGCCGGTGACGGTCGACTTGCCGCTGGTGCCGCCGACCGCGACGCTGCGCTGTGCGGCATTAAGCAACTGCGCGAGGAACTCGGGGCGGGTGAGATGCGCGAGCCCGAGTTCCTTCGCCCGCACGACATCGGGCACCGTCGGCTCGACCGCGGCGGAGGTGACGAGCATCATCCCCTCCTGCAAACCCGACCCGTCCTGCGGAAACAGCTGAATGCCGAGCGAGCGCAGGTAGTCGAACTTGTGCGGCGTCCGCCCCGCGTCGAGCGAGCGGTCGGAGCCGAATACCTTGGCCCCGCCGGCACGGACAATGGAAGCGAGCGGCAACATCCCGCTGCCGCCGATACCGCTGAAGAAAACCGGAGAATCGATCATCGCCGCGGCCCTATTGAACGCCGCGCAGATTGGCCAGCATCATGCGAAGCGCGGGCCAGTGCCGTCGAATGTTCGCGAATGTTCGCAGTGACGGACGCGTGCGATGCGGCGGCCGTTTCGCCGTCGTTCGTCCCGAACGGCGAAAGTTCACAATATGCACGGTCCTACGCGAGCGTGCGCGGGAGCAGTGGCGTTTCGAGGAGCTCAGAACAGGCATCGGCGCAGGGAAGCATAAGGCGGGCCCTGTAGGAAAACGGTTTTGAGTTTGGGGCAGCCATTGCAGACAGTCCCTGCCCGAGCGCCAATCCATTGGCTCCGTGGAATCGACGGACAAAGTAACTCGGCAATTGCCGCTATGTTGGTGAAGTGTGCTGTCGCGGGGTTGCTAGCCGCATGGGCGTGGCTCCTTAAAAAAGGCGCGGGTGAACAACCTGACGCGAACGGCGGAGGTCTGCTTTCGACCCAAAGCTGCCATCAGAGCGTGCTGTGCTGGAACGCCTTTAGGGGGCGCAGCTCGGAGCCCAACTCAAATAGGAGTTCGACATCCGTGATGCCGCTTGGCTCATAGATGAGGTAGATGTTCCCGTTTGCCGCTCGCTTCGCACCGACGAACTCAAATGGCCCGCGATACTGTAGATAGGGATGCGACGGGTAACAGCGCTCAACCTTTACGCGAACGCTCTTAGGTAAGGTGGCCGAGGGAATATCTGGCAAGTTCGCCAAGTTGCTCGTCAGTCGACCGTAGCCGGAGGCTAAGAAGCCGCAATCGGACCGCTGCGAACTACATCCGCCAAGCAACAGAATTGCCAGGACAACAGAGCTGCGCATCTAAACTCCCCGGCTTCGGCTTGCACCATTGAGTGTCCGCTTTCCACCCATTGCAGACATTCAGCGTTCCGGGAGACTGATGCCGATGCTCCGCAGATACTGGCGGCCTTGCTCAGTCAGTTCGAGAATGTAGCCGGGGTTCCTACCAGAAGGCTGCCAATTAGCTGGGTCCCGCAAAAGGCCGTCCGCTTGCTCGACCGGAATTGGCTCGGTCTGGTTTTCAAACCACTTGCCAAGGGTGAGCCTGACTTGGCCTCCGTGGACGAGTTCTAGCAACTCATCGTTCGCACTGTTCGGAGCGTCAGGCCGGTGAGTTGGGAAGGTGGCGGCGAAGTCCCACAGCGCGAAGTGGTCGTCTAACAGGAAATCCAGCACCTGAAGTTGTCGCTGTTTCACGCCTTCAACCTACGCATGGATGACGGAAGCGCAATGTCCGCTTTCGACCCATTGCAGACATTAGCAGGTGCGATAAGCTCGCTCAGTGAACCGCCTTCTCTTATTGATAGCCGTCGCAGCCGCTATGGTAGGCTGCCACTCGGTCCATCGGTCCACACCCGAGCAATCTGCCATTCAGAAGGCTAAGGCAAACAGCTTCTGGGGCGCAAATCCCGGCTGGCTCACGCTAACCAGCCAGAGCGATTTGTTTAGACGGGTTCGAGACCGAGCCTACGGCTATTGCTTGCGCGGAACCGTAGTTGAGAAGAAGTGCGCGCTTCAACAGGACGAAGCCGTCAGGTCGTCCGTGATGGCGCTCTACATTGCAGCAGCGCAAGCGGGTTTGAAGAACAAGGATAGCCTCGGACGGAAGGAGCGTCACGTTGCTACGAACCCGCACGTCGCGCTGGTGGTCGTCAACACTGCTGGGCGCTCTACAAGGAGCACGGGGCGTCCGACGCCCGCGTGTTGTCGGTATGCCTTGGCAATCTGACGGACTATTCCCCACTCGCTACCCTGCCGGTTCCGTAGCTTTCCACCCATTCCTGCCGCTAGCCCTGTGGCAGCTTTCGACCCATTCCTGCCACTAGGTCACGGCTCTGCGAGAACCTTATCGTCGCTTACAGGGAACAGGCGGCTCTCCTCCTTGAAGCCAGCGGTCCGCCAAATGCGAATGGCATAACGCCCAACCTCGTCGCGGTCCTCCGTGGCGTAGGAGTCGGTGTCGTCGATGAGCTTTGCGAGGCGGCTTCGGACTGCGTCCTTGCTAAGCGGGTCAGGCAGTGCGCTAACGTCCTTAATGGCGCTGTTCACCGCCTCAGTTAGTGGCGTCAGATCCTCGGGCGTGTCCGCGCCTGTGTAGAACTCACGTGGCTCGAACTTCTTCTCATGCAGTAGGGCAGACAGACCGGGCCGGTCAGCGGGAGGAGAAGCGCTGCCGCAACCGGCTACAACTAGGAAGGCGAGCGCCACGCGCTGGTATGCAGACAACATGCGGCGAAGCTAACGAACCGGATGGCAGCTTTCCACCCATTGCGGACGTGAGCAGCTTTCGGCACGTTCCGGTTATGCGCACCATCGTTCTTGGCCTCGCCTTCCTGTCACTCGGGAGCTGTGGAGATCAAGACGGCCCTGTTGAACTTTGCCGTATCGCTAGCGATCCAAAGGCGTTCAACGGCCAAGTCGTGCGGGTCGTCGACACGGTGGTCGTGGATGGGCACGCGGATCCATTCTTTGTTCCTGACATCGAATGTCCGGCGCTCGCCTCGATGCCCATAGCTTTCCACGAGCTCGAACCCGAGACGAGGAGCCAGTTCACCCAACTCATTCGGAGCCTTGCGACAACTAGTGTCAACGGTCACCCTGCTGGGCTGAAGGGCAACTACAGATTGAGAATTTTACAGGGTAGTTACGGCGTCGTGGATTTGTCGCTCATCGAAGCCTCCGATCTCCGCATCGCCGACGCTCAGTCCAAAGCGAACTCGCTCGGCAAGCTAACTCCCGCGCCGCCTACCAACGCTACTCGCTAGTGGCAGCTTTCCACCCGAAGCTGACACTAAAGCACTCGATCCTTACCGGCACGCGCCTCCGCCCGGCCACCCGCTCCAACCCGGACCGCGAACGAACCTGCCTGGCCTGGCGCCGGTGTGCTTGCCGTCCTTCAGCACCTGGACGCCGTTGACGAACACGTCCTCGACGCCGGTCGCGAGCTGCTTTGGCTTTTCGAAGGTGGCGTGGTCCTGGACCGTCGCCGGATCGAACACGATGACGTCGCCGTAATAGCCGGGCTTGAGCGACCCTCGCTGGCGGATTCCAAGGTTGGTCGCGGGGAGCGAGCTCAGGCGGCGGATCGCGTCGGGCAGGTTGGCCGAATGATCCTTGCGGACATATTCGGCGAGAACCCGGACGAAATTGCCGTAGGCGCGCGGATGGCTGCTCGACTTGAGGAACACGCCTTCGGGCGCTTCGGAGGCTTCGTCGGACCCGAAGCTCATCCACGGCAGCCCGACCTCCCGCTTCACATTGTCTTCGCTGATGATGAAATAGATCGTGCCGACGCGGCTTCCGTCCTCGATCACGAGGTCCATCGCCGTTTCCTCGGGGCTCTTGCCGCGCATCTTGGCGACTTCGGCGAGCGTCTTGCCGGTGAGCGGCTTGAGCTTCGGGTTCTTGAACGAGACGAGCAGCACCCGGTCCGGGCTTCCGGAAAGGAGCAGCAGATTCTCCCAGTCGTTCGACGGCGTGCGCATCTCCTTGACCAGGCGGGCGCGGATCTTCGGGTCCTTCAGCCGCTTGATCCATTCTTCGAGGCCGCCCGATTGAACCCAGGTCGGCATCGCCGCGTCGAGCCCGGTCGCCCCGGCGGTGTAGGTGTACATGTCGGCGGTGATCCGCTGGCCGTTGGCCCGCGCCGCATCGACCCTGGCGATCGCCGCATCGATCTTGCCCCAGTTCGGCTTTCCGGCCTGCTTGAAATGGTAGATTTCGGCCGGCGCGCCGGACTGCTTGCTGATCGCGACCAGCTCGTCGATGGCTTCGAGGAGCTTGTTGCCCTCGGAGCGCATGTGGCTGATGTACATGCCGCCGCATTTCGCCGCTTCGGTCACGAACGCGGTCAGCTCGGGAGTCTCGGCGTAGGTCGCCGGCGCGTAGATCAGCGACGAGCCGACGCCCATCGCGCCTTCCTTCATCGCCTGCCGGACGAGCGCGCGCATGCGCGTGAGTTGCGCCGGGGTCGGGTCGACGTCCTTTTCGCCGAGCTCGTGCACGCGGACGGTGGTCGCCCCGACGAACGACGCGAGGTTGGGAGTGACGCCCTTGCGCTGCATATAGTCGAGATACTGGCCGAGGGTGGTCCAGCGGATCGGATATTTGATGTCCCCCTGCCGCTGGATCGCGCGCTTCTTCATCTGCGGCGTCCACGGGCCCATGGAATCGCCTTCGCCCATCACCTCGAGCGTGACTCCCTGCATGGTGTCGCTGAGCCCGCGGCCGTCGGCGATGAGGCTCTCGTTGGCCCAGCTGAGCATGTTGACGAAGCCGGGCGAGACCGCCTTGCCGGCCGCATCGATGGTCCGCGATGCCCGGCCCGGGGCATGCGGGCCGACATAGACGATCTTGTCGCCCTGGAGGGCGACGTCGCCGACGTAAGGGGCGGCTCCGGAACCATCGTAAATCGTGCCGCCACGGATCAGAACGGAGTAACTGGCGGGCGGCGGTGCGGCCGAGCTGGCGAACAATGCGGCGGCGGCAATGGCGAGCGCGCTCGATCTCTTCATGGATTACCCTTCTCCAGGCGAGCGGCGAAGCTGCACGATGCGGACCGCCGGTGCAACGCCCCGCAGTCGGCAGCCGCGAGAGCGCCATTCGCAGAAAGCAGCTTCATCATTGCCGCGGGCGATCTACGGGGTCTCATTCCTTACAGGGGACGATGTCATGCCGAAATTCGCCTTGTTGATTGCGCCGCTCATGGTGATGGCGCCGATCGCGGCTATGTCGCAGCCCGCGTCGACATTCATCGCCAAGGCCTTGGCGGATCCCGCCCGCCCGGTCGACAACAAGGCAGCGGACGCGCTGCGCAAGCCCGCCGAAACCCTTGCGTTTTCGGGCGTGAAGCCGGGGATGGTGGTTGGCGAATTCTATCCGGGCGGCGGGTATTTCACGCGCCTGCTGAGCGATGTGGTCGGCCCGACGGGCCATGTCTACGGCATCGAGAATGACCGCTGGAAGGGCGCGGTCGAGGCCGACAAGGCGCTGCTCGCCGAGGGCAAGTGGAACAACGTGTCGATGGACGTCCAGCCGTTCGGCACGGTGAAGTTCCCGAAGCCGCTCGATATCGCCTGGGTTACGCAGAACTACCACGACCTCAAGATCGCCAAGTACGGCACGGTCGACACGCTCGCGTTCGACCGCGCGGTGTTCGCGGCGCTGAAGCCCGGCGGCACGTTCTTCATCCTCGATCACCAGGGTGCGCCCGGATTGAGCGATGCCGACATCGAGAAGCTGCATCGGATCAACCGCGACCAGGTGATCAAGGAAGTGACCGCAGCCGGGTTCAAGCTGGCCGGCGAGGGCAAGTTCCTGCGCAACACCGGCGACGATCACACCAAGCCGATCTTCGATGAATCGATCCGCGGTCACACCGACCAATATGCGCTGAAGTTCGTCAAGCCGCGCTGACGCGGTTGCGCCGATGAGCCGCTCGCGGCACTGAAGCCGAGCTTGCCGCGAAGGACGGCACCAGATTGCCGGGATTGGGGAACGTCTCTTGAACTTCACGAAACTGGCCGCCGTGGTGGCTTGCTCCACCGCTGCGGCTGCGCACGCCGAAGACGCGCCGCCGCGCGAACCGACCATCGTCGTGATCGGCGAGGGGCGCGACAATACGCCGGAGAAGCTGGATCATATTTTGCCCGAGGTCGACGGGACCAAGATTACCGTCACCAAGAAGACCAGCGTGACCAAGCTCGACCTCGTGCCCACGATCGAGGACAACAACCAGCGCCAGCTCTTCTCGCGCACGCCCGGCGTGTTCGTCTCCGAACAGCCCGCCGCGACGCAGTTCAACCTGAGTTACCGCGGCCTTGGCAACCCGCAGGAGAGCGAGTTCGTCCTGCTGCTTCAGGACGGCATTCCGATTTCGACCGACTGGATCGGGTTCCCGACCGCTTATTACATGCCGCTGCCGCAGTCGCTGGCCGAGGTGCAGCTGATCCGTGGCGGATCGAGCCTCCTCTACGGTCCGAATCCTGCGCCAGCGGTGAACCTCGTGTCCAAGCGCCCGGCGGCCGACCAGCCGCTCGGCGCCTACACCGAGAACGTCATCGGCAGCGACGGATTGTTCTCGACCTACAACACGGTGGAGGGATCGAGCGGCAAATTCTCCGGTCGCGCCAATCTCGCCTTCGTCAGGAGCCACGGTCAGCGCGACAATGGCGGCTCACGGGTGGGGCAGGGCGATCTCTACCTCGCTTATCGCCCCACGACGGCGAGCCTGTGGTACATTGATTTGCGCAGCCATTACGCAAGCTCGGGCGATCCTGGCCGTCTCAGCTTTCCGCAATTCGTTGCCGATCCGAGCCAGGCGCCGACGCCGTTCAACCATAATTGGGTGCGGCGCACTTCTGCTTTGCTCGGCAATGAGAGCGATCTGGGAGCAGGCTGGCGTGTCGAGGCGAAACTGTGGGCGACGTGGCAGAGCCTGCAGCAGCGCTCGGCGCCTGCCGGGGCGGCGCCCGCGACCACAACTTTGGTGGACGAGGAATTCAGGAGCCAGGGCGCCGACCTCCGCTTCCGCAAGCGCTGGGGCAAGGGCAATGCACTGACCTTCGGCACCGTCCTGTTCCACGACGATGCGCCGTTCCGCCAGTGGACCAGCGCCGACATCACCGCGCCGCGCGGCGCCAACAGCGGCACGCCGCGGCTCGATCAGGAACGTGACAGTTGGTATGGCGCCATCTTCGCCGAGAACGTGTTCCGGCTACCGGGCCGCTGGCACGTCGTGCCGTCGGTACGCATCGAACGTGAGAAGATCCGGGTCGACGAAAGTGTGCGGCCGCCTAACCTCGTTCGGCCGCTGATCCATCAGTCGGCAAGCCGCACGATCCCGATGTTCGGCCTCGGCGCCGGCTTCGACTTCGGCCGCCAGAACGAGACCTATTTCAGCGTCAGCCAGGGCTACCGGCCGGTCCGCTTTTTCGACGTCGCCTCGCCCTTCTCGAACGTCAGTCCGGGCGGCGTGCCGGATGCGTCGAAGTCGCTATCCTGGGAAGCCGGCGTGCACGGGACGCCCGTCACCGGCTTGTTTTACGATGCCAGCCTGTTCTGGATCGATTTCAAGAATCGGATCGAAACCATCGTCATCTCTCCGACCGAGTCGGTGCTGCAAAACAGCGGCGACACCCGGCACCGGGGCTTCGAGGGTGAGATCTCCTACGATTTCCTGGCCGGCCGCCACGACGGTCTCCACCTGACCGCGTTCGGCAACGTCAGCCTGCTCGACGCCAAATTTACCAGCAGCAACCTTGCCAATCGCGTCGGCAACCGGCCGGCATTCGCGCCGCGAGTCACCGCCAAATATGGAGTGACTGTTCGCCAGGACGGGCGCTTCAACCTGAGCCTGACCGGCAGCAGCGTCTCCAGCCAGTATTTCCAGGACTCGAACGCTCCTGTCGGTACGCCGGCGAGCGCAAATTTTATCCCTGCCAAAGTGCCTGCCGTGACGCTGCTCGATGTTGCGGGCGATTGGCAGCTGACCCGCAATATTCGTGCGATCGCGGGAATGTCTAACCTGACCGACCGCAAATATTATTCGCGGGTTTTCCAGAACGGCATTGAGCCGGGCGCGCGACGTAAGGCCTATGCCGGGCTTGCGCTCGGTTTCTAGTTCGTCGGGTCGGAAGAGCGGTCGAGCATTACGGGATTGGTGAATGCCAGGCCGATCATCCCGTCCTCGGACCATTTGACGACGGCGGGGACCAGGATGCCGCCTTCGAACCGCACGTGGACGTTGTTGCCCGGGACGAGATCGGCCGGGGCATCGCCCATCGCGCCGCCTTCGGAGATGTTATGAAGCGCAAAGCTGGTCGGCGAACCGTCGATCAATAGCTGAAGTTTGCGGCCCTCTGCAGGCATCCGCGGATGGCGGCGCTGGTTGGCCGATGTGGTCGGTCGGCGCGGTGCTGCTGATGGCGCCTCGTCGTGCCGCGCCTCGGCCAAAGGCACTGCGGTTCCGCAGAAGCCGCATTCGGCGCTGATCCGGCCGATGTACCAGTGCGAGCGGCCGCAACCCGGACAATGGTTGTCGGCATTGATGCGGTAAACGATGTGGTGCCCGCGCTGTGCGAGCGTCGCCGCGAAGGATGGCGTCGCGCGCTCATAGACCAGGACGTCCGACATTCACTTCGCTCCCGTTTGAACTCCCGGGCGCCAAGCTACGGATCAGTGCTTGCGAAGTGATTACCGCGACGGTCTAAAGCGGGGATGCGCATCGCGGTCGTGGCCCCCAGTTGCACATTGAAGCGGGAAGCTGCCGACGCCGTGCAGTCCATCGTCGCGCGGCGCGGCGAGTGCGAGTTGATCGTTCATCCGCAATGCTTCCTGTCGCAGGGGCACTTCGCCGGCCCCGACGAGGCGCGGCTTGCGGCGCTGCGCGAGGTCATGGCCGATCCGGCCATCGACGCGGTGTGGTTCGCCCGTGGCGGCTACGGCTCGAATCGCATTGCCGAAGCAGCGCTCATCGACCTACCGGCCGCGGCCCCGAGCAAGGTCTATCTCGGCTACAGCGATGCCGGATTCCTGCATGCCGGCTTCCACAAGGCGGGTCTCGAGGTCGCGTGGGGGCCGATGCCTCAAGATGTGCTGCGTGACGGCGGTGAAATCGCAATTGGGCGAAGTCTCGATTGGCTGGTGCGGCGCGATCCTGCCGCACTGGAGCCGGCGCTCGAGGGTCCGGCGATGGCGTTCAACCTCACCGTGCTGTCCAATTTGCTGGGCACCCCGCTCGAGCCTGACTTTGCGGGCGTCGACCTGCTCGTCGAGGACGTCGGCGAGCATCTCTATCGCATCGACCGGTCGATGTTCCATGTGACGGCCAGTGCAGCCATTCAGAAAGTCCGGCGCCTGCGCCTCGGGCGGATTGCCGACGTGCTTCCCAATGACCCGGATTTCGGGACCGACGAAGCCTCGATCGTCGAGCAATGGTGCGCCCGCTCCGGCATCCCGTTCGGAGGCCGCGCGGACATCGGCCACGACGCCGCGAACCGGGTGGTTCCGTTCCCGACGGAAAGCCGCTGATTTTCCCTCTGCAATAGCATTGCAAAGCATCCCGCTTTGCGCTCTATCCACAGGCAGGAACAACAGGAGGGCCAAGATGGCACAAGGCGCACGTAAGGCAGGGGGCGGACTGGCCCGCCCGGTTCAACCTTCGGCCGATCTCGCCGCGATCACGGGTAACGACCCGCTGCCGCGCAGCCAGGTCGTATCGAAGATCTGGGACCACATTCGTAAGAACAACCTGCAAAACCCGCAAAACAAACGGGAAATCATGGCGGACGACAAGTTGAAGAAGGTCTTTGGGGGTAAGGACCGCGTCAGCATGTTCGAAATGAACAAGCATCTGTCGAACCATCTGAAATAAACTTCGGAAGGTTCCGGACTGAAGGGGATCCGCTTCGGCGGGTCCCCTTTTTATTTGTGCGGTGAGGCGACTCGCTGCGGCAGTCAGCCGCGCCAGAGGCCGTCGAGCCTTTCCTGCGTCACCGGAAAGCCGAGATGGTCCGGGATCGTAATGAATCGTTCGCCGCCGGCTTCCTCGACCCAGGGCGTTACCGGCTCGATCGGGTGCGCGAGCGCATCGGCGCGGATGGCGTCGAAACTGGCATGCTGGGCGAGCCGTTCGAGAGTTCGCCGCGTCGGAAAAATGAGCCGGGCTTCGCCGCGTGCATCGCGCTCCAGCACCTCGGCCGCCGTGATCCAGGCTGCAGCCGAGCATTCGCCTTCGATCACCCGCGTCTCCCCGTCCCCGGCGGAGCAGCGGGCGATGAAAAACAACGTATCGAACCGCCGCACTGCGTGGAACTTGGGAACCCAGCGCGCGAATGGCGTGAGGGCAGCCGCATCGAGCCTAAGTCCATGCTCGTTGAGCAGTTCGCCGAAAGGCCGGTCGGCGATCAGCGCGTCCTGCAGTCCGCACATGCTGGCATGATCGGGAACGGGCGAAATCCCGACCGGGACCGCCGTTTCCTCGATGGTCTCGCGTATCGCAGCCACGGCCGCCGCATCGACGCCGAGTTCACCGCCGAGCTGCCGGTCTGCCGCGTCGATCCGTCCGCCCGGGAAGACCAGCGCGCCGGCGGCAAAGGCCATGCCGCCTGCACGTTCGACCATCAGGAGCTCAGGCGGCCCGCGTGAGCGGTCCCGAACCAGGATCAGCGTCGCCGCGGGAATTGCTTCATCGCTCACCCGCCGCGCCGCTTACATGCCGCTGACGTTTTGCTCGTCGGCTTCCTGCGGGTTGACCGCATTGTCGACGGCAGCATTCTGCTCCTGCTGCACGTTCTGGATGTTCGCCTGCGCCGCCGCCTGGGCATTGGCGGCGTCCATTGCCGCCTGGTTGGCAATCTCGTTGAGATCGGATTCGGGCTGGTTCAGCTCCGCGTTCTGCACGGCGTCCTGGTTGTTGTTGTTACACCCGCCAAGCGCCAGCGCAGCAGTTCCGACGATCGCAAATACCAGCCTTTTCATTGCCTTCCGTTCTCCATCATTAGCCGTGGGTAGACCGAGCAATAACAGCGGCCCGCTTGAGATTCACGGGAAAAATCCCTATCTCTGTGCCTGCCGGGCAACCGGCTATGTCGGTAGATTGTTGCGTGGAATAGACACTTCGGACCCGGGGGGCAGTACCCCGGCGCCTCCACCACCAGCCGCCAGCCTGGCGAGTTTCGGGCGGCTGTTGACGGGGGCGAAATAGGATCGACGAGTGCAATAAAGACGCGATTGCCGATCGGTATGGATGCCACCGTGACGGCTCATAAACACAAGTGCCAACGATAACGAGGCGCTCGCTCTTGCCGCGTAACTGACGTCCTAACGGACTGAAGTTACAAAGCTAAAGCGCGGTTGGACCCCACCGGGCAACAGAAGGGGATTCCAGCGGTTCGGGGAGCACCGGGCAACAGAAGCTCCCCACTTCTTTCATCATTGCGAGGAGCCGCAGGTGACTCGGCAATCCATGGGCTGGATTGCGTCGCTGCGCTCGCAATGACAGGTTGCCCCGTTGCTTCGAACGGGGGGCCTTCAGTGAATCACTGGACCAAGCGTTTCTTCGCTGTTGCGGCTCCGCTGCTGCTCACTGGCTGCCTGTGGGGTCCGGGCAAGTTCACGTCCGACCTGACGCTGCGCAAGGATGGCAGCTTCACCCTCGATTATCGCGGCGAGATCGTGCTGCAGCTTCCGCCCGACGGGAATGCGCCGGAACCGTGGAAGGATTCGATGGCGCGTTGCACGGACGGGCAGGGCAAAACGCGTCCATGCTCCGCTGCGGAGATCGTCACTCAGCAAACCGCGCACGCCAAAGAGATCGAGAAAAAGCGCAAGGATGCCGAGCAGGTCGCCAAGATGTTTGGCGTCCCGGGTCTCGACGACGAGTCTAACCGCGTCTTCGCTGCCAAGCTGACAAAATATGCCGGTTGGCGATCGGTTGTGTACCGCGGACATGGCGTGTTCGACGTCGATTATCATTTCGTCGGCCGCGCGACGCAGGACTTCCTGTTCCCTGCGCTTCCCGACAACGACATCATCGTCCCATTCATCGCGATGCGCCGCCGCGCCGACGGCTCCGTGCTGGTCACCGCGCCGGCGATGACTGGCGGGGCCGGTCCGCTCGCAGCGCGCATGGGCAACATGGGCGGCGACATGACCAAGTCGGGCCCAGTCTCACGCGCGCAAGGCCGCTTCACCGTGATCACCGATGGCGAAATCCTGACGAACAACAGCGAGGACGGCCCGGCGCCGCACCCGCTTGGCCGTCAGCTTCACTGGGACGTCGGCCCGGCCTCGAACAAGATTCCCGAGACTCTGATCCGGCTTTAGCGCCGCCTCAACTCGTCCCTGATTTCGCTCAGCAGCTCGACTTCGGTCGGGCCGGTCGCTTCGTCGCGGCGGCGCATGACCTTGCTGGCCCAGCGCACCAGCAGGAAGATGATGAAGGCGAGGATCAGGAAATTGATCACCACCGTGACGAACTCGCCCCAGCCGAGCACCGGTGCGCCCGCAGCTTTGAGCGCAGCGTAATCCTTCATGCTGCCGTGGTAGCCGGCGGGGACCGGGCCCATCAGCGTGAAATAGCTCGAGAAATCGAGCCCGCCGAAGATCGCACCGACGATCGGCATGATGATGTCTTCGGTCAGGCTGGTCGCGATTTTGGCGAAGGCCGCGCCGATTATCACGGCGACGGCAAGGTCAAGGACGTTCCCTTTGGCGATGAAGGCCTTGAAGTCAGCAAGCATGATTATCCCCTCAGCTACTGCGTCGTCTAACCGACACTAGCGCGTTGAAAGGGGATGGGAAGCGAATAGCCAGTGTGTGTTGCTGATCTAAGACAGCGTATTGAACATCGCACGTCGCCCCTCTACTTATCCGCTCACGTAACGAAGGGGACTGGATCATGAGCTTGCTTCGCCGCCTTGGATTGCTCGCGCCGCTTGCCGCGCTTGGTCTTGCCGGTTGCGGCATCAACAGCGTTCCCACCGCCGACGAACAGGTCAACGCCTCGTGGGGCAATCTGCAGGCCGATTACCAGCGCCGCGCCGACCTCATTCCCAACCTCGTCGCGACCGTGAAAGGCTATGCTCAGCAGGAAAAGTCGGTTCTGACCGAAGTCACCGAAGCGCGTGCGAATGCCACGCGGGTGCAGCTCAATGCCAGCGACCTTAGCGATCCCGCCAAGGTCCAGGCATTCAACGAGGCGCAGGGCCGTTTGACGCAGGCGATCATTCCGCTGCAGCGGCTGCAGGAAGCTTATCCCGACCTCAAATCGAACCAGAACTTCCTCGCCTTGCAGGACCAGCTCGAGGGGACGGAAAACCGCATCAACGCCTCGCGCCGCGACTATAATGAGTCGGTTCAGAAGTATAATACGCTGATCCGCACGTTCCCGACGGCGATCGGCGCGAAGGTGTTCTACGGCGCCAAGCCCAAGGTGCCGTTCGAAGCGGCCGCCGCGGCGCAGCAGGCGCCGAGCGTCAATTTCAACGCGAACGCCAGTTGAGGTGAAGCACTATCTTGCAGCTTTGCTGCTGGCGCTGTTTGCGCTGGCAGCACCGGCTGCGGCGCAGACTTTCCCGCCGCTCACCGGCCGCGTCGTCGACCAGGCTCATCTGCTGTCGGCTGCGCAGGTCCAGGATCTGACGAGCAAGTCCGAAGCGCTCGAGAAACAGACCGGACGGCAGCTCGTGGTGGCGACAGTGAGCAGCCTCGAGGGCTATCCGATCGAGGATTACGGCTATCGGCTTGGCCGGGCGTGGAAGATTGGCGGCGAGAAAGAGGACAACGGCGTAGTCCTGCTCGTCGCGCCCAACGAGCATAAGGTGAACATCTCGACCGGCTATGGCGCCGGCGGGTTCCTGACAGATGCGATGTCGGGGATCATCATCCGCGAGGCGATCCTGCCGCACTTCAAGCAAAGCCCGCCGGATTTCGGCGGCGGGATCGAGGCTGGCGCCGACGCGATCATCAAGCAGATGAGCTTGCCGCCCGAGGAAGCGCAGAAGAATGTCGCGGCAGCCGAGCAGGCGCAGCAGCAGCGCCAGCATTCCGGCGGCAATCCGCTGCCGCTGATCTTCTGGATCATGGTCATCGGTTTTGTCGCGCTTTCGCACTTTCGGCGGGGTGTCGGCCGGCGGTATCGGGGTCGCCACCGCAGCGGGATCAGCCCATGGGTGGTGCTTTGGGGCCTGAATGAACTCAGCCGCGGCTCGCGCGGCGGCTGGGGCGGTGGATCGTCCTGGGGCGGGGGTGGCGGCGGCTGGGGCGGGGGTGGCGGCGGCTTCTCCGGCGGTGGCGGTTCGTTTGGCGGCGGCGGAGCCTCGGGCTCGTGGTGATGCAGCTTACCGACGCCGATCGCGAAAAGGTCTCGGCGGCGATCGCCGCGGCGGAAGCCAACAGCAATGGCGAGATCGTCGCCGTCGCGACGCCGATCAGCGACCCCTATCACGATGTCGCGCTGCACTGGGCGCTGATTCCCTTGTTCGCGGTGCTCGCCTGGGCCGCGTGGCGACCGACCGCGCTCGCCTGGTGGTACGATTTCCTGTTTGGCGGCTGGCAGCCCGATCCGACGCTCAGCCAGTTGCTTACCTTGCTGATGTTCTTCGCGGCGCTCAAATTCACGGTCGCGCTGCTGATCCTCAAGTGGATGCCGCTGCGGCTCGCGCTGACTCCGGGTGCAACCAAGCACCGGCGCGTGCGCCGCCGCGCGCTGGCGATCTTCAAGTCGGCCGCTGAGCGGCGTACGACCGGCCGAACCGGCATCCTGATCTATCTGTCGATGGCCGAGCGCCGCGCGGAGATCATCGGCGACGAGGCGATCACCAAGGTGACCACGCCGGAGACCTGGGGCGACGCCATGACGTCGCTGCTGGTCGAGGTGAAGGAGGGCAGGGTCGGCGACGGGATCGTTGCGGCGATCGAGCGCGTCGGGGCGGTGCTCACCGAGCATTTCCCGCGGACGGCTGAAGACGTGAACGAAATTCCGGACAAGCTCATCGAACTATGAATCTTGATGACCTGCCTCCCGTCGAAACGATGTGGGAAGGCAAGTTCGTTCGCGCGTTGCGCCGCGGCAAATGGGAATATGCCGGCCGGACCAACGCCATCCGCGCCGTCGCGATCCTCGCCGAACATGATGGAAAGGTGATCCTGGTCGATCAGCCGCGGGTGCCGCCGGATTGCCCGTGCATCGAATTGCCAGCAGGACTGGTGGGCGATGAGGATCCGGAAGCCACGCCGGAAACAGCCGCGATCAAGGAACTGGAGGAAGAGACCGGCTTCACGGCCGAGCGAGTCGAGCGGCTAGGCGATTTCTATGCCTCGCCAGGCATGCTGTCGGAAAGTTTCACGCTGGTTCGCGCGCATGGCGTGCGCAAGATCGGCGAGGGCGGCGGAACTGAGAGCGAAGACATCAACGTCCACCTCGTCCCCCGCGCCGAGATCGCGAATTTCATCGAGCAAAAGCGTGCCGAAGGCTTCGGGGTCGACGTCAAGCTGCTGCTGTTCCTGAATTTCTGAACGCTTCCTCCGGGTGAGGCGTTTGCATGCCCGTGACCCGCATCGTCCATCTTTCCGACCTTCATTTCGGCGCGCATGACGAAAGTCTGGTCGAGGCTGTCGAGTGGCAGGTCGACCAGCTGAAGCCCGACCTGGTCGTGATCAGCGGCGACTTCACTCAGCGCGCACGCACCGAGCAGTTTCGCCAGGCATGCGAGTTCCTCGAAGGCCTGCGGGAGCGTGGGCACGAGGTGCTCGGTGTTCCCGGAAACCACGACGTTCCGCTGTACGACGTGCTGCGCCGCTTCCTTTCCCCGCTGGCGCGCTACCGGCGCTTCATCGACGAGAGCCTGTGCCCCTTCATCGAACTCCCGGGAGTCGCGGTGCTCGGCATCAACACCGCGCGCTCGTTCACGTTCAAGGACGGGCGCATCAACGCCGACCAGGTCGAGTTCATCCGCGAGACCTTCGCCCGAACGCCGAGTGACGCGGTGCGGGTTCTGGTCACGCACCACCCCTTGTTCGCGCTCGAAGTCGCGGGGGAAGTCGATCGCGCGATTGGCCGGCAGGAGCTGGCACTCGACGCGGTCGAGGAATCGGGCGTCGACATGCTGCTTGCGGGGCACAACCATCACGCCTCGAGCCAGGACGCGAGCGACCTCGTCACTCGCGCCGGCGGAGTGCTCGTGGTCCAGGCCGGCACCGCAACCTCGACCCGGGTTCGCGAGCAGGAACAGAGCTTCAACACGATCGACATCGCGGACGCCTGCGTGACCATCACCGTGAACGCCTGGAACGGAAAGGATTTCAGGGCGAAGGACGCCCGCCGCTACCAATGGCAAGACGGCAAATGGCTCCTGCGCGCCGCGCCCGAGCCGGCTCACTGAGCTTGTCCGTGTACCTCGCCCTCGCCTAGAGCCGGCTTATGTCACTTCTCGAAGACTTCGACGCGGACGATTTCGTTCGGCGCGTTCTGGCCGAAGACCTCGGTCGCGGCGGCGACGTCACATCGAACGCGACCATCGCCGAAGATGCCCGCTTCAGCGCGGCGATGAATGCGCGGCAGAAAATCGTCGTCGCCGGTATCGACATTGCTGCGGCCTTCTTCCGCCAGCTCGACAAACAGGTCGAGATCGAACTGATCGCCAAGGACGGCGAGCGGGTGACCCACGGCACGACACTGATGCGGATCAGCGGCAGCGCCCGTGCGATGCTCGCTGTCGAACGCTCCGCGCTGAACACGCTCCAGCATCTTTCCGGCATCGCCACGCTGACCCGCCAATATGCCGACGCGATCGAGGGAACGGGAACCGTTCTGCTCGACACGCGCAAGACCATTCCCGGCCTGCGCGTTCTCGACAAATATGCGGCGCGGATGGGCGGCGCCCAGAACCATCGCATGCGGCTCGACGACGGCGTGCTGATCAAGGACAATCATGTCGCCGTCTGCGGCGGCGTCGCCGAAGCCGTGCAGCGCGCCAAGGCGGCAAACACTGGGCTTCAAGTCCAGGTCGAAGTCGATCGTATTGACCAGATCGAGCCGGCGCTGGCGGCAGGGGCCGACCGGCTGCTGCTCGACAACATGGACCCGGCACAACTCCGCGAAGCCGTAAGCCTCGTCGCGAAACGCGTGCCGCTCGAGGCGTCGGGCGGAGTCACGCTGGAGACCATCCGCTTCCTCGCGGAGACCGGAGTCGATTTCATCTCGGTCGGGCGGATCACCCAGTCGGCGCCGGCGGTCGACATCGGCCTCGATTATTCGCTCGGCTCGCCGATTTAGTAGGCAAGCTTATCGATTCCTGACCGCAACATTCAGAACCGCGACAGCTTGTGGGGCGTATTTGTCTCATGACATGGCCGCGAGTCCCCCGGCGGCCGGCACGATTCGAGGAGTATTTCGATGATCAAGAAAATCGCTTTGGCGCTTTCCGCCGCGGCCCTGGTCGCGGTTCCTTCGGTTGCGAGCGCGCAAGGTTATTACGGTGGCTACGGCTACTCGCGCGGCTACGCTTATCCGTCGTACAGCTATAGCTACCCGTCCTATGGGTATAGCTATCCGTCCTACGGCTACAGCTACCCGTCCTACGGCTACAGCTATCCGAGCTACGGGTACCGCAGCGGTTACAACGGCTATGGCTACAACAACTATGGCGGCAGCAACGTTGGCGCCGCGCTGGTTGGCGGTGTGATCGGGCTGGCGATCGGTAGCGCGATCAGCAGCGGCAACCATCATCACCATCGCTACTATCGTCGCTACCGCTAGGCCGCTCGGGTTAGCGACGACGACCGACGGGCCGGGGTTTCCCCGGCCCGTTTCGTTTTCTGCATCCAGCTACGGCGCGAGCCATCAAATTTAGTGAGCATTTGGGAAGTTAGCCCTTATATAGCCGCCCAAAGCGCGGGAGAGAGAGTTTGTTCAAGGGCCTCCAGCCCATTCTCTATGGCGGCCGCGAGGTTTGGCCGCTGATCGAAGGCGGCAAGGGCGTCAGCGCGACCAACCACGCCAGCAGCGGCGCCTGGGCCGCGGCCGGCGGCATCGGCACCGTTTCCGCGGTCAACGCCGACAGCTACGACGCCGAAGGCCGCATCGTCCCGCAAGTGTATCAGGCGCTGACCCGCCGCGACCGTCACGAAGAGCTGATCAAATATGCCATCGACGGCGCCGTCGCGCAGGTCCAGCGCGCGTACGAGATGGCGTCCGGCAAGGGTGCGATCAACATCAACGTGCTGTGGGAAATGGGCGGCGCGCAGCGCGTGCTTCACGGAGTCCTCGAACGCACCAAGGGCCTCGTCAGCGGCGTCACGTGCGGGGCCGGCATGCCCTACAAGCTGTCGGAGATCGCTGCCTCTTACGGCGTCCATTATCTCCCGATCATCAGCTCGGCGCGGGCGTTCAGTGCATTGTGGAAGCGGGCCTATCACAAGGCCGCGGAATGGCTCGCCGCCGTGGTCTATGAAGACCCCTGGCTCGCCGGCGGTCACAACGGCCTGTCGAACGCCGAGGACCCGCGCAAGCCGCAGGATCCGTACCCGCGCGTTAAAGCGCTGCGCGACACGATGCGCGAGCAGGGCATCGCCGACAGCGTGCCGATCGTCATGGCCGGCGGGGTCTGGCGGCTCGATGAGTGGGACAATTGGATCGACAATCCCGAGCTTGGCCAGATCGTATTCCAGTTCGGCACGCGCCCGCTGCTCACGCAGGAGAGCCCGATCCCGCCCGACTGGAAGGCGAGGCTGATGACGCTCGAGGAAGGCGACGTGCTGCTGCACCGCTTCTCCCCGACCGGCTTTTACTCATCCGCGGTGCGCAATCCGTTCCTGCGCAACCTCGAAGCGCGCAGCGAGCGCCAGATCGCCTACACCAAGGAAGCGATCGGCGATCATCATTTTCAGCTCGACGTCGGGATCGGCACCAAGAAGAATTACTGGGTCACCAAGGGCGATCTGCAGCACGCCCGCGAGTGGTATGCGCGCGGCTTCACCAACGCGATGAAGACGCCAGAC